>Ga0207966_1000328_pt1 | contig 27687 bp, 20 predicted proteins | sample Knorr_S23_td_NAD_FD_185611 | JGI IMG/M metagenome (GOLD analysis project Ga0207966, IMG submission 185611) | Marine microbial communities from Southern Atlantic Ocean transect - Knorr_S23_td_NADW_ad_2500m_LV_B (SPAdes) (version 2) | ecosystem: Environmental > Aquatic > Marine > Oceanic | place...
CTAATCATCTCATACAAGATGGTGAAGATCATTTTAAAAATCTTCGACAGTTAACTTTCTCAGGTGAAAATGCAGAGGCTTATTTTAGTGCGGATGGGAAAAAACTGATTTTCCAGGCTCATGGTGGAGACAGCCTTTGTGATCAGATCTATATCATGGATATTTCTTCAGGATCAGCTGAAATGGTTTCAACGGGTAATGGAGTTACTACTTGTAGTTTTTTTCAATATCCGGATGATGACGGCATCATTTATGCTTCTACCCATATGGCTGATTCGGACTGTCCGCCAAAACCGGATTTTAGCATGGGTTATATTTGGAAGCTTTACCCCGGGTTCGATATTTTCCGCGCTTCGAAAAATGGTAATAACCTGAAGAGACTGACTAATGCACCTGGGTATGATGCTGAAGCAGTATATTCTTTTGATGGCCAAAAAATCATTTACACATCTCTTTCAACCGGAGATTTGGAACTGTGGACTATGAACCCCGATGGTACTGGGAAAAAGCAGTTGACAGAGAGATTAGGTTATGATGGAGGTGCATTTTACAACTCTGACGGTTCAAAAATAGTTTGGCGTGCATATTATCCGGAGTCAGAAAAGGAAATTTCAGACTACGAAACCTTGCTTGCGGCAAATACAATTCGCCCAATGGCGTTACAAATTTGGACTATGAATTCTGATGGAACGAATAAAAAACAGATAACAGATAATGGTGCTGCAAATTTTGGTCCTTTCTTTCACCCTAATGGAAAGAAAATAATATTTTCTTCCAACGTTCATGATGAAAAGGGCCGGGATTTTGATCTTTATACAATAAATGTAGATGGTACTAGCCTAGAAAGAATTACCCACTTTGATGGCTTTGATGGCTTTCCAATGTTCAGCAAAGATGGTAAATACTTAGTTTTGGCTTCAAACCGCAATCAGAAAAAAACAGGTGACACCAATATTTTTATCTGTGAATGGGTAGAATAAAGCCCTCTATCGATTAGGATAGTTTTTATCCTCTCATCCACTTTGCCGCTGCCCAGCCAATAAGAATAAATATTCCTAACATAAGCCAGTTGTCCGTATTGCCGTAAGTAGTTACTGGGAAGTGGCTACTGATCATTATGAAAATAACGGGAATGGACATATAAGTATTATGTTTAGAGCAATTTTTTGCTTTGGCACCCAACAACATATCTGGTTGTTGATTGTTTTCTACAGCTGCAATCATTTTACGTTGTGCAGGAAGTATAATCATCCAAACGTTGGCTGCCATGATGGTGCCTAACAATGCTCCAATATGAAACATGGCTGCCCTTGAGCTGAATATTTGATCAAGTCCAATAAATAATCCAATGATGAGCAGAAAGGAAACTGTCGCTCCTACATATTCATTTTTGCCCAGTGGAGATGACCATAATAGACGATAAAAACCGAAGCCAAGCACCAATACACTGATCCCAATCAAACTTGCTGTTAATTCACTCATTTCTGAATCGGGTTCAAGCATGAGTCCGCCCATATAATAAACAATAATGAGCAGAAAAAATCCGCTGATCCATGTTAAGGCTGATTCCCATTTAAACCAATGGAGTGTTCGGGGCATAATTTTGGGTTTTGACTGCTTTTCTACTAAATAAAATCCACCACCATGGACCATCCAAAGTTGGCCTGACACATTATCGCCAGCATCCGGGTCAATTTCCAAGGGCAATGTTTTTTCCATCCAGTTAAATAAATAGGTTTGTCCGATCCAACTTATACCGGCGATAATATGAAACCAACGAAATGCTAGATTTAGGAATTCAGAAATTTTATACCATTCCATTATTTAACTTCCCCTATAAGTTGAATAACCAAATCGACTCAATAATAACGGTACATGATAGTGTCGATTAGGATCCGTAATGTTAAAAATAATAGGAATTGAAGAATAAAAACTATCTGACTGCTGTGATTCAAAATAAGAAGCAACGTCAAATGTTAAACGATAGGTTCCCGATGAAATCGAATCGCTTTTTCCTAATAAATTATTAATTCTACCATCATCATTTGTTCTGCCTGTTCCAACGATTTCCCATGAATCAAAACCAGTTAATGTTTCAAGGGTTGCAGGAATATTATTTGCAGGTGTGCCTTGAACTAAATCCAAAACGTGGGTTGTAATTTGATATGTCATGATTGTCTCCCTTCTAAAATTTTTTTAAAGGATCGTGTTCGAATTTCATCCAAAGTGAGTCCCGTTTTTTCTACATCTTTCTCTAAAATAGCGCCACAACTAATGCCTTGAAGAAAATAATTCAATATTGCTTGTCCTGTGGCTGCATCATCAAAAACATCACCTATTAATGTTGCTTGAGCAGCTTTACCCATAAATGATTTTAATCTGACTGATTGTGATGATAATCCTTCAAGGAAAAAAGAATACACTGCCGCATAGCGCAAGGGCAGGTGGCTTGGGTGTAAATCCCAACCTTGATAATAACCATGTTTTAGGGAATGGAATACGTTATTAAAATTTAATCGCCACGCATTATGAACGACCATTTTGTTTTCTTCTAATTGACTATCTGTTAATGGATTTCCATCGGTGGGGCGATGGGGTCCCACGGGAATAATATTGGTTGCACCATCAGAAAGTCGTACGCCAGTCCCACCCAATGCAACCTGCATCATATGCCGTGCAAAATCGCAATTCGGATGAGTTAAACTTTGATACTCAGCGGTAATATTAGTGGATGCTGTATAATCATAGACACCAAAATGGGCGCCAGTACATCTTCCATCGGACGCTTTTACCAATGATGGTAATGCTGAATTTCCATTACTATCCAAAATAGATTGGGGTGTTTCTATCATCAATTCTAATTTTAAGGATCCGGTAGGTAGATCTGTTTTTTGTTCCAACACTTCAAACAATTGAACCAATGCTGTCACTTGTTCTGGAATAGTGACTTTGGGCAAAGTGACAACAAAATTATCTGGAAGGTTTCCATTGGTTCTTTCAGATAGAGACGAAATAAATATATCCAGTGTTCTGATAGCTCTATTCTTTTGCTCTTCAGTCAATGGTTTTATTCTGATTCCGATAAAAGGGGGCAGTGAATGTGATGCCATTCCTTTGGCAACTTCTTCAGCCGCTAATACGGCATGTTTATCTTCATCATCATCCCGGCGGTTTCCATAACCATCTTCAAAATCAATTCGAAAATCTTCTACAGCTTCTCTGGATAATTTTTCTAAAACACGTTGATACACTGTATAAGAAAAATAAGCACCATGTTCTTCTTTCCTTCCGGATGATTCACTTGCGAAATAATCTTCAAGGTCAGAAATGTCAGCTTGAGAATTTGGGATTAGATCATGCCCTTTTAACTCAAGAATTTTTGCAAATTCCACGAAATTAGGAACATAGGTTCTTATGTGATTAATTGCACCAACACCCATTTTCATAGCTGTATCTTCTTTAAAAATATGGGCACCGCCATAAACGGTATGGACAGGTTGCCTTTCCGGTGATTCACCAGGGTAATTTTCACTAAAAAGGGTATTTGCTGTTTTAAGATAATTATTAATATTGCCAATAATATCGGGAGTAAATGATGATGTCATAATAAAAGTAGTTTCTCTAATCGTAGTTGTGTGATCTTATTTTGTTCTTTTGCTGCATTTCGCATTTCTGCATTTGCATTATTATTTAATCGTATTTTTATCATCGCTAACATTTCATCCGCTGATTTTCCTGTGGCACAGACAATAAAAATAAAACCAAATTTATCTTCGTACAATTGATTTGATTCAGCTAAATCTTTCAAGGTGCTTTCTGCAGCATCATTGACACCTGATTGTTCATTCTCGGATATTAATTTTGTATTGCGGAATTTTTTCCGCAAGGAATCAATATCCCCAATTTTAGGATGATGGATGAAGGCTTCTAACCAATCCTTCGACGAAAGCGAAAACCAAATAGATTCGGATTTTTGATAGAGATCATCTTTATTTTGGAAGGGACGATTCTGATTCATCTTTTTAACCCAATTTGCAGCACCACAGCACAATTCAAATTGTTCATTTGCATCGGAAATTGTTAATGCATTTAAGGATTCAAGCGTCATGATGCTTCACGTCCTAAAATTCTCAATCGACTAACACCACCGTCAGGGTAAATATTAAACCGAATATGGGTGTGTGGTAAAGTCTGACTTAGGCAAAAAATGTTTTCTTGATTACCGGCAAGTTTTGAATTGGGTAATATTTCTGTCCAATCAATTTTATTTTCAAGAAACAAATCTTTGTTTTTTTTCGGTTCAAAACATCCTTCAACTGAGCATGAATCTGGAAAATTTCCCTTAAAATGGAGCGTGTCAACTATAACCCGTTCGATGGTGCATGGCGAGCCCAGTTTCAAAATTGACCAATCATATCCAAGGCCGCGTCGTCGTTTCGTTTCCCATCCGTCACTCATATCAACACCAGGCGTAGGTTTTATTAAATTTCCCATATGACTAAAATGCATATCACTGCATGAGATCATTTCGCCTCCATTATCAGATAATGCAAAATCTTTCAATTCATTATCGCTGGTATCTGGTATTTCAGGATTTCCGTACACTCTGAATCGTGCCACACCGCCATCAGGATAGATATGAAGTCGAAGGTGGGTAAAGGATGAACTACTTGAAATCTTAAATTTATTTTGCGAATCTCCCTGAAGTTTAACTTTGGATAAAATTTCAATCCATTCCTCATTTTCAATAATTTCATCTAATCCGGAAAATTTCGGCATATTACATGCATCCACGGATGCGTGAGATGGAAAATTCCCAACAAAGTGATTGGTATCAATATCTACTTCAGAAATAATACCTGATTTTCCCAATCGTAGGATGCACCAATCATGTCCTTCAATTCGTTTTCGACGGGATTCCCATCCATCCATCCATTTGCCGTGATTTGTATATTTATCTTCAATGAACACACCACGTCCTGGTTTAAGCAAGTTTTCTTTTGGTGCAAAAAAATCATCGGTGACCAGTAAAGTACGGCCGCCATTTGATTCTAATGCTAGATCTATTAATTTATTTTCCATTATTATACAATACTATTTTTCCAGTGGGTTTGCCAAATTTTTTTCCATTTTCATAAATTTTTTGACCACGAAGGAATGTTGTATTCACAATGCCGTAAAGCGATTCACCTTCATAGGGTGTTAATTTGTTTTTATGATGAATGGCTTCTTTTTGAATGATATATCTTTCGTCTGGATTCCAGCACACTAAATCTGCATCATATCCAGGAGAAATCTGACCTTTCTGCTGATCTTTTCCGATGAATTTTGCTGGTTCGGTGCTCATCCAATTTATGAGTTGATCCTTTGAAAACCCACGTGCTTTGCATTCCGTCCAAATAACAGGAAGCGTAAACTGAATAGACGAAATACCTCCCCATGCTTTTTCAAAATCTCCCAATTCCATGTTTTTTAATTCCGGCGTGCAGGGCGAATGGTCAGATGTAATAAAATTTATAACTCCTTCCTTTAGTCCGCGCCAGAGTTTTTCTCTATTATCAGCATTCCAAATCGGTGGTGCACATTTGAATCGTGTATCGCCATCTGATATTTGTTCAGATGCAAAGTGGAGATAATGGGGGCATGTTTCCACAGAAATTGGAAAGCCATCACGACGGGCTTCAGCAATTTCAGATAAAATATCAGCAGAAGATAAATGCACAATATGAATTTGTGCATCATATTCTTTACATAACTGAATTAATAATTTCACCGCATTATTTTCCCATGATTTTGGTCTGGAATCCTGAAAACTTTTATAGGTCTTATGATCTTCCGATATGATTGCACCATTTTCAAGTTCTGCATGAATCAAAATGGGTATTCCTTTTTTAGACAGAATGGGCAATGCTTCCCTAAGGTGGCTTTCTAAAATATTTGGAAATTCATCAATGCCAGAATGACTTAAAAAGGCTTTAAAACCCAAAATGCCAGCATCTGCCAATGATTCAAAGTCATGAATATTATCCGGAATTAACCCTCCATAGAATCCACAATCCATCCAAAGTTGATTTTTCGTTGCAGCAATTTTCTGGTTCAATGCATCGATGGTAGTGGTGACTGGAATGCAATTTAAGGGCATATCCACAAGGGTGGTGATACCCCCGGCCGCTGCCGCTTTTGTGGCCGTTTCAAATCCTTCCCAATCGGTTCGGCCCGGTTCATTGATATGGACATGGGTGTCCACAAGCCCCGGCATAACTACATCGTTTGCCATATCTTCAACAGGGCAATCAGAAGGGATTTCTGAAATAGAAATCACATCCAAAATCTTTTCACCGCAGATTAAAATTGCCGCCTCCCTTTCTCCTTCCTGTGTCATAACACGTTGACTGGTGATTGCAAAATCTGGAATTAATGACATTTTAATTCGATTTCCCATTTCTCAACTGTAATAGTTGTGCTGCAACACTGATGGCAATTTCTTCAGGTGTATTACTTACCATGGGTAATCCAACGGGTGCAGTTAATCGAGAAAGTTGATTGTCGGAAATTCCTTCTGTTTTCAATCGATTTTTGATTTCGGATATTTTATTTTCACTTCCCATTACACCGATAAACGGGAATGGTTTATCGAATATACCCAATAAGCCACACACATCGGATGCCACATCGGTTGTCATAATTACAACATCGGTTTTTTCCGGTAAATTTATTTGAGACGCTGCTTTTTTATAATCATCTATAATTTGAATTGAGTCCGCAAAATTATTTTGGTCTAAAGTAGAAATATTTTCCCGTGTATCAAATGCGACCACATCATACCCCAGATTTTTCATGACCCGAGATAATGCCAAAGAACAGTGACCGCCCCCAATAATGGCAATCCGATTAAAGTTTTTTAGTTGTTCTTGATAATGCCATTTATTGTCATCTTGAGTCAAGCTAAATTGAAAATCACAGGCATCAAGTTTTTGTTTTTGAAGAGATAACCCTTCTAAAGAAATGGAAAAAATAGCCGGTTGACTTTCTGACAAAACTTGAACGATTTCTTCCACAATTTTCCCATCTTTTTCAGGTTCACATACATAATACAGATTGGTTTGTTTTCCAGCACAAATCATTCCCGATTGTTCACCCGATCCAGATTTTTTATGGTTAAGTGTGTGAACTTCTGGGATGAAATTTTTATTTGATAAAATTTCCTGAGCACGATTTACCAATTCATATTCCATGATACCGCCACCAATTGTTCCCATCATTTCTTTATTTTCTGTTACCAATAACTTGGCACCTGTTGTACCGGGTGAGTGGATGGTATGGTCAACAACCATAGCTAAAAAGACCTTCTGTTCTTCCTTTAATAAGGAAAAAACTTTTTTCCAGTAGGAGATCGTTTTCATTCAAAATCTAAAGAGCCATGTAAACCCATTAATACTTTTTCATGGGTAAAGGGTGCATCAAACTTGGATGTGAAATTTGGATTAAACAATTTAATGGCATTATCTATGGCAAAATAAGCACCTATTCCATACATGAGTGGCGGTTCGCCTACTGCTTTCGATTTTAGGATTGCTAAATCGCTTCCATTGGTTTCAAGTGGTTCAATGGTAACCGTTTTAGGGACGGAGTAAATATCCGGGATTTTATACGTGGATAAGGTATTGGACAGTAATTGGCCTTGGTTGTTATAGCGAAGGTCTTCCATCATCATCCAACCCATGCCTTGAACCAGCCCCCCTTCAATTTGGCCAAAATCTACACTGGGATTCATTGTTTTTCCAAAATCATGAACAATTTTTACAGCGTCAAATTCATAGGTCCCGCGCACACAATCCAGAGTGACTTGTGTTAATGCCAAACCATAAACATGATAAGCAAAAGGATGCCCTTTTTCTTTCGTCATATCAAAATGAATGGTGGGTGTGGCATAATGCCCATTTTCTGTTAGACAGATTCGCTTTAAAAAGGCCATCATGACCAGTTGATCCCAGGTCAAGTCTGTCTTGTTTTCATTCGTATAAACCATACCATCTTTTAGGGTAACATCCGTGGATGAAACATTCAGATGATCCGCTGCGCATGATTTAAGTCGTTCTAATAATGCATTGCATGCTTTTTGCAGCGCTTTCCCATTCAGGTCGGCAGTGGAACTAGCAGCAGAAGGAGATGTATTCGCAACCCGTGTAGTATTGGTTGATTCCAGTTTAACTTGTTTTGGATCAATCGAAAAAATGCATGTTGCAATCTGGAGCATTTTTGTATTGACACCCTGTCCCATTTCCACCGCGCCGGTACTCACCCCTACACTGCCATCTGTATAAATATGAACTAGTGCCCGTGCTTGATTCATGGGTGTTTTTGTAAAGGATATTCCAAACGTTACGGGCATCAAGGAGAAGCCCTTTTTTACATCCGTGTGACTTGAATTGAATTCATCGATTTCCTTTTCAATGGATCCAATATCAAATTTTGATTCCATCTCGTGCCAAATGGAATTCAATTCCACCCCATCTGCAATTTGACCATAGGGGAATTCATTCCCATTTTTGAGTAGATTTATTTTTTGTAATTCATGGGTAGGGATGCCCAACTCTTTCGCTGCGTGGGATAGCGCAGATTCAATAACAAACATGCCCTGTGGCCCACCAAATCCGCGGAAGGCTGTATTTGGCGGCAAGTTGGTTTTGCAGGAATAGGCGGTCATTTTCACGTTGGAAATAAAGTAAGAATTGGTCCCGTGGAATAGAGTTCTTTCCATGACGGCAGGGGATAAGTCAGCCGCCGCGCCAGCATTTTGATAGAAAGTCGTCTCATAAGCTATGATTTTTAAATCTTTAGAAAATCCAATTTTATAATCTGAACTGTATGGATGCCTTTTGCCCGTCATTCGCATATCGTCCAACCGGCTTAAAACCACTTTCACAGGTAAATTCAGAATGGATACACCCAGCGCCGCCATTACGGCCCATGGCGTTGCTTGATCTTCTTTGCCGCCAAAGCCGCCCCCGATTCGAACAACATCCACTTCAATCTTATGCATGCCAACACCCAATACTCTTGCCGTTATTCGCTGAACCACCGTGGGTCCTTGGGTTGAAGATGAAATCCGAATTTGTCCATTTTCCATGGGAATCGCATAGGCGCCTTGGGTTTCAATATATAAATGTTCTTGCCCATTTGAATCCGCTTGTCCTTCAAAAATATGAACACAATTTTCCCAAGAATTTTCCGTATCACCTAATTTAAATGTTCGGGGCGGAATAATTAATTGATCTATCTGTTGTGCTTCCCGCGGGTCAACAATAACATCCTTTTTGGAAATCTCAATTTCGATCAATTTCCGTGCTTCAAATGCAATTTGATCTGATTCGGCAATAATAAGTGCAATTGGTTGACCCACAAAATGGACTTCAGTAGATGCGAATAATTGTTCATCGAGTATAATGCCGCCAATTTGATTTTGTCCAGGAATATCTTCATGGGTAATAATTCTTATAACACCTGGGGTCGCGAGTGCTTTTGTATAATCAATAGATGTAATGGTGCCGTGTGCCACGGGTGAATCAAATACCACCCCAAACTGTGTGCCTTGAATAATGGGAATATCATCCAAGTAAATTGATTTCCCTGTTACGTGTCCTTTGGAATCAATATTTTTCATTTGAATGAATCCAATGTGAATTGATTTGGGAAAAGTGTAATAAAATGGGCGTAAAAAAGTTGACGGAGTAATAATCGTTTATAGTCGGCAGATCCCCGAACATCACTAATGGGATTGATTTCTGTCTGAATTATTTCATTGGCAGATTGAACAGTCTCCGGCGAAAGTACTTTATCCGTAAGGAAGGCACATGTTTTGCCCAAGTACATTGGAATGGGGCCTACACCGCCTGCTGAAAGATGTGCCTGTGTTACTACATTTTTGGAAATGGTGATTTGAAAAGCTGTATTCACACTGGCAATATCAAGGTGAATCCTTTTGCTTACTTTTTCAAAATTATAATGACTATTTTGTGTTGGCAGTTTAAACGAAATCGTGGAAACAATTTCATCGGGCGACTTATCCAGATCTTTGTATCCTTTATAAAAATCTTTTAAATAAATGGTTCTGTTTTGATCCTTATTTGTCAATTTTATTTTGGCGTTCAGTGCCAGAAAAAAAACAGTAAAATCTCCAATGGGTGATGCATTTACAAAGTTGCCGCCGATTGTTGCCATATTCCGTATAGGCGAAGATGCCACCAATTTTATATGCTTCTTTAGTCGGGGGAAGGCAGAACAAAAAATGTCCGATTCCATTAAATCTGTTGCGGTTGCTCCAGCACCGACTTTACAAACGCTATTATTAATTTCAACAAAATTTAAGTCAGGCGTATTCGAAATTAAATCCACATTCTGGTCAATTAGTTGGTCGTGCTGTTGCACATAAAGGTCGGTGCCGCCACCCACAATCGTTCGGTTTTGAGAATCATTTTTCCCTTTAGGTAATGCATTTAGCATTTCAGGAATTTGGTTGAAATAAGATGGAATGAATTTTTGTGCGATTAACCAATCCAGGGTTTTATTTTGATCTTTGTCAGTCAGGGATTCAGTAATATGCTTTGCGGCCCTTTCAATTGGTTTGTAACCTGTACATCTGCAAATATTTCCATCGATTGAAGCAATGGCATCTTTATAACTTGGCGTTGAATTGGCCAAACAAAATTGGGTGAGCGATACAACAAATCCCGTTGTGCAAAATCCACATTGGGATCCACTTTCATCCACCATGAACTGCTGGACGGGACTTAATGATTCCATATTAAGTCCTTCGATGGTCACCACATGGTTGCCCTGTACATTCCCAAGGGGCACCAGGCAAGATGTTACTTGCAGATAATTCAGTTTGCCATCAATCAATTCACCAATAAGAACAGTACATGCACCGCAATCACCTTCGCGACATCCAATTTTGGTTCCCATGAGTGATTGCTCATACCGTACAAAATCAAGAAGCAAAGAACCGGTTGGTTGATCCGTTTTTATAGGTTTATTATTAAGAATAAATTCAATCATTAATACTCTATTTTATCTTCACATTTTTGCCATTGTATAAAGGCGGACTGTGCTTCAGCTCTCAATAATTGAATCGTTGGTAGTTTGCGTTCATTCAAAGAAATATCCAACTCATCATAGATGAAGTTGTCGTCAAAATTGATTTCTGCTGCATCTTCTTTTGAATTTCCAAAATAGATCGCATTAGGCCTCGCCCAATAAATAGCGCCTAAACACATGGGGCACGGTTCACAACTGCAGTAGATATCACATCCATCTAATTGAAATGAATTCAATGTTGCACAGGCGTTTCTAATGGCAACGATTTCAGCATGGGCCGTTGGATCATTGGATTTTGTCACTTCATTCACGGCGGTTGCAATGATTTTTCCATTCTTAACAATGACCGCACCAAAAGGTCCACCATTGCCAGATTTCACATTTTCCATGGATAAGCGAATAGCTTCTCGCATGAATTTCTTTTGTTGATCAATACTCATTTAATTTTTCTGATAATAGGTATCAACTTGGTGAATCAATTTTTCTTTTTCCCTATCAGGTAGAAAACTGGCTTTAAAACTGTTTTTAGCCAATTCGGTTATTTGTTTTTTGGAAAGATTTAAGGCAGAAGCTATTTGGGTGTAATTCTCATTCATGTATCCACCAAAATATGCCGGATCATCTGAATTTATCGTAACCATTAATCCTGCTTCCATTAATTTCAATAAAGGATGATCTTTCAAATCATTTACGACTTTTAATTCAAGATTAGATAATGGACAAACCGTTAAGGGGATTTGTGTTTCAATAAGATACTTAATCAATTGTTCATCATCAAGAGAACTATTACCATGGTCAATTCTGGAGACCTTCAAAAGATTAATTGCTTCCCATACATATTCGGCTGGGCCCTCTTCTCCTGCATGGGCCACTGTGATGAATCCTTCGTCTCTTGCCTTAGAAAAAACACGCTGAAACTTCGATGGCGGATGCTCTATTTCAGATGAATCTAATCCCACCCCAGCGATCCAATTTTTATAAGGCAATGCTTGGTTCAATGTTTCAAAAGCGGCTGCTTCATCCAAGTGCCGTAAAAAGCACATGATTAATTTGGAACTGATTCCCAGTTTTTCTTTTCCATCGTCTAATGCACTGCGTATGCCTTGGATGACGGTATCAAATGAAAGGCCACGATCGGTATGTGTTTGCGGATCAAAAAATATTTCTGTATGAATTAGGTTTTGTTCGTGAACTTTGGTGAGATATGCCCAGGTTAAATCATAAAAATCTTGGACGTGTAAGAGTGCGCTAGCTCCCGCATAATAAATATTCAAAAATTCCTGAAGATTATTGAAACTGTAGGCTTTTTTTAATTCATCTATCGATTTATAGTTTATAGAAATATTATTCCGGCGAGCAATTTCGAACATAAGCTCAGGTTCAAAAGTGCCTTCAATATGTAAATGAAGTTCTGCTTTTGGAATGCCTTCAATAAAATTATTTAATTGAGTATGATTCATGTGAGTTATTTTACTAGAATGAATCACAAATTTAAGGTAGGAGGTATAATTATTGCTGGATTTTCTACCGATTTAAAAATTAAGAGTGGCCCGGGCCGGAATCGAACCAGCGACACAAGGATTTTCAGTCCTCTGCTCTACCAACTGAGCTACCAGGCCACATAAGGATTGTGAATGCTTTAAAAAAAGCGGGGAAAAATTACCGGAGGGTTTTTCTAAAACAAAAAGAATTAATGTGAAAATCAGGGAAAGACTTAACTCTTGTTTCAAACCTTGTTTTCTTATAGGTTTCCCGGCATTTTTTAGAAGGGTTTCGGTTATCATGTCTCGACGGAAAACATTGGTTCTGGCCACGCATAATATTCATAAACAAACTGAGATGAATTTTATTTTATCCGGATTAGGTGTAACTGTCATAGGTTTGGACCAATTTCCAGAGATTAAATCCATTGAAGAAACGGGAACAACGCTCATTGAAAACGCATTAATAAAAGCAAGGACGGTTCATGAAATAACAGGACTTCCATCTCTAGCAGATGACACTGGATTGGAAGTGGATGCATTAAATGGTGCGCCGGGGGTTTATTCTGCAAGATTTGCTGGTGAAAATGCCACCTTTGATGATAATGTAAATAAAATGCTGATTGCTTTAAATGGTATTCCTTATGATAAGAGGAGAGCTAGATTCAGAACAGTGTTAGCTTTTGTAGATTCTAATTCGGAACTCTCTGAGGATGGAGTCATTGAAGGTAGGATCATAAATAAAGCTCGTGGAAAAGATGGGTTTGGATATGATCCAATTTTCCAACCAGAAAGATATGATATTACTTTTGCAGAAATGACATCTGAAGAGAAAAATAGGATTAGCCATCGCGCAAGAGCATTAGAAAAAATGAAAAAAATATTAAAAACATATTTTGAAAAAGGAGAATTTATCGAATAAAACGATATCAGGTTAATCAAGACTAAACTTGATCTTTTTAAAACAAACTTATACTTTCTTTTTCCGATTCCTTTTAATCGGTTTATGGGGATTCTTCTCCCTACGGCCCATTTATGCCCAGGAATCAGATTCCATTTTAATCGTGGAATCACATATAATTTTAATTCCCGATTACATTCCCTCATCACCATTCGTTGTAAACCCTTTTCCAATTTTACAAAAATCACTGGTCCAACCCTTGGACTCAATAAATACACCTTTGGGATTATTGAATTTCCCTTATCAAAATAAAAAAACTGATGTTAAGCTTTCTTGGGATTGGCAAACAATTACCATATCTAAAATTGTTGATGGAAAGCAAGTCCAAATGCCCTTTACAGCTTCTGTTGATTGGTACCTTAAAAAGTTTCACCAACGATCATGGCATAAGAAATTCATAGAAACCATGCAAAAAGAAGCCAAAGATGATAAAAAAAGTCGCCGGGGCCAGATGATTGAAGTAGTGGGTGTGGATATTGGCAGGCTGGGACGGGCGTCACTCCGAGTAAGTGGGAATGTGAATATTAATGGTAAAATGGTTTTTCAGGATCAAGAACTGGTTCGATCAACCTTGAACCAGACACAAAATACCCACCTTGAATTTGACCAGAAACAAAACCTGAATATCCAGGGAAAAATTGGAGATAGAATCACAGTTGCTATGGATCAGGACTCTGAACGTGATTTTGATTGGGAAAATAATATTCGGATCTCCTATGAAGGACACGAAGATGATATTATCCAAAAAGTAGAGGCTGGAAATATTTCTCTTTCTCTTCCATCTACAAAATATGTCACTTTCTCCGGGAAAAATCAGGGGCTTTTTGGAATAAAAGCAATTTCAAAATTTGGTCCTGTGGACATTACCACAATTGCTTCAATTGAGAAAACGAAGAAAGCACAATCTGAATGGGAAGGTGGAGGACAAAGTAGTACCCAACAGATCAGAGATGTGGATTGGATAAAAAATAGGTACTTTTTTATTCATCCAATGTTTAGAAACGGATTGGATACAACGGCTTTTATAGAGGGGCAATTAAAATCAGTTTCAATTCCTCCTTTTTATCCAATAAAGGACGGAAGGCATTCCCTTGGAAATATAGTGGTGAAAAACTTTGAATTATATAAGTCCATTAATACCAATGATGCGAATGCAATGACCGGGATGGCTTACATCGATCCATTAAATATTGCTGATACAAATTATGTGGATGAGAATGAAGAAGGGAGTTTTATACGTTTGGAGCAAGGAACCAATTATTATGTAAGCCCAGACCTAGGCTTTATCCGAGTCCGTGAGATGGTTTCACAGGATATTTTAGGATGTACATTTGTTCTTGCGGATCGAGAAACAGGTGCTACCGTGTTAGAAATCGGTACAGGTGCAGATTCTCTGGGGACTAATTTAGCACTCATGATGTTAAAACCCCGGAACAGTTACCCTAGTCACTCAACATGGCCGCTCATGTTCAAGAATGTATATTACCTAGGTACAACTCAGATCAATAGAGAAGGATTTGAAATTAAAATTTTCAACAAGAATGCCACTCCAGTTTCTGAGAGAGATAAAGCCACAAGTTTGCCCTATATTACATTATTTGGATTGGATAGTTTGGATGAAAATGGTCAGCGGAATTATGATGAATTGATCGATTCAGATCCTAATATCATGAATGTGGTAGATGGGGAACTCATGTTTCCAACGCTTCATCCTTTTGCTAAATGGAGTGCTGATCCAGATTCTTTACTCGGGGGAACAAATGCAGAACAATTACAAGGACAATTAGGCTCAGGACTTCTTTATACATCATCTTCTTCTTCAGAAGTGAATGCAGATCATCGGTGGATGATTGAAGCAGCATACACCAACCAAAGTTCCACCATTAGTCTTGGCTTTATGCTGGTGGAAGGCAGTGAGGAAGTCATTCAAAATGGCGTGACATTAAAACGCGGTTTGGATTATAATATTGATTATTTTTCAGGAACCATCGTCCTTTTAGGGGATGCGGGCAATGATCCCAACGCGAAACTCAAGATCAATTATGATAAGCATGAATTGGTGTCCTTTGATAAAAAGACCATTTTCGGGACTCGTGCTCAAATGGACCTGGGCAAGAAAAATTCTTTCATTGGCGCAACCGCACTTTATTTTAACCAGTCCATCATTAATGAAAAAGTGGAAGTGGGGTACGAGCCCACGCGAAATTTTATTTGGGACTTGAACGGCCGCTATGAATGGGATGTGGATGGTATAACTCGTATTCTTGATAAACTTCCTGTGATTGAAGCAGAAAAAATGTCATCATTTTCGATTGAGGGGGAAATCGCCCAAGTGATGCCCAATCCAAACTCCATCAGTAATCCGGAAACAGGAGATCCCAACGGGGTTGCCTTTATTGACGATTTTGAAGGGAGTAAAAGAACCACATCACCATCCATTCAAAGGCGATTTTGGAAAGCATCTTCTGCGCCTATTTATTACGATGATATCATGGCATCCTTCGAAGATGAATATTCCCAGCGAAATCGGGGAAATTTACATTGGTTCAATCCTTATGTGCCATATAGGACGAGAGAGATTTGGCCTAACCAGTCAACATCACTACGGGCCGGAAATGAAACCACGGATGTGATGGTGTTACGGTATAAGTCCAAAAGACATCAAAGGGATATTGATCCTGATTCGCTTTGGGTAGGAGTTACCACATCTCTTTATTCCGGAGATTATGATCAAATCCAAAGTAAATTTTTTGAAATATGGGTTAAGGGAAGCTCTGGCAGGATACATATTGACTTGGGAAAAATATCAGAAGATATGGATGGTAATGGTCAGCTCAATACGGAAGATAAACCTGCCGCAGGGCTTACACTGGGTAATGGTTTTTTAGAGGATGATGAAGACACTGGTCTTGATGGCTGTTTTGACGAAAAAGAAGATGGTTGGGGTGGATGTCTTGAAAGTGGGACTTATAATGACTTTCTTATTTCTGGAGAAACGGACTTAATCAATTCTTCGAGTGATGTTGATTCTCAAGACCCCAATGGTGATAATTGGAATTATGACCAAAATAATAATTCGGATTATACTCAAGTAAATGGAACAGAAGGAAATGGTACAGGAAACAAGATCCAGGAAGGTGGGAAATATCCTGATACAGAAGATTTGGATCGTTCTACTTTCTTGGATAAAACAAATGATTATTTTTCCACAAACTTTATGTTGACGGATACCACCTACCTTGCAGGCGAAACTGAGAAAAATGGAATACCAACAGGGTGGCGTCTTTTTCGCGTACCTCTTTCAGATTTTAAACAAGTGAAAAATATTGAATGGAATGAGATCAGGTACGTTCGTCTGGCTATTACTGGATTAGACTCGATTCAAAAACAACTTCAAATCGCTAAAATGGAGATAGTGGGGAATGAATGGCAAGAAAAAGGCATTATTGGGCTAGATATGAGTAATGTTGATACATCGTATTTTTTTAATCAGCTACTTGGGAATATTTATGGCAGGGACGATGATGACGATCCCACATTCCAAGTTGCAGTTGTTAATACTGAGGACAATGCAGACTACATCCCACCCAAAGGTGTAAAAGGAGAATATGATCGGTTGAATGAAATTAGGTCAAAAGAACAATCTCTTGTTTTAAAATTTGATAATCTTCCATCGAAAGCAACGGGAGTCGCCCAAAAAACGCTTTACACCTTAAATGATAATCAAAAGCGGAGTTTCATGACCTATGACTTTATGAAAATGTATGTGCATGGAAACAGTCCATGGATCACTTCGTTAGAAACAGATGTGGAAGTCTTTCTTAAATTTGGATTGGGTGATGCATATTATGAGATCACTAAACCTGTTTATAATGGATGGGATGAAAACGATAAAAGAAATAGTTTTAATATTAATCTAGATTGGCTGACTGCTTTAAAACAAGCGGATACATCCAAGATTAAAAAAACTCGTGAGACGGACATTTTATTAGATTCGGCTGATGTTCGGGAATATTACTTTACGGATGCAGAAGGTCAATTAACCGGAAAAAGAGTGCGCATTGTGGGGAAACCTGCTTTGAATCGACTTCAGTATTTTTCCGTAGGTGTAAAAAATATTGGGGATGAACCTATTACAGGTGAGGTATGGCTCGATGAATTAAGACTCAGTGGGGTAAAGAAAGAAAAAGGAGTGGCCATGCGGGTTCAATCCAAGTTTAATTTGTCAGATTTAGGGTCTGCAACAGTTGTTTATAGCCGGCAAGATGCGGAATATCACCGATTACAGGAACGGGTTTCAAGGGGAACAAATACTTCAGAAAATCTGAACATATCGGGGAAAATGGATTTACATCGATTATTACCCAGATCATGGGGAATATCAATCCCATTGAGTGGGTCATTGACCCGGAATCAAAGTCGCCCGAAATATTTTTCAGGGGAGGACATATTAGTTGATCCAAACAATACACCAGATTCCATAATGATATTGACTGAATCTATTTCATTAAGTACATCATTGAAAAAGACCGGAAAATCAGATAATCAATTATTGAAATATACCGTAGATAAAATTTCTGCGAGTTTCAGCGCATCGCAGTCCAAATCATCCGATATAACCTATCAAGAAAAGAGGACAGAATCTTACACAGGAAAATTTTCCTACAGTATTCCCTTCGGGCGGAATAATTACATCAAACCATTCAGCTGGTCAAAAGATGTGCCATTTTTGGGAAAATCTATTAGTGATTTCCAGATCTTTTATACGCCAAGATCATTTAAAACGGGACTTAATTTGAATGAAAAATTAAACTGGAGCCAACCGCGCTCAGGTGATCGCAGTCCTGAAACCTACAATTTTGGTTTGAATCGAACTATGAATCTGGATTACAAATTCACAAATGGTTTATCAGCGAAATATGCTTGGAGCGGTCAAAGTAAACTCAATGATTTCAGAGGATACGCGTGGACTGCCCTGCGCGACCTGGATCCAGGTACTGTAACCCAAACTACAGAAAGTTTTAATACGACTTTCAACCCTGGCATAATGAAATGGTTGAAACCATCGTTCAATTATACAGCAAATTTTCGCTGGTCTGATGATTTATCCCGAGAAGGGCAGAATGTAAGCACCCAACTTCGATTTGGAACTAATTTCTCATTAACACCAGTTCAATTAGTTGAATTAATCTATAAACCAAAATCATCTTCAAAAGGGAAAACCGGAGGGAGGTCGCGAGGATCAAGATCAAAGTCTAAAAGTGAGAAAAAACCTGAGAATTCCAAGGGCAAGAAATCCAAAAAACCAAATTTGAATCCCCTCAATTTAGTTCATGGCCTATTTAAAAAAATTAATCCAATTTCCGTGAGCTATTCCGAAAACTTGAATCGGTCTGCAAACCAGGTTTTAGGAGACGTACCAACCGGGTACAAATTTGGTTGGTTACCAGAACACGGTTTAGAACAATCAGCAGAAGTGGGTAGTAATCTTGGGAATTGGGATCATAAACGAGATGGATCGATCAGAACCGGTTTCAAAATCAGTCGTTCCTTGACTATCAGCACAAATTTTTCTCAAAATTTTACCACTACTCGGTCGAGCACAGGCTTAGAACAACTTTCCATGACAAGAGATTATTTTGCATATGGGGATTTGCTGGATGTTGGATTACCTTTCCCCGGCTGGAGTTTTCGGATGAGTGGATTGGAAAAGTGGCCTATAATAAAATGGGTGGCCAAATCTGCATCCTTGGAACACAGTTATTCTGGGAAAGAAACGCGATCCTGGCAGTTTGAAGACATTTCTCCCGAGCAAATGAATTTTTATAATTTTGGTACATTTGCTGAAGATTATAAAGAAAATGAACGGTCTTCACGAATCAATCGAAATTTTTCACCTCTTATTGGGATGAATATGACCTGGAAGGGAAATGTTTCTGTTACTTTCAGGCATAATCGAAATAAATCATTGGATGAATCTCCAACAGGTTTAACCATTAATAAAGATAATAGTTATACATCAACCGGTACCTACACCCATCGAGGCGGAATAAAATTACCAATCCCATTTTATGGTGATGTGAATCTGAACAATACCATGAGTTTTACCTTAAATTTTGACCTGAATGAGAGCCGAGAAGAACGATCAGGTGACAAAGTGAATTTAGAAGTGGGTTCCTTTTCTGAAAGCTGGAAAACAGGTTTGAGAGTGTCCTATCAATTTTCAACAAAAGTGAGTGGTGGACTGCGTTATGAATATCGTGAAAGTGCTACCAGAACAACTGGTCGTAAAATAGATCGGGATTTTGGATTTGATGTAAATTTGGCAATCTCTGGATAATATGAAAAAAATGTTTCCTAATTCTTTATTCCTAACCCTCATCTTTTTAGGGTGCCAATCAAATGTGCCCCGATTCGATGAGGACCATGCGTTTTCCTATTTAGTTGCTCAATGTGATTTCGGTCCGAGAAATCCTGGTTCAGATGGATATTATGCTTGCCTTGATTATTTGATTACTGAGTTAGATCAATCTGCTAATGAGATTATTTTGCAAGATTTTTCTTATCAAGAACGGCGATATAACAAACAGTATAATTTGCAAAATATCATTGCTCGCTTTAACCCGGATGCAGAATTTCAGACTATTATTTCTGCCCATTGGGATACACGCCCTTGGGCAGACCAAGAAGATTTACGGCAAGACCGGAACCAACCCATCATTGGGGCAAATGATGGTGCATCCGGTGTGGCGATTCTTTTAGAATTAGCAAAAATAATGGGAGAGAATCCTCCCCCCATTGGTGTAAATCTTGTCTTTTTTGATGGTGAAGATCTGGGGGTCCCCGGAGAAAATGAAACCTATTGTCAAGGCTCAAGGTTTTTTGCTACAAATTTGCCCATCCCCCGTCCGGATGAGGCGATCAATTTGGATATGGTTGGCGATAAGCAATTGGTGCTCCCCATTGAACGATATTCTTTGGAATACCACCCTAAACTTGTTCGACATCTTTGGGATCGCGCAAAAGATATGGGACTCGATGCTTTTATAGGTAGGGTAGATTATGCCATTTACGATGATCATGTTCGATTGAATGAAATTGCTGGAATTCCTTCTATTGATATAATCGATTTCAAATATCCCAATTCCTATGCCAATTTTTGGCATACTCTGAATGATATTCCAGAAAATTGTAGCGAAGAAAGCCTTGGACAGGTGGGAGCTCTCATGGTGGATTATATTTATAACAGGGAAGAGCAGAACATAAGCGAAAATTAATGGTCATTAATACTAAATTGCGGGCTATGCGTTTCCACTTTCTCTTCATTTTTGGCATCTTTTTTTTGGCTTGCCCTGACCCAACTACAGATTCTGAACTAAGTCCAATCTCGAATCAGCAGTTTACCTATCATCAGGATGTAAATCAACTTTACTATGGAGTGGAAGTAGAAGACAGATACGAGAATCAGGCGTTATCTCAAGTAAAGATTAATTGGTACGCAACAACTAGGAATAATCCACCGGATACTTTGATGCTATACGATGATGGCACAAACGGTGATATCCTCATGGGAGATGGCTTTTATGGTTTAAAGATCACCAATGATTCAACCACAATTCAAAATGGGTTGGGAGATGATTCTGGTTATGTGTATTTGGATTATCTAGCTGTATATGGAACTGAAACGGTAATAGTTTTAGATTCTTTTAGGATCGGGAATCTCATACCTCGGATCGTTTCCATTTCAGCACCAGATACGATTATTCGCCCTTCGGATGCTACGGTCAGTCTCCATTTGATATCCGCAGAAGTTTTCGATGCAGACGGGCTTGAAACTATTAAGATGGTTGGATTTACATCCTATCATGTGGATGGTGATTCCATGATGAATAATGGGAATTATCTTTATCTTCATGATGACGGTAGCAACGTGGTCTTGTATGAGCCTGATTTTACTAGTGGCGATTTAGTTCAGGGTGACGGAATTTACAGTTTCAGGATTCCAGTATATGGCACTGGATTTTCAGATCCCGATTTTCAAACCAAACCCGGATCATTTCTGTGGCGCTTCTTAACACAAGATCAATCTAATGAATATAGCAAAGTGTTAGAACATGCAATCCTTATTCAATAGATTATTTCTACTCATAATGCTGTCAATTCCTCTGTATCCCCAGAGTGCCACACCATCGAGGTTTTCCTTTAAAACCGCATTGGAAGATACTTTTTTAACTGAAGGGCTTACTAGCAACGTTGTAGCAGAAATACGAACGATGGGAGATTCACTCACATGGTTTGGAACAGGACAGGGTTTAGCTCTTCACGATGGTCACCGTATTTATGCCCACCAAATAACTGCAGAATTATTAGATGATGGTCAAATTACAAATTTGGTTCCCCAGGGTGGAATTCCTGCTATTGCTGTTATGGGCGATACCATGGCCGTAGCTTATTCAGGTGACGATGGTTCTATTCAGGTTGGCTATGGATTGACTCTTACATATTCTGCAGAAGACACTTCTGGAATCACATGGACTTACCTCCAGCAGCCCATAGATAATGAAGCAGATACTATAAAACCTTTTGGTGAAGGCTATTATAGACAGTTACCAGTCACAGTTCCTCAAGCCAATGTAACATATGATGCCTATTTATCCGGCGAATTTTTGTGGACAGCCAGCTGGGCGGGCGGACTGCGAAGATATCATTTAACCAAAAGAGTTTGGGAGAATGTACCTCTGCCAATGGACGATCAGGATTCATTATCCCTATGTGAAGGATTCGATGAAACAGCATCAGATGGAAGACCAATTCTGTCGGATTATTATTTGAATCCACGGGATCCCGGCGATGGCGGGAATCATAATCACAAAGCATTTTCCGTTATTGTTTTTGGAGATACTATATGGGTGGGGACAGCAAATGGGATCAATAAAGGTATCCTTATCAAAGAAATTGCTGAAACTCAACCCAATGTTTTTGAAATATTGAACTGTATTGAATGGGAACATTATTCTTTCCCAGATGATGGGCTATCCGGGAATTTTGTAGTGGGCCTCGCTAAACAATTCTGGAATGGTCAGTTCACAATTTGGGCTGCATCAATGCATGCAGATTCCCCAGGCGAAATGAGAGGCTTGAGCTATACACGGGATAATGGCTTATCTTGGTCAACTGCTCTTTTGGGAGAACGGGTGTACAATGTATTTGCAAAAGATTCCCTTGTCTTAGCAGCTACAGCAACCGGGCTTTGGAAAAGCCTCGACGGCGAGAATTGGGCAAAGTTTCAGGCAGTTACGGATACAACTTTTATGGCACAAAACCAGATATTAACAGATATCGTTTATACGGTAGCCTTGGATGACAGAGACACCACTCTCAATTTATGGATCGGCACGCCGGATGGAGCTGCTTTATCCTCCGATATGCACGGCTCCAGTTGGTCTATTTATCAAACTGAATATGATACAACTGATGTGTATGCCTACCCCAATCCCTTTTCTCCATTTAGCCATAATCAACTAGGGAATAATGGCTATATTCGATTTCACACCGGTAAGGTATTTAACACAATTATTGAATTGAATATATTCAATTTTGGGATGGAAAAGGTATATTCGGAAATTTTCGATTTAAATACTTATAGAGGTGCAATCAAATGGAATGGTAGGGACTTGAATGGAATTCATGTAGCGAATGGAGTCTATTTCGCAAGATTAAATTATGCTAATTCTTCATCCCATTCTCCGTCGGATTATTGGACCAAATTTATTATGGTGAAATAATGAGGAAAATTGTTTCATTTCTATTTATTATTTCTATAGTGTTTGCACAAGATTGGGCTGGGCAATCAGGTGGTTTTTTACGAATGGGCATCACAGCTCGTTCGATGGCTATGGGAGGTGGTTTCACTGCAGAATTGGATCGAAGCTTTGCTGCCTTCCATAATCCTGCTTGGACTGCTTTTTTAGTGAAACGTCACTTGGGTAGTTCTTATTCCAATTTATCCTTGGATCGTCGTTTAGCGGCCACAAGTTTTGCTACTTCTTTGCCTCCGACTGCTGGTTTAGGTGTGGCATGGGTCAACTCAGGCGTGACAAATATCCAAGGAAGGTACAGTACTGGGATGAAATCATCTCAGATGCAAACAGGTGAAAATGCTATCATGATCACTTTTGCGCAAAGAATTCTCCCCTGGATTTCATTTGGCGCCAATTTCAAGATCCTTCGGCACGATCTTCCCATAACGGAATCAGACCAATTAACCGGTTCTGGTATTGGTTTTGACATAGGGGTTTTAATCAAAACAGGGCAATTTAATACCTTGGGTATCATGGTTCAGGATATCAGTTCCAATTACCAGTGGGACACGGGAGACGTCTATGCCGAGGGAAGATTGTACAAAGATGAATTTCCCACAATTTACAGGATCGGGTCCCGAACAAATATTAAGGGACTGATCGTAGTAGGCGATATTGGGTTGATTACGAATCATGATACGTTTGCTAGCGTGCTCCCTCGCTTGGGCGTTGAATATGGATTTTTGGACCAATACTATTTCCGCGGAGGCTATGGAAACGGACGGACTGCGTTTGGGCTAGGGTACGAATATGGTTTGTTTAAAGCTCACGATTCTCATATAGATTATGCATTCTCCATGGATTGGACCGCCCAAACAGCCCATACAATTTCCTATGCATTCCGTTTCTAAACTAATTCTGACACTGCTGGTCCCATTATATGGAATGGGGACACAATTCCTGGTGCTGCCGACCCATGCGAATGAATTAAGTATTGGCAGTCACCCAACCATGGGTGGCATATCGCCCATTAATCCTGCACTTTTTTCTGCACCGCAAAATCACCCTGACCTTTCCATAAGTCGTGGTGTATGGTTTGGGGATGTTACCCTGACCCACTTGGGATACACGCAATTAGTCCGAGGAAAAACATTTCATTTTAATGCGAAATATTCCGGATTATCTGATTTGGAATTCAGGGATGCTGTGCCACAGGACGAGGCATTATCAACTTTTTCTTCCTATGGTGTTTCCGTGGATGGCGGATTTTCAGTTCTGCGTGAAAAACAGAAATACGGTATTTCCTTTTCTTATATTTTTATGGGACTCTACACGGAAACATCTTCAGGATTCGGAATAAATTTGGGATACGCCATGAATTTGGCTAAAGGGATGAAATTAGGTCTATCAATACAAAATCTTGGGAAAATGTCAAAGCTTTCCGAAAAAGCACCTGCACTTCCTGCAAGAATGATAGGCGGGATTTCCAAGCAACTCACATTCAATGATTATCAGAACACACTCTATTGTTCCGGAGAATGGAACCAATCAGCGTCAACAGGAAAGTTTTATTTTGGGAATCATTTTCGTTGGGCTCGGCTCAGTCTCATGGGTGGATTTGCTGCCACAGAAAATGTCGTTGAATCTTCAGCTGGTTTTGGCCTGAATCTTGAGAAATACCAGATTACCTATGGCATCCAGTTTGGTTCACAAAACTTGGGGACACCCCAAATATTATCTTTTCAATTCCGACTTCCATGAAGAAAAAGAAATCCCGCATATCTGTCAATTACATTCTTATTGGCATCATTGTTGTCCTGCTCATCTTCATGAAAAGAATGGATGATCGCGTTTCAGAATTAGAGAAACGGGAAATCGTTGTAGAAAAGATTGAATTAAAAAAAGAAGAAAAAGCCCATAAACTATCTCCGGAAATACCCCCACCCACTTTGAGAGGAACTATAGGTATCATCATTGATGATTTCGGGTACCGGAATGATGAAGTTTCCGATGGATTCCTGAATTTGGATGTGCACTTGACCTATGCGGTCATCCCCGGTCATGAATACAGCAGATCTTTTGGAGAAAAAGCTGTGAATAGGGGATATGAAGTCATTGTGCATATGCCATTTGAAAATCTTGCCAATAAGGGCGGTGAAGAGAGTTTCGTGTTATCCGTTTCCATGGATAGCAAAACCATTCAAGAACGAGTGCAGACAGCCTTTAATCAAATTCCAACTGCCATTGGGATGAATAATCATCAAGGGTCAAAAGCCTCCGCCGATCAGCATGTCATGTCCAACGTGGCGAGAGTGCTGAAAAAAAGGGATTTATTTTTTGTAGATAGTCGCACAACGGTGGAAACAGTAGCGGAATCCACCATGGTAGCGTATGGCGTCCCCACAACCAGGCGAAATGTCTTTTTAGATAATGAAGATAATGAAGGAAAAATCCATGCACAACTTATTGAATTGGTTCAAAAATCAGAAGAGTTGGGTACTGCTGTTGGGATCGGGCATGTGAAACTAAAAACCCTGAAAATATTACAGAAACATATACCGGAACTGCAGAAAAAAGGATTTAAATTTGAATTCGTCTCTAAAATGCTTCATTGAATTAACCTGGATTATTCATCAGAAAGAAAATATTTATCCCAAGTACAGAAATGAGTGAGGATAAGAGAATTATGTTGGTAAGTAATTATTTAAAACGTAATCATGTAAAGGAGCACGATTTACGTTTTTTATATTTATCCCGCAAAAAACTCGGGACAGGCTGTTTTATGCACGGTACTACTCCAAAACTTCTTTTCTATCAAATCCACACTATTGCAATGTTGGTGAATTAAAAAGGTTTAATGCCAATCCTCTGTAGAGTTACCCGTGGTGATCTAACTGAAAGCATCCATGTTGTTTTTGCCGTCGCCGTCGATGAAACCAGACACGTTTTTTATGCCACCGGTGATCCCTTTTACCTTACCTGTATCCGCTCCTCATTAAAACCATTCCAGGCTGCCGCTGCGGTTAAAGCCGGTGCCGTGGATGCGGCTGGATTTTCTAACCAGGAACTTGCACTCATGTGCGCCTCACACATGGGTGAAGACATTCATGTAAAAACAGCAAGATCCATGTTGGATAAGCTTGGTCTTTCTGGGACCGATTTGGAATGTGGGTCCCATTTTCCTTTAGACAAAATCACACAGCGTAAAATGATCAAAGATGGAAAAAATGCAGAACCATTTCATAATAATTGCAGTGGAAAACATGTTGGCATGCTGGCATTGGCCAAACATTTAGGGCAAGGCATCAAAGGATATATCCAAAAGGAACATCCGGTGCAAAAAGAAATTTTTAATCTTGTAAATGAATTGACCGGAGCGGAGAATATCCCCACAGAAACAGATGGTTGTTCAGCGCCCACACCCTTCATGTCTTTAGAAACAATTGCCCGTCTTTTCCAGAAACTGGCTGCGGGTGAAACACCGGAGTTAAGCCGGGTTTTTGATGCCATGTGCTCTCACCCTCATTTGGTGGGCGGAACCAATCATTTTGATTCTTTATTTATTGAAGCACTTGCAGGGCGTGGAATTACAAAAGTGGGTGGTGAATCCGTCCGCGGTGTTGCTCTCAAAAAACCAAATGGCGGCAGCATCGGGATTGCCTTAAAAATATTAGATGGTAACTTTCGAGCCCTGCCTCTTGCCACCATGAAATTATTGGAGCATTTGGAACTTTTAACTGATGCAGAACTCCAAAAATTATATAAATTCAGGACGAAGATTTTAAAAAACCATAACCAACTGAAAATCGGCCGGATCGAAGCCATTGTAGAAACCTAGATGAGATTATTTATTTATTGTTTATTCAGTATAGCCCTCCATGCGTCCACTGCCCGGATCATGACTTATAATTTGCTGAACTTTGAAGATGAGAATGATCGGGAAGCTGATTTTATTTCCATCATCGAATTTGTGGCCCCGGATCTGATTATTGCTGAAGAAGTCGTGGGGCAAACCGGGTTCAGCCATTTTAAGTCCGATGTGCTTGACGTTTACGAACCTGGTGAATGGTCCAGTGCCACCTTTACCAATCAGAGTGCACAACAGGATATTGCCTTATATTATAAACATGAACATTTTTCTTTTGTGAGTACAGCCACAATTAATACGGCCTCATCTTCCGGATTGAGAGATGTTGTAGAATTTGTCATGGTCCATGAATCATCCGGCATTGAGTTCAATATTTATGGCGTTCACCTAAAGGCAAGTTCAGGAAATAATAATGCAGCTCAGCGATTAGAAGAAGCAACAGTTCTTCGTAACTATTTGAATGACCTGAGTGAAGGAAGC
>Ga0207966_1000331_pt1 | contig 27590 bp, 24 predicted proteins | sample Knorr_S23_td_NAD_FD_185611 | JGI IMG/M metagenome (GOLD analysis project Ga0207966, IMG submission 185611) | Marine microbial communities from Southern Atlantic Ocean transect - Knorr_S23_td_NADW_ad_2500m_LV_B (SPAdes) (version 2) | ecosystem: Environmental > Aquatic > Marine > Oceanic | place...
CCCGATCGACCGGCATGCAGGATTCATCTGTCGAAGTGGTGCTCAACCGGCACTCGGTTGTTGACGTACCAGAGATCGCCAGAGTGTTGAGGCCGGGAGGCCTGTTTATCAGTCAACACGTGGGCGAGAGAAATCTTGCCGCCGTTGTCTCGCCGTTCGGCGGCCAGAAGTTCGACGGGGATCAGCACCCCGAGATCGTTCGGGATTCGTTTCTGAGTAACGGATTTAAGGTTGAGCGATTCGAGGAATACGGCGTCGATTACGAGTTCCTTGATCTCGAACCGCTGTTTTTTCAGATCAAGGCAATCGGGGCGTATCTACCAGTTGAACTGAAATTCGGAAATATTGCTGAAGCGTTGCCACGGGTAGTGACCGGAACCGCGACCCCGGTGGGTCGTTACCGATCGAATGAGCACCGGTGGCTGACGGTCGCCCGGGCAGGATAGAACTGGAGAGGCCCTTCGACAGGCTCAGGACGAGGCCTTCGATAATAGGAACAGGGTGGGTAACGCGCGACGCAGTGTGAATGCCGCGTCGCAAAACTTCTCACACTGAAGTCGGTCTCCCTAGGGGAGCACCCCGCGCGACAACGCCACGGGTCCCTCCGCAGGGGTCGGGACGCGTTGCTGATGAGGCGCTACCACACCAGCAGCGATAACACCCGTCGACCTTTCGGCAACCGTGGCTGTGCCACCGCTTACACGTCGAGGTTTTTTACTTCCAGCGCGTTTGCACGGATGAAGTTCCGGCGGGGCTCTACATCGTCGCCCATCAGGGTGCGGAAGATGTCGTCGGCCGCCATTGCGTCTTCAGCCGTAACCCTGAGCATTACCCGCTCATCGGGGTCCATCGTGGTCTCCCACAGTTGCTCGGGGTTCATTTCGCCCAGACCCTTGTAGCGCTGAACGTTCACTCCCGACCGGTCGGAGGCGTTGTCGAGCGTCTCTGGCAGATCGGCCCATGCGATGTCGGTGGCGATCACATTGTCGCCCTTGGTCACTGTCAGCTTGCCCGCTTCGAGAATCTGCTGGACTGTCGGGTAGATCATCTTGAGGCGCATTATCGCCGGGTTCTGGTAGATCTCCCTGGTCAGCGTGTATCCGTCGATCTCGTAAGTGCGGTCGGGAAGGACCACCGGCTCGACCTCTTCGACCTCTTCAGCCTCTGTCGCTTCGGCCAGATCTGAAGTCTCATCTCCGTCTTCCGCGACCGGGGTTGCCTCGTCTCCCTCTTCGTTGAGCAGCGACGCCTGCCCCAACTCAGATTCTGTCGATTCTGGCAGCTCTTCCGCCACGGTTTCGAGCTCTATCTCAGGCTCGGACGGTCGCTCTGGACGGAAATCAAGCGCCTGGTACTCGGGGTCTTTAATGAGCTTTTCGAGGACGCTGTCCGGTACCTGGTGTACCTTCGCAACTTCCAGGGAATCGGCGTAGTCGCGCAGCGGTGTGAGGATGCGGCCAATCCGGGTATTTTTCAGATGGATGGCGGGGTCGGACTTTGCGGTGACTACGATCGAGCCGTACAAGCGATTCGCGGTCCATTCATCGAGCTCGGCCTCGGAGTAGAGCCACTTCGCCGACCTGCCCTTGGAGGCGCGGTAGAGAGGCGGTTGTGCGATGTACAGGTGCCCGTTGCCGATTATCTGGGGCATGTTTCTGAAGAAGAACGTGAGCAACAGCGTGCGGATGTGGGCGCCATCGACATCGGCGTCGGTCATGATGATGACGCGGTGGTAGCGGAGCCTCTCTTCGTCGTAGTCCTCGCCGAGGCCAGCACCGAGTGCGGTGATGAGCGCGGCGATTTCCTCGTGCGCCAGCATTCGTTCGGGTCGGGCCTTTTCGACATTCAGAATCTTGCCGCGCAGCGGCAGGATGGCCTGGAACTGTCGGTCCCGGCCCTGCTTGGCCGAGCCTCCGGCCGATTCACCCTCAACGATGTATATCTCGGAGTTGGCCGGGTCTTTCTCGGTGCAGTCGGCGAGCTTGCCGGGCAGCGACCCGCCGTCCATCGCGTTCTTACGGATGACGAGGTCGCGGGCCTTCTTGGCGGCCTCGCGAGCGCGTGCTGCCGTCGTTGACTTGTTGATGATCAACCGGCCGTCGTTGGGGTTATCCTCCAAGAACTGGCCAAGCCGAAGGCCGACCACCTGTTCGACCGCTCCCTTCACCTCCGGGTTTCCGAGCCGACCCTTGGTTTGGCCTTCGAACTGCGGATCTTTGATCTTCACACTAATGACGGCCATCAGGCCTTCACGGACGTCCTCGCCGGAAAGGCTCTTGATATCGTCCTTACCTGTGCCGAGCAGCTTGTTTTTGCGCGCGTAATCGTTCAGCACCCTCGTGAGTGCGGAACGGAAGCCGGTTACGTGGGAACCGCCATCGCCGGTGCGGATGACATTGGCGAACGAAAGGCAGTTTTCGATAAACGATTCGTTGTACTGGAGGGCGACCTCCACGACGACCTCATCGATCGTATCCTCCACGTACAGGACGTTCGGGTGGACCGAACCGCGATTGCGGTTGAGCGACCGCACGAAGCTCTGCACCCCACCGTCAAAGAGGTAGGTGACTTCGTTGAACGGCCACCGGTCCTCGTGCCAGTCCGACTTCAGATGAATTGTCAGGCCCTGGTTCAGATAGGCCATTTCCTTGAAGCGGCCCGAAATCGCGCCCCAGTCGTAGTCGATCACAGGGAATATCTCGTAGTCCGGCATCCATGAGACGGTCGTTCCGGTGCCCGGCGTATCGTCCCTGGTTTGATCACGGACCTCTACTTCGCTAACGGTCTTGCCGCGCTCGTACCGTTGCGTATTGACTGTTTTGCTGCGCCGTACTTCGACTTCGGTCCAAACGGAAAGCGCGTTGACCAATGAGACGCCAACTCCGTGCAGGCCACCCGACACCTGGTAACCCTTGTCTCCGAATTTACCTCCGGCATGGAGGGTTGTCATAACCGTTTCCAGCGCGGAAAGGCCGGTCTTCTTGTGCATGTCGACAGGAATCCCGCGGCCATCGTCGACGACCGTTACGGATCCGTCCCGGTGAATCGTTACATCGATTCGGGTTGCGAACCCGGCCATCGCTTCATCGACGCTGTTGTCGACGATTTCGCGCACAAGGTGGAACACGCCTTCAGGACCGGTCGTACCGATGTACATGCCCGGTCGCTTGCGGACGGCCTCAAGGCCCTCCATCACGGTGATATCGTCGGCGTTGTATTTCGCGGAGCCGGCAGTTTTCTTAGAACTACCGTTTTTTCGCGTTGCCATGCGTGGTCCTTGCCATGGGATGTGATCTGCGGATTCAGCCCGGACTGAAATCAGTTTTGTACTGCCGACCCGAACACAACTCGAGCTTTTGTGTCGCGCCTGTCAGGAGCAGGAAAACTGAGGTCGAACCGGGATTGATTCGCGTACGTTTGCGTAAACTGCAAACACTACCTTCATAATACCATTTTCTGGGTCTCTCCGCTCAGTTTGCGCCCAGTACAAAAATCGGTCAGATTTTTTTGTGCAGCCTGACAATTTCGAAGGCAAGAGTTCGAACATGGGTTTATCAGATCTTCAGTACGGCGTGGTTGCGCTGGGAATTCTCACCGCGGTGAACGTCGTCTCGGTAATCGCGATCTGGTGGGACAAGCGCCGGGCGTCGAAGGGGCATAGGCGGATTCGCGAGGAGACACTTTTAGTTTGGGCACTAGTTGGCGGGTGGCCCGGTGGCATCTGGGCAATGCGCAGGTTCAGGCACAAGACTTCTAAACGGTCGTTCATCGCCAGGTACGTGCTGGCGGTCGGGCTGAACATGGCCGCGATATCTGGCATCGGTTATGCGGCGATTGCGTAGGCGAACCGTCGTGCACAAGTCACACGTGTGATTCTGGCAGGTCTATAATCTCGCAAATCCGGCGATATTTACTGTTCCCCCGAACATGTTGTTTCCCCGGAATTTGTGATTGGCACCGAACTAAGTCGCTCCTGCTGCAAATGGCAATGGGCGCTGGTTTTTTCTGGACAGACCCGAGAGGTAAAACAACGTGGATATTGACCGCGATACGCTGATGCAGATGCTTCGCCGCATGTGGATGATTCGAAACTTCGAATTGAAGGTGATAGAGGTCCACTCTGCAGGCGAATTTACCGGGGCCGCCCACCCGTATATCGGCGAGGAAGCGGTGGCCGTCGGTGCCTGTGCCGCGCTCAACGATACCGACTACATCGCAGGCAACCACCGATCGCACGGACACCCAATTGCCAAGGGGGGCCGGGTCGACAAGGCCATGGCGGAGCTCTACGGCCGTGTGGACGGCTACTGCAAGGGCAAGGGCGGTTCGATGCACCTTGCCGACTTCTCGATCGGAATTCTCGGTGAGTCGGGAATTCTCGGGTCGTCGGTCCCGGTAGCAGTGGGCGCGGCGCTCGCGGCAAAACTCAGGGACGAAAACTTCGTGTCGCTGGTGTTCTTCGGCGATGGCGCATCCAACCAGGGAGCGCTGCACGAGTCGATGAACCTCGCGTCGATCTGGAGCCTCCCTGTTATTTTCGTGTGTGAGAACAACCAGTATGCCGTCACGACTTCGTATGCAACAACGGTTTCGGTGGAGCATGTATCCGACCGCGCTTCCGCCTACAACATGCCGGGACTGCTCATCGACGGGCAGGACGCTATCGCAATGTACGAGGCGACTGTCGAGGCAGTGCGCAGGGCGAGGGCCGGAGAAGGCCCGACGCTCATCGAGGGTCTCACTTACAGGTTCGAGGAGCATTCGCTGGGACTGGGGCGCGTGCGCAGGGGCGAGTACCGGACCGAGGAAGAGATCGACAGCTGGCGTCAGCGCGACCCGATAGTGATCCACGAAGATCGGTTGATCTCGCAGGGCATCACAAGCCGTGAGGAGTGCGATGCCGTGAACGCCGAGACGCAGCAGGAGGTTGACAGGGCAGTCGACTTTGCCCGCAACAGCCCGTTCCCTGAGGAAGCGGACCTGTATGAAGACATGTGGGCCAATCCAATCCCTCAGCCGTAGCAACTCTCGTCCGGGGTCTATTTCAAAAAATCAACGACGTTTTCTCACACCACAGGTAACCAATCAAAATGGCGCAGACCGTATTTATCGAAGCAATCAACCAGGCAATCGCCGAGGAGATGCGACGCGACGAGAGCGTGTTCATCATGGGTGAGGACATTCGCCTGGCCGTTTACGGCGCCACCGCGAACCTGCTGGGCGAATTTGGCGAAAAACGGGTGCTCGACACTCCGCTGTCGGAGAACGGGTTTTTCGGGGCGGCTGTTGGGGCCTCGCTTGTGGGCATGCGACCGGTCGTGGAGACGCTGACCAGCTTCATGTGGGTAGGCATGGACCAGCTCATTAGCCAGGCGGCCAAGATGCGTTACATGTTCGGTGGTCAGGCGACTCTGCCCGTGGTCTACCGGGCGACGATGTTCTATGGCGGCGGTTCGGCAGCTCACCACTCCGACCGCTCTTACCCGATGTTCATGAACATGCCCGGTCTCAAGATCATTATCCCGTCGAACCCGGCCGACATGAAGGGCCTTCTAAAGTCGGCAATCAGGGACGACGACCCGTGCATCGTGTTCGAGGATGGGACGCTGTTCGGGATGCGCGGCGAGGTGCCGGACGATTCGGAACTCCCGCTCGGTGAACTGATCGTTCCGTTTGGCGAGGCCAGGGTCGTTCGGGAAGGGACCGACTGCACGATCGTGGGCATTGCGGCATCGGTAAACCATGCCGTGGCAGCTGCCGACCAGCTTGCGCAGGAGGGCATTTCCATTGAGGTGATCGACCCACGCACGCTGGTTCCGTTCGACAAGGCAACGGTGCTGAAATCGGTTGAGAAGACCGGGAGGCTGGTGATTGCCGACCCTGCCCCCAAGGTGTGCAGCGCAGCTTCAGAGATTGCTTCGATCGTTGCTGAAGAGGGGTTCTGGGACCTGCAGGCGCCAATCCAGAAAGTTGCCTCTGAACAGGTCCACATTCCTTATACGCCAGTCCTCGAGAAGCTCGTGTACCCGGACACCGAAAAGATCGTCGCAGCCGTAAAGCGCACGCTGGACGTGTAGGTGTGTGGGCACGTGTACTGGGAGATTGATGGGTGTCGGTGTGGTTGTCCTTCTGGGTAGATGCCTAAGCTCGCGTCCCAGGACAGGCGCAGCGTTGTTGTCATGGTGCACTAGAATCAGATCATCAGCATCGTTCACCGTTACTGTGGCGCGAAAATGGATATCAGCCAGGTGACAGCTCGACGATTCAGTCGGTACTCGTCTCACACGTCAAGGGCCCAACCTCGCCCCGGAGTTTGCGTTGAATCCTGTTTTTGAGAACTGCAAGGCACTTACGTTTGATCTGTTCGGGACGGTACTCGACCTTGGCGGATCGCTGACTCCGCATTTGAAGATTTTTCTGGATACGTGTGTGTCAGACCTGAAACCGGCCGCCATGTGGCAGCAGTTGCGTTACCGGCAGCGGATCGAGCAGTACCAGGATTCGATGGTCGAGCTCGGCCATACGGGGTATCTGGAGACGGCCCAGAAAGCGTTCGTGTACGTTGCGCGCCTCAACAGGCTCGACCCGACGCCGTCGCAGGTCGAGACCTTTATGTCGGGATGGCAGCAGCTTTCGCCGTTCCCTGAGTGCGTCGAGGCGCTCGACCGGCTCCAAACTCGATACAGGCTGATCGCCCTCTCGAACGGAAACCCGTGGTTTCTCGATCACCTGGTGAAAAACCGGATCAAATACGACTTCGACGATGTGATGTCGGTCGAGGACGTCGGCATTTTCAAGCCCTCCCCGGCCGTCTACCGCCGTGCTGCGCGCAATCTCGGCCTGGAGCCGGGAGAACTCATCATGGTTTCGGCAAACTCGTTCGACGTGATGGGTGCCCGGACGTGCGGATTTCGCGGGGCATATGTGAATCGCTATGATCTGCCGTACGAGGACACCCAAAAGCAGTACGAACCCGATGTGACGGTGCAGAACTTCACCGAACTGGCCGATGCCCTTCTCTAGGGTCTATTGGGCGGCCAATTGGGCCATTTGTTTTAGGGTCCTATGGGGCGTTCGTTTTCGGACGAGCCTGCTGTTCTTTGTTTGGCAACTGTAGCCATTGTCCTGGCCGCCTGCTCAAATGATCCGGAGCCGACACCAACAGCAATTGCGACGGCAACCGCGACCCATCGCCCCGCCGACTCCGACACCTGTGCCGGCCACCCCGATGCCCAGGGTCGCTCCAACTGCGATCCCGGAAGAGCACGCGCAGACGCCGGACGAGTTGCTGTCTTCGATTGAGTACGATATCGAAAATCTGCGAGGGATAGACACCCCGCCGCCCGTTGAGCACATGTTTGTCGACCAGGCCGGAATGCGCGAACGGCTCGCCGAGGAGTTTGAAGACCCGGAGGTCGTTGAACAGATCGCCCACGAGTCGGTCCTGCTGAAACTGCTCGGAGTAATTCCTCAGGATTCCGACCTGGCCGCGGTTTACGAAAGGATGCTCGGCGGGCAGGTTCTGGGTCTGTACGACCCGGAGAAGGAGCAGTTTTTCGTGCTTCGCGACGATGAGTCGGGAGCCGAGTCGCTCGATGTCGAAGCGCAACTCACCTATGCGCACGAGTACATGCACCGACTGCAGGACGCAGCGTTCGATCTGGAGACGATTACCGATCTTGAGTCTAGCGACCATATGTCGATAGCGATTTCGGCGCTGGTCGAAGGCGATGCGACCACGGCGCAAACCCAGTACATGTTCCAGAACTTCGACTTCCGCGAATTGTCCGAGCTTCTCGAATCGGCCCTCGCCGCGCAGGAAGAAATTACCCCGGCACCCTATTTCCTCCAGCGCGGCCTTGAATTCTCATATGAGGAAGGCGCCACGTTCGTATCCGAATTGATCGCGGAGGGTGGATTCTCTGCCGTCGACAATGCGTTTGAAAATCTACCGCGTAGCTCCGAACAAATCCTTCATCCGGAAAAATATTTCGACTCAGAAAAACCGATAGAGCTGGACGTGCCCGACGATGCAGTGGGTGTTGGCTGGTCGGTGCTGGCTGAAAGCGTTCTCGGTGAATTCTTCCTGAAAACCTGGCTTGAGGCGCTCAGAAGCGACAGGGCATGTGCGGCGCTGGCCGGTTGGGGCGGGGACTCCTATGCCGTGTTCGAGGATGAAGCGGGCGAAACCGCGCTGGGCGTTGTCATTGCGTGGGATTCAGATGCCGACGCCCGGGAATTCTTCCTGGTCGCATCGGACGCCCTGGACGCCCATAAGGATTTCACGATAGCGAGCAGTGGTTGACCCGAAGTGCTGGAGTCCTGGCAGGGACCGGGCGGTTACGTTGTGATGAGCCGTTGGAAATCAGTTGACCACGGCGATCTGGTCGCGATCGAGATCACACCGACCGGTGGCGGTTCGCATGGACTGGTGTTCGCGCTGTCTGAAGGATAAATCGTTAGTTCAGCTTTCGAGACTCGTGCGCCGCCATTGCCGAACAGGGCTGCATCTGCGCTAACATAACCGTTGGCGCCGGACTTCCGATACAAATATCAGCGTTCTGCCTTTCACCCGAAACGGTGGTAAGTTGCAGGGCATTGCCGGCAAGCGTTGCGCCTGCAACCCGGCCCGAGAATGGCAAATATGTCTGCACCTATCACCCTGCCACAGTGGGGCATGGGGATGAACGATGGCGAGATCGTGAAGTGGCTCAAGGGCATAGGCGATCCGGTTGCGAAGGGCGATCAGCTGGTCGAGATCGAATCTTCCAAGGTGAACGCCGAAGTCGAGGCCACGGCCGATGGAACGCTTGGTCGAATCGATGTCGAAGAGGGCCGGATAGTCGATGTCGGTACCGTCCTCGGGTACGTGCTCGAAGCCGGAGAATCGGATTCGGACCTCCCCGACGTGGCCATCATCCTCGGCTCAGCTTCAACGCCCGCCCCGGTAACGACACCTGCTCCAGCCGCAGCCGCTCCTGCCGCCACTGCTCCGAAGGGCGGCAAGCAGATCGTCACACCGCGCGCTCGAAGGCTGGCCAAAGAACTTGGCGTTGATCTTGCCGGGGTGACCGGCACAGGACCCAGTGGGCGAGTGACCGAAGATGACGTTCGGGCGGCGGAATCCGGTGCGAGTGCTCCGGCCGCGGCAGCGCCCGGCGGTAGTGCGCCCCTGCCGGAATCGGTCGTCCCGGTCAAAGAGGCGATCAAGCTCGCCGGATTACGCGGAATTATTGCCCGCCGTATGTCGGAGAGCGCCGCGGTGCCCACGGTGACGCTATCGACCCACACCGATGTAACGGACGCGATTGCGTTCCAGCGTGAACTCGTCGGCGCGTGGCGAAAGCACAAGTTGCGTCCCCAGTACCAGGACCTCGTCATTGCTGCAGTTGCCCGTGCGCTGAAAGAGACCCCGGCCGCCAACGCCCATCTGGTTGGTGACGAGCTCAGGATTCTCGATGAGGTGAACCTGGGTATTGCGATGGCGGTCCCGGAAGGTCTGCTTGTTCCCGTCATAAAGAACGCCGACCAGAAATCACTGCTCGAAATCGCCCAGGAAGTGCGCAACCTGGCCCGCAAGGCGAAAGCGAACAGTCTCTCGATCGACGAGATGACCGGAAGCACTTTCTCGATCACCAACCTCGGTTCGTACGACATTGAAGACTTCAACCCGCTGCTGAATTTGCCCGAGACGGGGATTCTTGGCGTTGGAAGCGTTGGAGAGGTCCCGGCAGTGATCGATGGTGAGATCGTGGTGCGGTCGGTGGGTCACCTGAACCTGGCGTTCGATCACCGGGCGTGGGACGGCGCTCCGGCGGCAGAATTTGTGCGTTTGATCGCAAAATACCTGGGCGATCCGAGCTGGATGAAGGCCTGAATGTTGCGCGCGTTAATTGCTTCGGGCGCACATTCGTGCTTGGTCGCCGCTGCAATCTACCCTCCGCTAGCCCCTCCTGAGGGAGGGGGACAGAGCAGGGTGTTGGGCGTGGGTTGGGCTCCGGGTTTGGACGTTAGCTCCGGGCGTGGCGTTATAGCTCCGGGCGTCGTCGGACGACTTGGTCGCGCGTCGCAATCTACGTCTGAGCCGGGCGCAATCGGATTGCTTGGGCTCTCATGTCTGCGACGCGGCCCTCTAACCCCTTCCCGAAGCAGGGGGAAGCGCGCAGCCCCCAGGTGCGAGGCGCACCAGCACGACACACGGGCTCTACGGGGCAGCCGTACGAACGTGAGCAATACCGCAACATGAGTACCGTTGGGATCATTGCCAATCCGGCCGCCGGAAAAGACATTCGCAGACTCGTGGCGGCCGGAAGGGTCGTTTCCAATCAGGAAAAGGCCAACATTCTCCGCCGGGTCTTCGCCGGGATCGTTTCGGCCGGTGTCGACCGCATCCTGATAATGCCCGACCACTCCGGACTTGCCCGCCCCGCGTCTCGCGACGTCGAAAACAAGATCAAGCTCGACTATGTCGAAATGCCGGTTGCCGACCACCAGGGCGCTTCGACGAACGCCGCCCGGACGATGGCCGAGCAGGGAGTCGATTGCATCGTGACACTGGGGGGAGATGGTACGAACCGGGTGGTTGCCAAGGGCTGCGGCGAGGTGCCGCTGGTTCCGATTTCGACCGGGACGAACAACGTATTTCCATCAAACATCGAAGGAACTCTGGCCGGCATTGCCGCAGGCGCCCTCGCCTCAGGGGCACTGGAGCGCGGAGAGGTCTGCCGACGTTCAAAACGGATCGATATATTTATTGACGACGAGCTTCGTGATACCGCACTTGTCGATGTGGCAGTCACGAAGCAGATGTTCATCGGAGCAAGGGCGGTCTGGGACACGAGTTCTCTCCAAGCGATGTTTCTGACGCGCGCCGAACCTGCGAGCATCGGTCTTTCCTCGATCGGGTCGAGGCTCGCTCCGGTATCGATAGACGAGGAGTGCGGACTGTACGTCCGGCTGGCAGGGGAGCCCGGGCCAAACGCCACGACGGTTACAGCACCGATAGCGCCAGGTACGGTTTCCGAAGTGAAGATTGCCGACTGGCGGAAGATCGCCCCGGGCGAGAAGATCGAGATAGACCTGCACCCCGGTACCATCGCCCTGGACGGCGAGCGCGAGGTGGAGCTTCTGCCCGGTCAGAACATTTATGCAACCCTCAGCATGGCCGGCCCGTGGGTGGTCGGTGTAGCAAAGGCGATGCAGTTGCTGGCAACCCGCGGCGGGTGATTCCCCTCTCCTTGGTAGGGAGAGGGTTAGGGTGTGGGTGAAAGCCTTGACTGTTTAGACTGAATGCTCTAGTGAACACTTCTACCCACCCTCGCGCCCAGAGGGCACCCGCTTCTCTCTTAGGGAGGGAGAACAGGTAAATCCCTTCGTATACATGACACCCGACCACCTCAACGTCGCTCTGATCGGGGCGACCGGCAAGGTTGCAGCGCCCGCACACCTGAACGGTCTGGCCGCGATTCCCGGCGCGCACCTGTATGCCGTCTGTGACATCGACGCCACGACTATCGACCCGCTGGCAGATCGACTGGACGCAAAGGCGTTCACGTCATTTGAAGAAGTGCTCGCAGACCCTGCAGTCGATGCTGTTGACCTTGTAACGCCGCCGTATTTGCATTCCGGACAGACTATTGCGGCGGCAAGGGCCGGCAAGCATGTCTACTGCGAAAAACCGATGGCGCAGTCGCTAGAGCAGGCAAATGCAATGATCTTGTTCCACGAGCAATTCGGCACGACCCTGATGGTGGGCGAGAGCTACGTTTTCCACCACCCGATCGTTGCTGCGCGGGCTGCGATCGAAAATGGCGACATCGGCGATGTACTGCACATTCGCGAGACCAAGGGGCCGTGGATAATGCACCGGGAAGAAACCAGCAGGCTCGACGGGCTCAGCCACGAAGCGAGTGCACCGTGGAGGGTCGACCCGGCGTTGTCGGGTGGCGGGCGTTTTCCGTGGATCATGGACCATGCACCACACTTTTTCGCCACGGCCCGGTATCTTGCTTCAGGCACTGAAGTCACGGCGATAACCGCCCATTCACAGATAGGTACGACGGCAAGCGAACAGGTTTCCGGGACCGGTGCACCTACCGGGCATGCCATAACTTCGGTCGCATGGAGTTTCGAGGGCGGGATCGACAGCGCCTGGAACCAGGTCGAGTCGAGTCAGGAAGCGGTAAGTGAAGTGGGGTTCGTAACCACTGTGCACGGAACGAAAGGCACCCTGGTGGTCTACGGGGAAGGCGGGGGAGCCGCGCCCGGGATGAGGCAGCCTCCAGCGGTTGTTCTGTATCGGGACGGTCACACTCGGGTGATCGACCGGGAGAACACGACGGACCGGGTCTGGATATCGAATAACAACTACTACGATTCCTCACACCAGGCGGCACTTCAGCACTGGGTCGATTCGATCCTCACTGGCAACCCCGTTCGTTACTCGGGCGAAGACGGTAGATCGGAACTGGCCGCAACGCTCGCAACGATCATGAGTGCCGACGAACAACGCACGATTGCCCCGGCCGATGTGCCCGCGGAGTGGAAGGCTTACCATGCGAGCGAACGATAATTGTTGAGGGTTTAATGGCCGATCCGGGCAACACGGGCGAAAAATACACACACGGCTACCACTCTTCGGTAGTTTCTGCCCACGCAGTCAGGCGCGCCAACGAGGCCGCGGCGTTCATCTTGCCGCTGTTGAAGTCGCCCGCCCGTCTGCTCGACTTCGGCTGTGGTCCCGGAACTATCACGATCGACCTGGCCGAACACCTGATGCCAGACGGGTCGGTTGTGGGTATCGACAGCTCTGCCCAGGTGATCGAGCAGGCGCGGTCGACGGCGACCGTGCGGCACGTCGAAAACGTTTCGTTCGAGGTGAACAGCATTTACGAGACCGGCTATGCGTCCGAAAGCTTCGACGCTGCATATGCCCACCAGGTGTTACAGCACCTTTCGGAGCCTGTAACGGCGCTAAACGAGGTCAGGCGCGTGCTCGTTCTGGACGGGATTTGCGGAGTGCGGGAGGTCGATTGGGGCACTACCGCGATATGGCCGCAAGACGATCGGCTGACCCGTTTTATCGATGTGTACAGGCAGGTTGCCGATCGAAATGGCGGCGACGCCAACGCCGGTCGGAACCTGAAACAGTGGTTTGGCGACGTCGGGTTTTCCGATCTCGTAGTGACGACCTCGACGTGGTCGTTTTCTGATGAAGCCGGCTTAAAGTGGTGGGGTGAACAGTGGGCAGAGCGGATACTCCACTCCGACCTCGCGACCCGTGCGCTCGAGTACGGCATAGCGACCGAAGGCGAACTTGCCGAAATCTCGCAGGGTTGGCTCGACTGGATGCGGGCGCCCGGTGCCTTCTTCGCCTTTACGCAGGTCGAGGTTGTGGGCACGAAGAGGTGAATCGACAGCGTGCAGTTGAGTCGGTCGTAGACCGGGAACAGCGTTCGATCACGCTCGGGTCAGCCCAGGCGTAATTCTTGCACGCGGGCCTGGTTCAACTTCGTGGTTTCACCTTCGGCGGAGAACAGAGACTGGAACGTAAGCCCATCGCGCGAAGGGCCGTTTTCATTCAGTTGGACCAGGCTCGAATCCGCCTCGGCCCAATCCACTGAAGTAAGATCGTCCGTCCACCACATGACGGACGACGGCCAGGAGTGACCCTGCGGGAACCAGTCTTTTCTGTGTTTCATCGCGTCACCATGTGCCCGATGAAACGAGAACCCCACAGCCGACTCGATATCGGTCCAGGCGGAAAGGGTCGCGAGTCCATACCTGTCGATGTCTTTCTCGAAGAAGGTGGGCGTGGGCGGAATCACGAACTCGGTTTCTTCCGACATACACGTACCGTCGGGCATGAAGGAAGTGATCGAGTTTTTCAACAGCCCGGGTGTCCCCGGGACACTCTCGGTTACGCCCGGGCTTGTTGCCATGAAGGCCTGTGATGCAGGATGGCCCGCGGCATGCTTCAGAATTCCGAATGTGTGCAGGATGAGTGCCGACAATTATATTTTTCCTTGGAACGATTTATAAGTCGATTCGGCCTGGATCAACTGCGCCGGAGCGATCGTTTCTCCACCATCGCTATCAATCGGTAATCTGGAAGATTTCGGTGTTATGGGTTTCGGCCAACAACGGGTAAATCTGGTCGAAGATCGAAGTTATTCCGGGAGTGTTGCGCACCGCGTCTCGAGACGCTTCATAGTCGGCAATCGAATTCCACCGCTGCTCGGTCTGAAGCATCCCGTGTGCCCCATGCCAGGCTCGGTAAACAATCGGTTTTTCGAACCCCGCGGCGCTCATGGCCTCACCCGCCTGTTTCACCAGGGCAGCCAGTTTTCCACCGGTTCCGGGTTTTGGGAGATAGGTGCGTCGCACAGCGATCATGACAAACTCTTTCCGTCGTTATTAGTGCCGGCTAAATCTTGAAGCTGCGCCAGTCGCGCTCGAAGCGTTCCTTGCTCCTGTTGCCGGCAACCGACGGATCGGTGAGGACCGTGTCGGGGCCGCCGTCTGCGAGGAACTCTCCACCCACGGTGGCGGCGCGTCCGCCTGAGTAGGCCATGAAGCAGAAACCTACTCCATCGTAGGGCTCCGGCGCATTGGAATCGTTGACTCGACTGGCTATCACCTCGCCGACTTTGGTGCCCTGCCCAGCCGCGAATACACCGGCCTTTGGGATGGCGAAATCACCGGAGGGGACGACATTCACATCGCCAATTGCAAAAACGTTGGCGGTTGAGGTTTCGAGCGTCGCCCTGTCCACCGAAACCCAGGGCTTGCCATTTGCGATGCCCGAGGCCGCAACGATATCGGGGAGTCGGTGGACCGGGATGGTGGCGATAATGCTGGCAGATGTAGAGCTGCCATCGGTGAACGAAGCCTCGCGCCCATCGGTTGAAACTTCGGTTACCCCAGCTGCTGTAATCAACTCGATCCCGCGCTGATCGAGTGCGCTCCTTACCCGCATCGAAGCTTCTTTTCCTGCAACGCCCAGCGGACCCGGCTCGGGGATGTAGACGGAGATGTCGATGTCTTTGCGAATCCCCTTCTTTCGCGCCCACCAGTTGATGATCATCGTCGTTTCAAACGGCGCGGGCGGGCACTTGTAAGGGGGTTTAGAAGCGGCCAGCACGATTTTGCCGCGCTTCAACCTACTCAGGCGTCTGCGTAGTTGCCGTGCGTAGTCGAAATCATAGAACGAGTAGGCGTCGCGCGCTCCGGGGACGGCGTCCCAGTCGTAAGCGGCGCCGAGGGCGACAACGAGGTAGTCATAATCGAGGGTGCCGGCTGAAGTGGCAACATTCTGGGCGTCGGTATCGATCAGGTCGATATTCGCTTCAACGAACTTGATTCCCCGGTTGGCGAGCCTTCCCAGCGACCTTCCCGTTTTGTCGGTTTCGCGTTCACCGACTATCAGCAACGGGTTCATGCCGCACAGGTGCGGCATGCGGTTTCGATCGACGATCGTCACTTCGTGATCGGAGTCCAGTGCGGCACGTGCGCTAATCGCTGCCTGCACCCCACCGAAACCACCGCCCAGAACGAGAACCTTCTTACCAGCCATCAGAAAATCGCCTCCGAGATCCGTGCAAACACGTACCAGGACCAAAACCATAAACGAAAACAGAACTGCGGGCGAAGGTTACCGGTTTTCCGGGCGGTGGAGGTGATTATTCTCGGTCGAGTAGGCGATTCGCCGTTACGCGCGCATGTAAGATTCCGCCAGAGCCCGCGAGCCGGGAGATTTTTGGAGAACACGCGACAAACCTCGATAGGTGTCACCGAGATGAACGCAAACAGCAATGCCGCCAACAACTGGCAGGAATCGTGCGACACGATGGTCGCTCTGGCTCCCTCAACACGCGGCGGGAATACCGTATTTGCGAAGAACAGCGATCGGCCACAGGAAGAGGCGCAGCCGCTGGTGATGGTTGCGGCGGCAGATCACAATGGAGGCTACGCCGGAGCGCAGTTCGTCGATGTGCCACAGGTGGGGCACATCTACCGGCATGTCGGGTCAAAACCGTACTGGTGCAGCGGCTACGAGCATGGCTTCAACGAGTACCAGCTAGTGATTGGAAATGAAGCGCTGCCGTCGCGACTACCGGCGGTGGACGAGCCGAAGCTGGTCGGTATGGAAGTGTTGAGACTGGCGCTTGAGCGATCGCGGTCGGCAGCGGAAGCCGTCGACGTGATTACCGGGCTTGTGGGCGCGTTCGGGCAGGGAAAATTTGTCAACGGCGCGGGGGTGAGAACCTACGACAATATCTACCTGGTTGCCGACCCGGCTTCTGCCTACGTGGTCGAATGCGTGGGCCATGACTGGGCGGTGAAGCGGGTCGAGGAATTTACCTCGATTTCCAATGTCGGCCAGATCGGGAAAGATGCCGAGAGTGTGTCTCTGGGCGCGAAGTCGCTAGCGACGCGACTGGGCCTGTTTGAGATGGGATTTGGCGAAAGTTTTGACTTTGCGAAGGCATTTGCCGATGTCGGTACGTCTGCCAGTGGGATTGCGCGCCAGTGTCGTTCAGAGGCGATGCTTGGCGCAGGGGCCGGTCGGCTGGATGTCCGTTCACTGGCCGGTGTGTTGACCGACCACTCTGACAGTCAGAACCCCGACGAGCCGCACGTTACCGACGTGGCGGGTGACACTTCCATTTGCGTCCACAGGACCACCGGCGAATCGAAGGGGGCGTCCACCGCGAGCCTTGTCGCCGATCTCTGTGCGACCGACGAACGGCTGCCGGTCTACTGGTGCGGCATGTACTCGCCCTGCATGACCGTGTTTATGCCGATATTCATCGAGGGCGACTTACCCAATTCACTGTCGGTGGCCCGAGAAACGCCCAGCGACGATAGCCCGTGGTGGGATTTTTACCGGCTGACTCACTACGGACTGCAGGCTGGTCCGGAGATGCGGGCGGAAATCCGGTCCGGGCTTCTGGTTCTGCAAAACGAGCTGTTCGAGTCGGCATATGAGATGGCTAAAAAGGGCCGGGAGTTGATCGGAAATGGCGCGAGTGGTGCGGCGTCGGAATTGCTCACGGGTTACATGGCCGAAAACGCCCGCCGCGTGGTTTCGAAAGTGAAAATGCTCGTTCCCGCAAACGCGCGGCTGATCTCGGCTGCCAGATAGAGGCCGACCAGCCCACCTAAAGGCGTTTGGCGTAGATCTTCAGTTCGGAAGCGCTGAACCCCGATTTTTTAAGGAACGTGGAGTCTCGCTCATCTTCGGCGAGCAACACAGAGTAAATCTGTTCAATACCCTCGCTGCGGGCCTGTGCTTCGAGGGCATCGACGAGCTGCCTGCCGATGCCCAGGCGCCGTTTCGACGGCTCGACCGCCATGGCAACTATTCAAGCGCCAGGTGGCAGGCCGTATGCGGTGGTCTGCCGCTCGGAGAGCAGAAATCCGACAAGGCCCGATTCGTCTTCAGCAACAAAGCAGCCCCACGGTGGATACTGGAGCCAATCGAGTTCGATGATCGAGAGCAGGCGTTCGACGTACGTGTTCCATGTCGCCGAGTGATCATCACCCTGGATGCTTGCATCGAGCACATGTACCACCGACGCGTCGTCCTGTCGAATCTGGCGTATCTCGAACAATTGCCGACTCCGTCGTCACTCGCCTGCTACTACACGCCGTCTCGGCCGAAGTATAGTGACGAGCGGGGGGATGTTCAGGGCGACCCATGGATTTCGTGTTGACGCTCGTTTCCTTTGAACGTAGCCTCGGCGGGCACTTTTCAATCAGTTATCTTCTTCACGAACCACCATAGGTAAAACAAAATGCCGTTCATCGTCAACCACATCCACCTGAAGTCGAGTGATCCGAAGGCAACGGCCGACTGGTTCGTGGAAGCATTCAACGTTGAGATCGTTGCCGACGACGTGCGTTCCGTAGGTGACCGCTTCATCAAGACTATGACCGAGGGTGGCCTGACGATCAATATCTCGGGTGAACGGACGGGAGAGACGTTGGGTCCGGCAGATGCCGAGCCCCACTACGGTCTGGAGCATTTTGGTTTTGACACCGACGATATGGATGCCGACCTGGAACGACTTCAGGGTCTTGGCGCAGAGCTGAAAGAGGGGCCGATACCGAATGCCGCGGGCGGTGCGATCGCGTTCATTGCGGCCCCGGGCGGAATTAGGATCGAACTGATCAAACAGTCGTAAGCGGCGGGGATACCGCAACGGCCGCGGAGGTCGGACTGAAACGGCCAGGCAATCCCGATTAAATTGTTTCCGATGATTCCCACGGCGAATCAAGTCAGGCAGGTACATCCATGACTATCAGAATGGCCGTTGCCGGAGGTAACAGGGGAGCGCGCTTCGACCAGGTGCTGGGCGGCCTCGAAGGGCAGATCGAACTGGTCGCTGTCTGCGATCCGTCGGACCAGGTCAGGGCCGAGTGGAATGAGGGCCGACCAGAGCTCAAGGCATATTCTGCGTTCGAAGACCTCGTCGAAGACCCCGAAATCGACGCCGTGTTCATCGCAACGCCAATGCTGCTGCATGCCAACCAAGCGCTAACCGCGTTGAATGCCGGTAAGCACGTTCTTTCCGAGGTGATTGCGGCCACGACCCTCGAAGAGTGTTACGCACTGGTCGAGACGGTCGAGAAGACGGGGCTGACGTACATGATGGCCGAGAACTACTGCTATCGGCGCGAAGCGATGATGGTCCGCAACATGGCCGAGCAGGGTGTGTTTGGCGAGTTGACCTACGCCGAGGGCGCGTATATCCATGACTGCCGCGACCTGATGTTCAACTCCGACCTCACACGGACCTGGCGGGGCGGCGGGGCGGTGGCTGGCGCGACTGGGAACACCCAGTCATCGCGCGGAAACGGCTACCCGACCCACTCGCTGGGCCCGATCGCGCAGTGGCTGGGGATCAACCGCGGCGACCGGCTGGCCCGCACTACCACGTTCGTTACGAAATCGGCAGCACGCCAAGAGTGGGCTCAGTCAGTGTTGCCCGAAGGACACCACGATGCGATAGACACGGCGTGGACCGAGTTCACCGATTCAGCCACGACGCTCATCGAGACCGAGCAGGGCCGGGTGATCTGCCTCCGAAAAGATTCGGCAAGTCCCAGGCCGCACAACATGGCACTGCACAGTTTGCAGGGCACGAACGGCGCTTATATTTCAGGGCGCTTCGATGGCGAAGACCCGCTTGCGTGGATAGACGGGGTGTCGCCCGGCGTGAGCCCGAGTAATTTTGGATATCGGGACAAGGCCCGGCCCGGTGGACTGGATAACGGACCGCGTGCGCAGTGGCAATCGTTGTGGGATCTGGCTGACGAGTACGAGCATCCGTACTGGAAAGAGCTGGGCGAAGAGGCGGAAAGCGCGGGTCATGGTGGCGGAGACTACTTCGTGATGTACGACTTTGCGAGGGCCGTTGCAGGCGAGATCGCACCGCCAATCGACGTCTATGACGCGGTGACGTGGAGCAGTATCTTTGCGATTTCGATCGAAAACGTAAAACGAAACGGCGAACCGCTGGAAGTCCCTGACTTCAGGGTGCCGCCAGACCGATCAGGTTGAGGTGGCACGCCTCGGCCATTATGTGGGCTGTTTCGTTGAAAATTGATTTGGCGGTGTGGTCGGTGTGGCGTTCAGCGAAGTTAAAAAGGCGGGCGGATACCGTCTGGCATCCGCCCTGGGGTACAGGGGTAATGAGCCGTCCGCGTACCCTTGATATTGAAGGCCGTTCCGGTGTATCGCCGTGATCAGCCTTCAGCGGCGGCCCGCGCATCGCGCCATCGCTCTGCGAGTCGCCGTAGCAGGTCGTGTACCCGGTCGTTGAGCCTTTCGATATGCCGTGCCAGGTGGTTTTGAGTGCGCTCGATAGTACTTTCAGCACGTTCGTAGGCCTTCTCGATGCGGAAGAGCTCCCGAACTTTCTGCAACCGACAATGGGATCGATCCGCTTTTATGAGGATCAACGTGCCGGGCCAATACACGCGGCTGCAGCTACGGAATTGCTTCGCCGGCCAGCACTCCCGTCACGGCCTCGTTTTCAACCGCTATCTGACCGTTGACCAGCACCCAGGGCACACCTTCCGGATGAACTTGCGGGTCTTCGAAGGAAGAGCGGTCGATAACGCGCTCTGCGTCGAAAATCACGAGGTCGGCAAACTTGCCCTCGGCGATCACGCCCCGATCGGTGAGTCCGAACCTTTCGGCCGGATTCTGCGTCAGGCGCTGGACGACCTGCTCGACCGGGTAGTTGTAACGGCGTCGCAATCGTCCCAGAACGCGAACGAAACAGCCGTAGGCGCGGGGGTGCGGCATTCCGCCGACTGGAATCGAATCGGAACCCACCATGTAGTCAGGCCGTGACATCAACTCCATAACGTCTTCCTCGACCTGTCGCCATACTTTGACACTCGTTGGCGGTGTGCCGCGGAACCCGCACGTCAGCGACTCTTCCGCCATCACGCGGCAGACCATTTCTTCGACACCAACTCCCCAGTCTGCAGCCACTTCGTCGAAGAGCATGCCTTCGAGGTGCTTGTTGCGGTCGGAGCCGATGTGCGTCCACATGTTCCCGCTCGGCCTGCCGTAGCCGACCTCCTGCATCCGTGAGATCAGTTCGGCCCGTTTATCTTCGTCGTTCAGTGTTCGCAGCATTTCCTCCGGGCCGCCCTCGTGGAAGTAGCTCGGGAAGAACGCCTGCGGGAACGACGATCCGACGGGGTACGGGTAGGTCTCGAGGGTGATGTCGATTCCCTCGGCCTTCGCGCGGTCGATCGGTTCGAGAATGTCCGCGACCTGTCCCGCTGATTCAGGCTGGGTCCGGTAGTGTTCGAAGTGGAGTTTGGTGCCGGTCCTGCGAGCCACCTCAATCGCCTCGGTCACGCCGCCACCACCGAACCCACGTTCCGGGTTGTGGTTGCGCAGGTGAATCGACATCGGACGCCCGAACTCGCCCGCAACCTCCATCAAAGCGGACAGTTCGTCGGTGTCCGAAAAACTGTTCGGGTAGTAGGAAAGCCCGGTTGAAAATCCAACCGCGCCCTGCTCCAGCGATTCGCGCAGTATCTGTTTTGCAGTTTCGAGGCGTTGTCCGATAAGCGGGACGTCCTGCATGCCAGCTGCCCCGACCCGGATCGGGCCGTGACCGGCAAATGTCGCCACGTTGCACGATGTGTTGCGGTGGTAGTTGGCCCTGGCCGCCTCGATAGACGACATGTCGAGATCTTCGGGCGGGAGGCCGAGAATTCCCGACAGGTACCAGCGGTACATGCGGTAGTTTTCGGAAGAGAGCGGTGCGAGGGTAAGGCCGTCGGGGGCGATGATCTCGGTAGTGACCCCCTGCCGGATGCCGCTTGCGTGCTGGCCGTCGATCAGCAGGGCTCCATCGGCGTGAGAGTGGACGTCGATGAAGCCGGGCGAGATGTGTAGTCCTTCAGCGTCGATGATCCTGGCGTTTTCGCTCGCGGAGGTCGGGATGTCGCCGACCGCAGTTATCTGCCTGCCACTAATGCCAACGTCGGCCCCGAACCCAGGCCTGCCCGTGCCATCGACAACTGTTCCGCCGCGAATTACTAGATCGAAGGGCACGTGAAATCTCCTGTGAAATGAGTTTCTGGCAGGGTACGCCGCGCCCGGCCAGCGGTCTCTTAACTAAAAAGTGAATTCGACGGAATATTCGGCGGGTCGTGAATGTTGGAAATAACGAAAAGGGGGACGACATGACCTGGGGTGAAACCTTCGGGCGTAGTGTGAAAGTCTATTTGATTTACGTCGGAGTCATTATCAGCGGTGGGATATTGATCGCCCTCGGCTTTGGGATAATGGGGGCAAGCTTCTTCGATTCGACTGATTCATTCGAGGGAACCACGTCAGGGTTCGCGACGTTCGTGGGATTCGTGATTGCACTGGCCGGATACCTTTGGATATTTTTTGGTGGATTCGCCCTCTTTATCAAGTTGCTGGCTGACGTCGTCAGCGAGTCGGTATCGGAGAATTTCTTCCGGACCAGTGAATTGATAAAAACCTTGTTCAGGAGACCCGCCGAGAAGTAAGGCGGCAGGCCCCGCCTATCCCCGGTTCGACCGTGGACTGAAACGTTGTTGGCTGATTACTGAACGGGAACGAGCAGCGAATTCCACTAGTATGCGATCGGCGAGGCGTCGCTGAGTAGCGTGCTCAAGCGGCCCGGGCAAGCTTTCTTCCCGGCTTCAAATCTGGGAAAATGAGTCCTCATTAAGTCGGCGACTGGCCTCGTCCGGTCTCACGAGGAAAAGTAATGGGTAGATTTGACGGACGGGGTGCGATTATCACGGGCGGGGCGCTTGGCATCGGTGGCGGGTGTGCGCGCAGGATCGCGGCCGAAGGCGCGAGAGTGCTGATCGTCGATATCAACGAAGAGGCGGCAGATGGCAACGTAAAAGGCATTCGTGATGCGGGCGGTGTTGCGGAGTTCATGGTTGGTGACGTGGCGCAGGAATCGGTCGCCGCCGAAATGGTCGAAACCGCCATCTCGTCGTTTGGCCGGCTCGACCTGCTCGTCCAGAACGCTTATGGCGGCGGCGCCGATTCGGCCGGAAGCGCAGTCGAGATCAAGCCCGAGTCGTGGCACCGCGGGATGGACTTGCTTGTTGGTGCGCTGTACCTGGGTGCAAAGTTCGGTGTACCGGCAATGGAAGAATCGGGCGTGGATCCTAATTTTGAAGAAACTCCGTGGGAGGGCGGCGGAAGACGGCACGGGGTGCCACCGGCACAGAACGTTGGCCGAATCGTCAACATGTCGTCGGTCCACGGAATTTTGAACGCTCCGCGGTCGATGATCTACGAGGCCGGTAAGGCCGCAGTGATCGGCCTGACCCGGCAGATGGCGGTCGACTTTGGCCCGTTGGGAATCACGGTGAACGCGATCGCTCCGGGGCACATAGTCACCGAGCGGGGTGAGTCGATGTGGGACGAGGTCGGCAACGATGCCGGGTTCCGGCTATTTGAGCTCCACTACCCGGTCCGCCGCACGGGAATCCCCGAAGATATAGCCAACGCGGTTGCGTTCCTGTGCTCGAACGAGGCATCGTTTATCACGGGCCAGGTCCTGGCTGTGGATGGCGGGATGACGATCCAGCTGCAGGAAAATATCGTTATGGACACGAAGAACTACATCGCTGCGAACCCCGATCTACGGACACACTTCGATAATACAGAGGGAGATACCAGCCGCTGGTGATGTTCCGACTTTCTGGGATTCTAATCGCGGTACAGGATCGACGAAACGTCTTGTTCCCAATTGCAACTTATTCCTGTCACCAGTCCCGGCTTTCCCCTCTTCCTGACCCCTGCGGAGGGACGCCATTCGATTCCGACGAGCGGTCACCTGATTGGCAATAACTCCCGCCCGGCCCGACCCGGGCCTTAGCAAGGGTGCTGATGTTGGCAGGTTCAGTGATGGTCTGCTTCGAATCGGTCTTCCTGTATTGGGCGGCGGTCCCTCCGCTCCGGTCGGGAAGAGGACGAAGTGTTGGGTCGATCAAGGAGCGGTGTTGTTCTGCAGCGAAATTCGTTGCAAGGCGGGCCATAATTAACCCATGTCGAAAGTAGTTGAGCTGTACAGGTACCCTGTGAAGTCGTTCACTCCGGAACGAAGGAGCGAACTGTCGGTCGTCGATGGCCGCGTGACGGGCGACAGGGTCCTGGCGTTCAGGTTCGCCGACAAGGGTTCGGTCGACGACTGGAAGTGGCAGACCAAACATAATTTTGTGGCGCTCGTGAACACTCCGGGAATGGCCCTTCTTGAGCTGGGTTTCGATGATGTTTCGAGGGTTCTTTCGCTGAGATTTCAGGGCGAGTTGTTTGCTGAAGGCTCAATCAACACTGAAGAAGACCGAATCGATCTGTGCGAGGCGGTTGGCGAGTACGTAACGTCGCTCGATGATAACCCGCTGGTCGGGCACCCCGAACGAGTTCCCTTGAAGTTGGTAGGTGATGGCAAACAGGGGCTGTTTCACGACACATCGGCGGGAGGTGTGACCGTTCACGGGGCCGAATCCTTGAAGTCGCTCGAATCGCAAGTTGGCGCGCCAGTCGATGGACGGCGTTTCCGCACGAATGTGGTGATCGATGGCGTCGAGGCCTGGGAGGAGCTCGGCTGGACCGGGCGAATTTCGATAGGTGACCACGAATACAGGGTTGTAAATCCGGTCACGCGCTGCCTGACAACCCACGCCAACCCGGTAAGCGGAGAGCGCGACATGCAGGTCATGGATGGACTTGTTGACGCTAATGGCGTTGAAGCGCCGACGTTTGCGGTCAGGCTTGAACCGTCGAGACGGGGACTTACAACCTCGATCTCACTCGGAGATTTAGTGGTGGTCGGTTAGGTGAACGTGCGATGAAGGCCAGTCTAAAAACAAGTTTTCGTGATCTCCTCGTGACTGGCTGGCTGATCATCTTCGGCGTCACAGTCGGGGTAGTTGCATTTCACCCCGCGTACCAGGGCCAGGGGTCGCTGGGGGTGTTGAAACTTAGCGGGCTTGCGATGGTTGGCGTTATTGGCGGAGTGCTACTGACGATAAACGTCAATCGATTGGGGTCATCGTCGTCACGCAGCAGGAAATCCGCGCTGGCGTTGTTCGTTGCCTCCGCATTCGCGCTGATCCCCGTCATGTACGTAACATTTGCCTCGCCGTGGCTGGTGCTGATCGGGTTGACTCTGCTCTACGTCCGCTGGAAGTGGGCGCTTGTCGCCACTCCGGACTAGGCGTTCCGGCGCCCGTTATCGAACACGTTACCCTCTGTCATTGCTAAAATTCGCCATTCGTGATGAGTGACGGATGTGTGTGACCGCGCTATGTTGGAATGATCGCTCGACCAGTAGAACCAGTTCCGGAAACGAAATTTGACTATTACCAGTAAGGGCCAGGCGAGTTCAGAAGCCGGAGGACCGGGCAGCGGACCCGGTCGTTACTCGCCTGCTGAAATCGAAAAAAAATGGCAGGTGAAATGGGAGGAAGACGGCATTTACGCCACCGCCGACCATGTTGACGGCAAGGAAAATTTCTTTGCGCTTGTGATGTTCCCGTACCCATCGGGCGATCTGCACATGGGCCACTGGTTCCAGTATGCTGGCGCCGACTCTCATGCCCGTTTCAAGCGCATGCAGGGCTACAACGTCATGCATCCTCAGGGCTTCGATTCGTTCGGACTGCCGGCCGAAAACGCGGCGATCGAAAATGGTGCCGACCCGCGCGAGTGGACATACAAAAACATCACGAATTTCCGTCGCCAGTTCCGCGAAATGGGAGCGGGCTACGACTGGGATCGCGAGCTGGTCACATCCGACCCCGAATACTACAAGTGGAACCAGTATTTCTTCCTGCAGTTCTACAAGAACGGACTTGCATACCGAGAACACGGCCTGGCCAACTGGTGCCCGAAGGACCAGACGACGCTTGCTAACGAACAGGTGAAAGATGGCAGGTGCGAGCGGTGCGGCACGATCGTAGAAAAACGCGCCCTGCCACAGTGGTATTTCGCAATCACCAAATACGCCGAGGAGCTTCTCGATTTCGACCAGCTCGACTGGCCCGAGCAGATAACGACAATGCAGCGGAACTGGATCGGCCGTTCAACAGGGACGACGATCGGTTTCGATGTAAGCGAGTTCGCACCGGGTGAAAAGATCGACACTTTTACAACCCGGATCGACACCGTTTACGGCACGACATTCATCGTTCTGGCCCCCGAGCACCCGCTCGTTGAAAAACTGACCCAACCCGCACAAAAGGCAGCGGTCGATGAGTATGTCGAAAAAGCCAGTCGCCAGACCGAGATAGAGCGAACGTCTACCGAGCGCGAGAAGACCGGTGTTGAGACGGGCGCGTACTGCATCAACCCGCTGAACGGCGAACGGGTCCCGGTACTGGTGGGCGACTACGTGCTGGCGACGTACGGGACCGGCGCTGTTATGGGTGTTCCGGCGCACGATCAGCGCGATTTTGTATTCGCGGAAAAGTATGGACTTGAGATCAGGGTCGTCGTCGCTCCGCCCAACTGGGATGGTGGCGAGTTGGAGGAAGCCTGGCTTCCTGCCGGGACACAGGTTAATTCCGGCGAGTTCGACGGTCTGTCCAGTACCGAGGGGATGGGTGCGATCGCCGAAAAGATCGAGGCCAGCGGATGGGGCGAACGAACGGTCATGTACCACCTGCGCGACTGGTTGATATCACGCCAGCGGTTCTGGGGCACTCCGATTCCGATCATCTACTGCGACGATTGCGGCACGGTGCCGGTGCCAGAGCAAGATCTGCCCGTGCTGCTTCCAGAAAAAGTGAAGTTCGAGGCCGATGGCAAGTCACCTCTGACCAGGGATCCTGACTTCCTGAATACGACCTGCCCCGACTGCGGCAAAGCTGCCAGGCGTGAGACCGACACTCTCGACACTTTCGTGTGTTCAGCGTGGTATCACCTGAGGTTTGCGAGTCCGAGACCGGACGAAGACCCGTTCGACAGCGTGCAGGTGAGGGCGTGGTCGCCGGTGACGTCCTACATCGGCGGTCGGGAGCACGCTGTGATGCACCTGCTGTACTCCCGGTTCTTCAACAAGGCCCTGCGCGACCTCGGCTTCGTGGAATTCGATGAGCCATACGCAAAGCTGATGAACCAGGGGATGTTGATCAAAGACCACAAGAAGATTTCAAAGCGGTCGAACCCGCTGAATCCCGACCCCATCGTGGAACAACACGGCGCCGATACGCTGCGTTGCTACCTGATGTTCCTTGGTCCGTGGGACCAGGGCGGCGACTGGTCAGATTCGGGCATCAATGGCATCAAACGATGGCTGGGGCGAGTGTGGGACGTTGCCGGGCGAGATTTCTCTGGACTGGGCGAGTCCGGCGATGCAGAAGCCGAACGGAGTCTCGAGCGTGTTTCGCATGCAACGACGCAGCGCGTTATCACCGATATGGAAGCGTTCAAATTCAATACTTCCATTGCTGCACTGATGGAATTCACCACCGCGTTGACCCATGCGCACGATGCAGGCAAAATTTCGGTGCGTTCGTGGCGTGCCGGGGTCGAGCGGCTGCTGTTGCACACTGCCCCGCTGGCACCGCATATTGCCGAAGAACTGTGGGAGCGGACCGGCCACACGGGTTCGATTCACCTTGAGATGAACCCCGAGTTCGACGATGCGCTTACGGCCACCGAAACGATCACCCTTGCGGTACAGGTGAACGGCAAGGTGCGCGACCAGGTCGAAGTGCCCGCAGACGTGAACCAGGACGATGCGGTATCGGCTGCAAAAGCGAGCTCCAAGGTTGCCCGCCATCTCGAGGGCATGATCGAGGTCAAGCTGATCTACGTGCCCGGCAGGCTTGTGAACATCGTCATCAGGCCACAGGTATGAAGACTGCGGGGAGCGATCGCTCTCGAATACGCCGAAATCAACAACGGACAAGTTACGACCATGAATCAGTATGTGGCGTAGGCTGATCGCCAAATCGTAAATCCCCTCCCATAGAGGTAGGTTTGCGGGCGGGTTTGCGATACGACGAATTGCGAGTGATTTGAGGTTTACCTGATGATGCGGATGATGACCTGG
>Ga0207966_1000332_pt1 | contig 27574 bp, 29 predicted proteins | sample Knorr_S23_td_NAD_FD_185611 | JGI IMG/M metagenome (GOLD analysis project Ga0207966, IMG submission 185611) | Marine microbial communities from Southern Atlantic Ocean transect - Knorr_S23_td_NADW_ad_2500m_LV_B (SPAdes) (version 2) | ecosystem: Environmental > Aquatic > Marine > Oceanic | place...
ACCAAAAGACAAAGATTTGGACAATGTAGATGATGCCTCAAAGTTTGGTTCTTATTTTGATCTGATCAAAATTAAAAAATTCAGATATGAGAATCCTAGATAAATTCTAATGTTGTATAGTTTTAGATTTTATGATTGTCAAAATCTAAGTAACTTTTATTTGACGCTTGATTTTATGTTTTTGTAACGATGGAATTAACTGAGAAAGATGCAATGGCGCTGGTAAAAGAGGGATTACTTTGTGTAGAGTTTGGAGAATATGATGAGGCAATTGAAAACTATGACAAGGCGTTGAAGATCATAGAGACTGCAGAAATTTACCTCAACAAGGGAGACCTTTTTGTGGAAACGGAGTTGTTTCAAGAAGCCATACAGTGCTATGACAAGGCAATAGAACTAGATCCTAATGACTCACTCATATGGTATAACAAGGGCGTGGTATTGACCGACATAGAGGAGTTAGATGAAGCTATACAGTGCTATGATAAGGCAATAGAACTAGAATCTGATTATTCTGACGCATGGTATAACAAAGCTGAATTGTTAAAACACAAGGGATTGGAAAAAGAAGCTACGATTTGTTTTGAGAAGGTAAAAGAACTAGAAAGAAACTAGCGGATTTTCTCAATAAAATCTGCAGGTGGAAATAAGCCTCAAATTCGGCAATAAAGCGCAATAAAAACAAAAAACCTAACTTTAGGACAACAAAGTGTACCCGATATACGCTGCATATGCAATCACCAGTCCAACTCCAGCTGGCCTTGGAATAATACCGGACCTTAAGAATGCAATTAAAACAATGCTAAAACCAATCATGATGAAGTAGTGAGTAAATATATCTGGCACAACTGCGATGCCAGTAATCACTGATGAAATTCCCAGAATCATAAGAATGTTGTAGATATTGCTTCCAACAATTGTGCCAATTCCTATGTCTGTGTGTCCTTTTCTGATTGCAATTACGGAAGTGATAAGTTCGGGAAGCGAGGTGCCTATGGCAATAATAGTTATTCCTATTACAGTTTCAGATATTCCAAGATTTTCCGCAATTAATACAGCGTTTTCTACAGTAAGAAAGCCGCCAAAATATAGAAGTGCAGCACCTATCACAATTAGCGCTATTGCTCTTGGGACTGGTGTCTTTGTAGCTGTAGAATCTTCGATTACTTCACTCCTTTCTTTTTTTGCCCTTGACAACGTATAAGCTGTAAATGCAATCAATCCTGCAACTAGTATAACACCATCGTATTGTGAGATTTCACCGTCAACAGACATTGCAATCAAAAGTAATGTGACACCAATCATGATTGGAACCTCTTTTCTAGTAGTTGCCTTTTTTACAACAAGTGGAGAAACAATTGCACATATGCCTATCACCATGCCTATGTTGCTGATGTTGCTTCCAACTACATTACCCAAAATTAGATCTGTATGTGAGCCCACTACAGCTGCCATACTGGCAGCCAATTCAGGAGTTGAAGTTCCATATGCTACAATTGTCAAGCCTATGATCATCTGACTAATTCGTAGTTTTTTGGCGATTGCCACACCACCTGATACTAGCCAACTTCCCCCAAAGCAAAGTATGACCAGGCCTACAATAGTTAGTAGTACATTAACCGCAATTTCCACGTAGAAGTTTGAAAATGGTTTGTTTAAAACAGGTGTTTTATTGAAATTTCACACTTGAAACAACCAATATAGATCTCATTTTCGAGGCTTGTTTAAGATGTAGCTAAGATAGCTCAAAAAAAACTTAGATCAAGGTTAATAAGGTAATTTACCGTACTGTACCGTATAATGCGAGCCAGATTGACATACATTCCTATCGAGGTAGCAGAGCAATTCAGTGATTTCATAATAGAAAAAGATGAAGAAGTATTAGATGCAGTAAAAGCTAGAACACGTGATTACAGCACTTTATCATTGATTAAGCTACTCTATCAGCTTCGAGGTAACTCGTTGACATTTTCTGATTTGTATGTAAAATCAAAGATAAGAATGAAAAAATCTTTCCTCAACTATCTACATCTTTGTCTTAATTACAAATTTATTACAAAAAAATCAATTGGCCAAAATGTTTTTTACTCTATTACAGAAAATGGCATGACCATGCTTAATCTATTCATGCAAAAACATGACTAGAATCCAATTCAATAAAAGAATAATTAGTCCGTAAAAACCCAAGAAAAGTGTGCAGGATAAATTACTCTCAAACTGTGAAATATATGAAATTAAAAAAGATGTTTTAAACAGTCCCATAGTTTTTGCGGGGTTTGTCGGTGCGGGTCTTGTTGGTCCACTATCGGTAGGATATATGATTGACAAATTAGGGATGGAAGAAATTGCGTATATTAGATCAAGGTATTTACCTCCTTCAACTGTTTTCATGCAAGGAAGACTAAGGCATCCATTCCGTATATACACAAACAAAGAAAGAACTATCTGCGCAATAATATGCGAGATTACTCTGCAAATGGAAGGGCTGTATGATATTATTTCGACAATCTTGAATTGGGTAGAAAAAAAAGGTTCACATGAAATTGTAATTTTAGACGGCGTTGCAAGCACAACTCATGATGGTAAGGCATTCTGTGCAGCCGAGGAAGACCTATGTCGTATTATGGAGAATAATGGTATCAATATGATACCACAGGGATTTGTCACTGGCGTTGCGGGGGGACTGTTGAATGAATGTTTAATGCGAAAAATTCAGGGAGTTACTTTACTAGTAAAAGCTAATGATAAAAGACCAGATCCGCTGGCAGCGGCAACTCTGGTAGATGCTGTAAATAGAGCATATGGTATGAAAATTGACACTTCTGATCTTCGAAAAGGGAAAAAGAAAATTGGGGCAGATTTCAAGGAACTTTCAGAAAAATATACGGAACACAGAAAAACTGACTCTAGTATGTACATGTAACATGGCAAAAAAATTCTTTTACCCAAGATTTGAGGCAAAAGTATGGCAATAACTTACAAAAAAGCAGGAGTGGATATCACTGAGATTAAAAAAAGTCAGGCTGCAATTGGGAGGATTATATCATCAACACATAACATACAAAAATTTGCAAAAACAACACATGGTTTTGGACATTATGCTGGTATAGTTCAAATTCCTGGGGGTAAACTTTTGGCTACGCATACAGATGGCGTTGGTACAAAGATTCTCATCGCAAACATGCTGAAAAAATATGATACCATAGGAATAGATTGCATCGCAATGAATGTAAATGATATAATTTGCATCGGTGCAACTCCAATTTCATTTGTTGATTACATAGCTGCAAACAAAAATAATCAAAAAATATTCAAAAAAGTAGTTCAAGGATTAGCTAAAGGCGCAAAAAAATCCCAGGTGCCAATAGTTGGTGGCGAAACTGCCATCATGCCTGATTTGTTTTCAGGAAAGGGATTTGCAATGGATTTGGCTGGCACTGTTGTTGGAATACTTTCAAAAAAAGAGATGATACTTGGAAAGTCAATTAGAACAGGCGATGTAATAATTGGAATCAAAAGTAGCGGCCTCCATTCTAATGGATATACACTTGCAAGAAATGTACTATTATCGAAGTACAAATTAAGTGACAAAGTAAAAGGTATAGGAAAACTGGGAACCGCCATGCTAACGCCTACGGAGATTTATGTCAAACCTGTACTTGAAGCACTATCAAAATGCAAAATTCATGGCTTGGCACATATTACAGGTGGGTCATTCACCAAACTACTACGATTAAAAAATATAGGATTTGATTTAACCAACCTGCCCAAAACTCCTCCGCTAATGCAGTTGATACAAGATTGCGGTGTTGAAGACAATGAAATGTACAGGACGTTTAACATGGGGGTAGGATTTTGTGTTGTTTTACCAAAAAATGATGTGGCAAAAACTCGAAATATTTTCAAAAAACACAGGTTAACATCTTATGAAATAGGAAAAATAACTAGTAAAAATGGAGTTTTCATAAATTCCAAAAAAATTGCTTAATCTGTTTACCCAATTTGAAATATATTTTTAGTAAATACTGCCATATATGGGAAAAATTCCATAATTACTAAATGGACGTAGAGATCGCATCTCATTTTTCAATGAGAGCTTTAGCAATTGGAATGGTAGCTCTTGTAGTAATACTAGCCATGCTGTTTACGCTTCCAGAGTATGTAGGACTTGAGCTTACCCTTACAATGATGGCTACTTTGGCTGTCTTGCTTGGCATGTATGTGATTCTGATTACAGAAGTGATACACAGAACTGCTATTGCGCTTTTTGGTGCACTTGTGATGCTAATTGTTCTATTTATGACGGGTGTGGTTGACCCACATGATAGCGTAGACTTTGTAATCGGTGCGATTGATTTCAACACAATTGGTCTTCTTTTAGGAATGATGGTAATTGTTGGTATTCTAGGCGAAACAGGAATTTTCCAGTACATTGGAATTAAGGCCGCAAAAATTTCAAACGGAAATGTCTGGAAGCTAATGGTTATACTGGCAATAATTACTGCCGTAGGCTCTGCATTTCTGGACAACGTCACCATGGTTCTACTTATGGTACCTGTAACAATTTCAGTCTGTAGAATACTAAATATCAATCCGATATCATTTATTCTAGCTCAGATTTTTGCATCAAACATTGGTGGAGCGACAACTCTGATTGGTGATCCGCCAAACATTATGATTGGCTCAGCAGCTGGAATTGATTTTATGACGTTTGCTTACCACATGACACCAGAAATTATTATAACCATGGCTGTTGCAATTGTACTTTTCAAATTCATGTTTAGAAAAGATCTCAAGCAAAAAGCAGAAAATATTGAAAAGCTTCAAGCGTTAGACGAGAAAAAAGAAATCAAAGATGTTATGCTGCTAAAAAAATCAGCTATCATTCTTGGTGCTGTAATAATCATGTTTATGTTACATGGAATGCTTGGCCTAGATGTATCTATAATCGCATTAGGTGGAGCAGCAGTGCTTCTGGTAGTAACAGGAATACAACCATTCAAGGCACTACATCACGTTGAATGGCCAACATTACTTTTCTTCTGTGGCTTGTTTGTCATAGTAGGCGGTGTTGAGGCTTCTGGTGCCTTAGAACTTCTTGCACATAATATACTGGAAATTACTGAGGGAGAATTAGGTGCAACAATGTTTACTATAACAATGGTGTCTGCATTTGCGTCAGCTTTTGTGGATAATATTCCATTTACTGCAACAATGATCCCAATAATTGAAAACATATCTGTTGACCCAGTGTTCGCTCATAACTTAACTGCATTTGACTATAACCCATTGTGGTATGCACTTGCGTTTGGTGCTGACCTTGGAGGAAATGGTACGTTAATTGGAGCAAGTGCAAATCTTGTGGCAATAGCAATTTGTGAAAAATTTGGGTATAGAATATTCTTCAGGGAGTTTCTTATCAAGGGTTTACCACTAATGGTTATAACAACACTAGTTGCCTTTGGTGCGTTTTATCTAAGAGTTCTTTACCTTTGACTGGAAAAAGACTATAAATTCAAGTTTTACACAAAAACGGTGTTGGCAGAAACCGATGAAAAAGTCCAAACGGCTGATATGCTAGTTGCGCATTTATTGTATGGAAAAAAGAAACATGATGAGCAAAAAAATGTAGAATCTGAAGAAGTTGAACACCTCAATAAGGGTACTGATTATCTTACCACACTTTTACTTCAACAGGGAATAAAGCAAACAACAACTAAACCAACAAAACAAAAGCCTCTAACTGTGGATGAGCTAAAAAAACAATTTATTAAAAATCTTGTAAGCAATGGATATGTAACTATTGATGACTCTGGCAGAACCATTATTGCTGAAAAGGGTCAAAAGTTTCTTGAACAGCAAACAAAAAAGGCAGAAAATAAAGTTGTCCTAGCCAAATTAATAAATTTAAGATATAGAAACAATCTTGCCAGAAAAAATCAAAAACAAAAAAAAGTAAGTAAAAAGTCAAAGCCTAGGTCCAAAAAATCTGTGAAGAAAAAAAGACGACGCTAGCTCTAATCAAATAATGTCAACATCTTTAAGGAATTTATGTTATAATCACTCAGAGCAACAGATGAAAAAAATTAATTTTTCCAAAGCATGCTGCGAGATATCGGAAAGTCTTTTGCAAATTGTAGAACCTACAAAAAATCAGGCAAAATCAGAGATCAAAAGAGTTTGTAGTAAATACTCGCTTGACAGGATTCCAAAAAACTATGAAATTTTATCTACTGTGAATGGAAAGTCATATGAAAAACTCCAACATGTTTTGCTAAAAAAACCCGTAAAGACTGCATCTGGTGTTGCAGTAGTTGCCTTGATGGCAAAACCATATGCGTGTCCTCATGGAAGATGCACATACTGTCCTGGTGGCTTGGAATTCAATACTCCTAACAGCTATACTGGAAAAGAACCGCTTACTATTTCAGCAATTGAAAATCAGTATGAACCGAAAGGTCAGATTACTGAAAAGATAGAGAAGCTTCAAAAATATGGTCATGACATCACAAAAATTGAATTGGTAATTGCGGGTGGAACTTTTCTCTTTATGCCACAAGATTATCAAACAAAATTCATCAAATCGTGCTATGACACGTTAAATGGATTTGAATCTGCAGACCTAGAAACTGCCAAAAAAGAAAACGAGCTTGCAAAAATCAGAAACGTTGGATTTACAGTTGAAACCAAGCCGGATTATTGTAAAAAAGAACACATTGACCTAATGTTATCATATGGCGTGACAAGGGTTGAGATTGGCATTCAAAGCCTACACGAAAGAGTTTACGAGATTGTTAATAGAGGACATGACTACGATGACGTTATAGATTCATTCCAAATTTCAAAGGATTCCGGATATAAGATAGTTGCACATATGATGCCAGGTTTGCCTACAATGACACCTAAAGATGACATCCACGATTTCAAGAAACTGTTTAATGATTCAGAACTTAAACCGGATATGCTAAAGATTTACCCCTCGTTAGTTCTGAAGAATACTGCATTGTACGATGATTTTATTGCAAAAAAATACACGCCGTATTCTGACGAAGAAATGTTAACCGTGTTGACTGAGGTAAAAAAAATGGTGCCAAAATGGGTTAGAATTATGCGTATTCAGAGAGAAATCACATCAAGTGAGATTCAAGCTGGGCCGAAATCAGGCAATCTAAGACAAATTATACACAAACGGTTGAAGGACCAAGGATATTCTTGTAAATGCATTAGATGTAGAGAAGCCGGTCTTTCTGGAAAAAATATGCAGACAGAATTTTTGAAACTGAACCGACAAGAATATGATTCCTCTAATGGAAGAGAAATTTTCATTTCTTTTGATGATAAGGATGAATCAATTTATGGATTCTTACGCTTGAGAAAACCTAGTGAACTGGCACACAGAAATGAAATTACACAAAATTCATGCATAGTTAGGGAACTTCATGTGTTTGGAAAATCAATTAAGATTGGTAACCATGAAGAAGATGGCATTCAGCATTCTGGATTAGGAAGAAAATTAATGAATGAGGCAGAAAAAATTTCAAAAGAGGATTTTGATGCAACAAAACTCCTTGTCATCAGTGCAGTTGGTACGCGTGAATATTATAAAAAATTAGGCTACTCATTGGATGGACCATATATGTCAAAGCAGTTGAGGTAGGTAATGGCAGAACAAAAAATAATTGGTAAGGGTACATGGATAGATAAACTAGCTCACGAATTAGTTGAACGAGAAAAACAGCTTGGTAGAAACACTGACCTGATTATGGTGGAAAGTGGTTTAGGTGCTTCAGGTGTTCCGCATATTGGCAGTCTAGGTGATGCAGTTAGAGCATATGGTGTCAAACTCGCTCTTGAAAACTTCGGCTACAAATCAGAACTAATTGCGTATTCTGATGATTTAGATGGTTTAAGAAAAATTCCTGAGGGTTTTCCAGAATCTCTGAATGAGTATTTGGGGAAAAGAGTTTCAATAATACCTGATCCGGATCCTCGAGGTTGCCATGACTCGTTTGGAAGTCATATGAGCAGTATACTCCTTGATGGATTGGACCAACTAGGGGTAAAATATGAACATAGAACAGCACATGATACTTACAAAAATGGTCTTTTACAAGAACAAATTCACAGAATACTTGTCAATAGTAAAAAGATTGGAGACAAAATTGAGGAATTAACGGGTCAAACAAAATTTCAAAACAACCTTCCATATTTTCCAGTTTGCCAAAACTGTGATAAATTATACACGACAGAATCTTTTGAATATATTGAAGATGAAAAAAAGGTTAGGTATAGATGCAAAGATTCTGAGGTTGGTTCTAACATTATCATGGGTTGTGGACATGAAGGAGAAGCTGACATTACCAAGGATCTTGGAAAGTTATCATGGAAAGTTGAGTTTGCCGCTAGGTGGCAAGCCTTTGATATAAGATTCGAAGCATATGGGAAAGATATTATGGATTCAGTCAAAGTAAATGATTGGGTTTCTGATGAGATACTTGGATTTCCACATCCTCATCATGTAAAATATGAGATGTTTTTGGATAAGGGTGGTAAAAAAATATCAAAATCTCTTGGAAATGTAATCACGTCACAAAAATGGCTACGTTATGGAACAACCAAAACAATTCTCCTATTACTTTACAAGAGAATTACTGGTGCAAGAGAACTTGGGTTTGAAGATATACCTGCACTGATGGACGAATACAATGAATTAGAAAATATTTACTTTGGAAAAACCAAGGTGGACAATGAAGCTAAACTTGTAAAATCTAAAGGCCTTTATGAATATGTTAATCTTCTAAGTCCACCAAAAAATTCTAGCACACATGTAAGCTATAGACTGCTAATAGAATTATGTAAGATATTCAAAGATAATAGGCTAGAGCGTATTGCTTCAAAGCTGATTGATTATGGTACAATAAAAGAAACAAATTCTAATGTAGAAGATCTGATCAAACTTGCTGGGAATTATTCTGATGATTTTGAGGAAACAAAAATACCAGCTACTGAATTTACAATAGATGATTCTGCTAAAGATGCTCTGAGACAACTAACTGACATACTATCAAAAGATGAGAAAATCGAGGATTTACAAAACTCGATATATAGTATAGCAAAAGAAAATCAAGTCCAGCCAAGGGACTTTTTCAGAATTCTTTACCAGATTATACTTTCAACAAACCGTGGACCAAAAATTGGACCTTTTATCGAGGATATTGGAAAGAAAAAAGTTGCGGAATCTATTAAGAAATACTTGTGATGTAATTGGCGCATAACGAACATAACAAGCCAAAAAGAAGTAGTTCTTATTTTTTGATCATTGTAGGAGCCATACTACTGATGGTTTCGCCTACACAATATTCAACCTATCCGGAATTATCTGCAGCTGGGTTAATTTTTGGATTTATTATAGGTGGTATTGGCTTTTATCTAAAATTTGTTCAGGGAAGAAAAGCTAGAAATGAAAGTTAACCTAAGGATAAAAGATTGAACTGGTTTAAACGCACAAATAAGAATGAGGGTAAAAAATCTGAAAATAAATCAACCCCAAACAATGAAATACAAAAAGAAATAGAGTCGAAAGAAAGAAAAAGTGAATCAGGAAATATCAAAGAAGAATTAAAAACAAATATAGAAAACTCTAATTCAATTTCTAAAAAACGTGAGCTGGTAGAACAAGAATATAACGAAGTCGTTAGAGATTTGATGATTTCAAAAAAAGAATTAAAAAATATAATGCAAGATATTCAAAAATCAAATAGTGAATATACTGATCTAGTCTCAAAAATAAAATCTACACGTGCTGATATGTATACAGCAAATACCGAACTAAAAGAAAAGAATGAAGAAAAAGAAAAAACCATGAAAGAATATGAAAAACTAAGTTTGGTAATTCGAGAAATTAATAATTCAAAAAAGGAACTTGTAGAAACAAAAACAGAGATTGAGAAGTATCACAAAGAACTTGAATCTGTAAAAATAAAAGTGAATGAATCCCCAGAACTGAATAGTTTGAGACAGGAAAAGAAAGATCTAGAAGATGAAATTCTGAAAAAAAGAAAGGAGGTTGAATCTAATATTAGAGAGTTAAAGTCAGTTGAAAATGAAATGAGAAATACAAATAATAAAAAAGAATACAGTAATAATCAAGAATCAAGTAGTGTTATAGATGCAGCCAGTGCAGTTGTAGCATCCATGAATCAAAAATTACAGAATACAATGAAAGAACTAGCTGAAGTAAAAAAAGCACTAGAAAATGAACGTAAGCGCCAAAAAAATTAATTCAAAAAGATAGGTAATGTTTTTTCCAACGAGTTTTTAGTTCTTCTTCCGTAAAGCCAAGATCATAAAGTGGTGAAGTTACTTCGCTAACTTTTTTGACTTTTACAATGACAATAGATTTGATAGAGCTCGTAACTCCCAGGCTTTTATAATGTGAAAGGATTTTGTTGAATTTTTTACCATCAGAGATGATTTTTGCAATTCCCTTAAAACGGTAGCCCCTTCTAGCAAATGGATCTACAACATTGATTTCAAGTGACGGATTACTTTGCAAATTTCTAATTGTCTGAGGAGAACGAATGTCAGCAAATGCAAGTGTATTTTTGTCTAAACTGATGATTGTGCCTTTGGGCGATAGGTTTGGGGTTCCATTTGGTGAAACAGTTGCAACAAACCCAAGTTTTTGCTCAGACAGTAATTTGACAATCTCCTTGGTAATCATCTAAAATGATAAGATGAATTTGAGTTATTAAATTTGAAATTTAACGGGCCCGACCGGATTTGAACCGGTGACCTAATGCTCCGCAAGCACTCACTCTATCCAAGCTGAGCCACGAGCCCAATAAGAGACTCAGAAAAATTGTTAAAAACGTTTGGAAAATCTAAGCTTCTTTTTCAGCTTTTTTTACAAAGACATAATTCATTATAACACCTGCAATTATCCCACCAACTATTGGTGCTACCCAATAAAGCCACTGTATTTCTAACAAACCAGCATCCCCTGATACAATAGCCGGTGCAAATGATCGTGCAGGATTCATCGAAGCCCCAGTTAATGGGACGCCAACCAAGTGAAGCAAGAATACCATTCCACCAATTGTTATACCATGGACACTTTTTGGTGCTTTTTTGTGAACCGCTGTCATGAAAATCACAACTACCAAAAAGAATGTAAGAATAATTTCTAGCATAAATCCAGACATTACACTATTGTTAAGTAACTCACTTGGACCACCATGGCCACCCCAGAGAACCGGTTTTCCAATTTCTGGTAATATTGCAACCAAAGTTAACGTTGCAATGATACCTCCAATTACTTGAGATATGATATATCCTATACCGTCTGCAATTCCAATTTTCTTTGTGATCATCATTGGTATCGTAACAGCTGGATTGATGTGTGCACCAGAAATATGACCAAAAGCGTAAACCATAAGCGCAATTATTACACCATGTCCCAAAGAAATCATAATGATTGCTTCAATAGATAATCCTTCACCGAAAGCAACCACAGCTAAAATTACAGATAATGGACCGAAGAACACCAAGCCAAATGTTGAAATTCCTTCTGCAAGCCATGCTCTTAGATTTACCATTATTCAAAACCGAATTTTATTTCCATATAAAACATGCGAGTCAAACTATACCTGAAGAATATTCAATTATAAGGTCTGATACTGAGCAAAAAATATGATTGAAGAAGGAGAATCCGTTCCAAAATTTCAGCTACCAGATTCTAATGGAAAATTGGTTAAATCATCTGATTTGAAAGGAAAGAAACATGTGATTTACTTTTATCCGAGAGATTTTACACCTGGATGCACCACAGAGGCAGATGAATTTTCAAAGGATTACAATAAATTCAAAAAAGCTGGAATTGAAATTGTTGGAATTAGTAAGGATGATGTTGATTCACATAGAAAGTTTTGTGATAAGATGAAGATTCCATACATTCTACTCTCAGATGTTGACACGGAAGTTTCAAAAAAATTTGGTGTTTGGGCAAAGAAAAAATTCATGGGTCGTGAATTCATGGGCATAATTAGAAGTACGTTTCTGGTCAATGAAAAAGGAAAAATCTTCAAGGTTTATCCAAAAGTAAAACCAGCAGGCCATTCTAAAGAAGTGCTGGAAGCTTACGCTAACGTGTAATGAAAATAAAAGAAAAAATATTTGTTTAGAAACCCTTTGGTAATGCGCCTTTCTTAGATGCTACTTCGGCCACTTCTTCAACTGCTGCTTCTTCAGATTCCCGCATTCTTACTTCTTCTCTTTCTAGGTATCCTTTCTCAAACTCTTCTAGTTCCTGTTGTCTTGATTTTTTACCAGAACTAACTTGTGGCTTACTTTCTGGTTGTGGTGGTGGGGGTGGTGGGGGTGGTGGGGGTGGTGCTGTTTGTGTTGAAGCACTACCAGAAACTGATGCTGCAATTTCTGGCTGGAAAGTCTTATCACGTGGATGATAAGCAAGTCTTTGTCTAGTTGCAAAATATTTGTCGCCTGGTTGTGTATAGCCAGTTACAACTGCTTTTTGATCATTCCAATTTTTTGCTGGAACATCAGGTGCATTTTGTACATGTAGACTAGCCCAATATCTATCGCTGCTAGTAGTGTAACCTGTAACTATCGGTTTTTGATCATTCCAATTTTTAGTTCCAACACTCTTCCACTGTTCATATACAGGTGGAGCAGGTGGAGCTTTCTCTGCAGGTCTTGGTGCAGGTTTTGGTGGTGGAGGTGGAGGTGGTGCTGTTTCTGGTTTTGGTGGTGGTGGTGGTGGTGGTGCTATTTCTGGTTTTGGTGGTGGTGGTGGTGCTTGTGAAGGTTTTGGTGATGGTTTAGATATATTTGATAATTTTCTTTCTAAAGCGGCAATCTTAGATTCAAGAGCTTTCTTTGAGCTTACTCTTTTTTTTGTTGCTTTTCTAGCAGGCTTTCTAGCTGCTTTTCTAGCAGGCTTTCTAGCTGCTTTTCTAGCAGGCTTTCTAGCTGCTTTTCTAGTTGTTTTCCTAGTGGCTTTTCTAGCAGGCTTTCTAGCTGCTTTTCTAGTTGTTTTCCTAGTGGCTTTTCTAGTTCTCTTTTTAGCCCTTGCCATATGAATTTCTACCTGATATGTGCTTTATTTACATTTTGATTATCTTCAAATTGCGATTTTGATCGAATTTTTATAATAAGTAAACGAGTGGAATGTATGGATGATTTTGATGAAGAATTTCCAGATTTTGATTGGAAGAATACACCAGCATATCAACACCCAGGTGGAAAAGATTGTCCTTGTCCTAAGCATGAATACATCAGAGAACAGATTAGATTTACTAGGCAGGTAAATCAATCTGGTAATGATTCTAGGGTCACTCTGAAATTTTGCCCTGAGCATTATGATGTATACATGAATGAAGTAATACCAGCTATGCCATTAAAATACAAAATTTTGACAAAAATTGCGTTGAAAATGGGGGCAATCAAAGTTTTAGTGTTAAAACACATGCAATCAGATTTGTGTTTTTACTGTAGATTTGGTTCGGGTGGTCATGGTAAGAAAAGTGAGCTGCCGCCAATACCCTAAATACATAAAAAACTACGTTGGACCAATCAATAATTTTGGTTTATTTGGCGTATCATGATGACATTTTTTTTCACATAGGGGACATATTTTACGATTTAAGAAAATACATTGACATATGTGAGACTTGAAATAGCTTTCTGAACTTCTCGTATATTCTCCAGTGCCATTACAAAAAGGACATTGTGTGTCTAACAACTCAATTTTACCACGTCCCTTACAAACAACACATGTTTTCTCTTTTCCCACACAAAAAATCTAATTTTTGTGAATTAAAACACTTGTGTTAAAAATTTTTTCAAATTTCGCAATTAAGACAAATCCAGTTAAGCTTATACTATATTTTCTTGACAGAAATGTGATGGCAATTAATGATATTCATGAATTCATAGATAGCCTAGAAAAAGCTGGTGAATTAAAACGTGTAAAAACAGAGGTTGATACAAACTTGGAGATTGCTGAGATTTTGAGGAGAGTGTCTTATACTAATGGTCCAGCAGTTCTTTTTGAAAATATCAAAGATTATGATATGCCAGTTTTAGGTAATGCGTTCGGTTCAATTAAAAGACTTGAGATTGGACTAGAAACCACTGATTTTTCTGAGATTGGGCGGAGAATTACTGATATGACAAAGATGGAAATTCCATCTGGAATTTTTAACAAGATTAAAAAATTACCGGAGCTGTCCAAGATGAGTGAGTCTTTTCCAAAATTAGAAAAAAGTGGTCCAGTAACTGAAATTGTTAACGAGTCACCAACTTTTGATAAAATCCCGATTATAAAATCATGGCCAAAGGATGCAGGCAAATTTATCACGTTTGGTCTAGTAGCTACAAAACATCCAGAAACAGGTGTACGAAATTTAGGTGTGTATAGAATTCAAATTGTTGATAGTACACATGCATTGATGCATTGGCAAAAACACAAGAGAGGTGCAGCACATCATGACATTTCAAAAGAAAAAAACAATAAAACTGATGCTGCTATAATTATAGGCGGAGACCCAGCAACTGTATTTTCTGCAGTAGCCCCAGTGCCAGAGGGTCTTGACAAGTATCTTTTTGCCGGCATTGCTAGAAAAAAAGGAATTAGTACTGTGAAATGTAAGACAGTAGATCTAGAAGTTCCTGCAAATGCAGAAATTGTATTAGAAGGATATGTTGATGCTGCTGATGCCAGAGATGAAGGACCGTTTGGTGATCATACTGGATATTACACACCAAAAGAACCTTTTCCAACATTTACATTAACAGGAATGATGCAACGAAAAAATCCTGTTTACCTGACCACTGTTGTCGGTAAACCAATCCTAGAAGATGCATACATTGGAAAGGCAATTGAACGCTCCTTTTTACCGTTAATTCAAATGCTTCAACCCGAAGTAATTGACTTTAGTATGCCACCTGCAGGTTGGTTTCAGGGATTAGCAATTGTATCAATTAAAAAACGATATCCTGGCCAAGCTAAAAAAGTGATGATGGGGTTATGGGGTATGGGCCAGTTGGCATTAACTAAGATAATCATAGTAGTTGATCATGATGTAAACGTACATGACATGAATGAAGTAATTTGGGCAATTACAACTAGAACTGATGCTGCACGAGACACAACTATCATAAACAATACGCCAACTGACACTTTAGATCCAGCTTCGCCCAAAGTCAATCTAGGCTCAAAATTAGGAATAGATGCGACACAAAAGACCTTGGAAGAGGGGTTTGAACGAGAAATTCAAGAACAGGTCAAAGTTGATGATGACACGAAGACTACTGTTGACTCAAAGTGGCCAAGTTATGGACTCTAATGCATACAAACAGTTTGGTAAAAATTATCTCTCTCTTCAACTTCAAAACCAATCTGATGAATGGCGTCAATAATCTTCTTGCCAGTGAGTTCTGTTGAACGAGCCCCAGTACATGATACAACTTCTTCACCAATTAACGTTCCACCAAAATCATCAGCACCATATTGCAACGCCAACTGTGCCATTCCAATTCCATTTGTAAGCCATGATGATTGAATATGTGAAATCAAACCATCAAATACAAGTCTTGAAATTGCAATCATCTTTAGAAGTTGAAATCCGCCGCCACCATATGTGATTGTTCCCTCTTTTTGCATTTGCGTATTATTGGGTTCAAAACTCCAAGGAATAAAAGCCATAAAGCAGTTTGTCTTTTTTTGTAGTTGAACAATCTTTGAAAAATGTTCAGCTATATCATGATTTGTTTCAACATGACCATACATCATAGTTGCAGATGCCGGAATTCCAAGCAAATGTGCTTCTTCTATAATACGTAACCATTCATCACTCTTAATTTTTTTTGGACTGATAATATCTTTAACTTGGTCAGTTAAAATTTCAGCGCCAGCACCAGGCAAAGACTGCAAGCCTGCTTCTTTTAATCTGGACAAAACTTCCCTTGTTGATGATCTTTCAACTTTAGCAATAGTATCGATTTCAGATGTTGATAATCCGTGTACACCTACTTGTGGAAATTTTTTTCTAATCATACTAAATGAATCTTCGTAATATTCTATTCCCAGATCCGGGTTATGACCGCCCTGAATGAGTACTTGCCTGATTTTGAACATGTCACATGCAATCTTAATTCGTGACTCTATTTCATCCAAGGTTAATGTGTAAGACTCATCATGATTAGGTGGTCTGTAAAAAGCACAAAATTTACAATCAGTGATACAGACATTTGTATAATTCAGAATTATGTTGTTTACAAAAGAAGCCTTTCTTCCAAATTTTTTGCGTGTTAATTCACCAGCTACCAAGCCCATGAGATAAACATCATCAGAATTAAGTAATCTAATACAGTCATCAGATTCTGGTCTTATCCCATGAAGGGAATTTTCAAGAATATATCCAATGTCAGAATCGTGAATTTGCTCGGTAATCTGGCTCAATTACTGTGATATTTTTCAATTACTATTTAATTCTTAGAAATTGAACGAATGTTGCTATAATTTTTAAGTAACATACAGAAATTATACCTTCTATGACAACTGGCACAGAAATCAGATTAAACAGAATTTTAAGAAAAGGAAGAATGCTTTGCATTCCAATGGATCATGGCATTTCAAATGGCCCTATAAGGGGTCTTGAAAAGACACATTCAATGATTTACAAGTGTGAAAGTCATGGTATTACCTGCGTTATTATTAACAAAGGTATCATCAAGACTCTTCCAAGACCTGCTAAGGTTGGGATTTTGGTACATTTTTCTGCTAGCACATCACTTTCCACTGCACCAAACAGAAAAATGCTTACCGGTTCCGTCAAAGAGGCACTAAGATTAGGTGCCGATGGTGTATCTTTACACATAAACATTGGTGGAAAAGAAGAACCAGAAATGCTTGCCGATTTGGGAAATATTTCAGAACAATGTCATGAATGGAATGTTCCATTGTTAGCAATGATGTATCCAAGAGGTGAAAATATCAAAGACCCACACGATCCTGAAATAGTTGCACATAGTGCTAGAATTGGCGCCGAATGTGGTGCTGATATTGTTAAAACATTATACACTGGAGATATAGATTCATTTTCAAAAGTAGTAGAAAGTGTACCTGTACCATTAGTAATTGCTGGTGGTCCAAAAACCAATACAGATATGGAAATTTTACAAATGACAGAAGATGCTATGAATGCTGGAGCTAAGGGTGTAACATATGGAAGAAACATATTTGCACATAGTTCACCAGAAAAAATTGTTGAGGCTCTTGCAGGAATAATCTTCAAAAATCAATCAGCAAAAGAAGTAGCGAGTATAATTGACATCTAATAAACAATTAATCATCCAACCCAAAGTTGCGAAGAATCATCTTGCAAAGTTTGTCAAGAATTTAGAGAATGAAGGTATTAAGATGATTTTTGCAGACCCTAAAAGTTTGACAAAAACAAAAATCCAAACAATTTTTCCTTCTCAGAATGCTAATTATGTAATTTTAGATAAAGCCAAAACTAAAAAATCAAAAGGAAAAAAGATTGGAAGACGATTTGAAGTATTGTCAAATAAGGATATTGAGAATATTCTTGATTCTGCAAAAAAGGGACTGGATTTTGTTGTAATTGAAGTAAAAGATTGGAAGATAATTCCACTAGAGAACATAATTGCAAAATTGCATAAGATACATACCAAGATTTTCACAATTGCAAGAAATCCAAAAGAAGCAAGAAAGATGTTTTCCATTTTGGATATTGGTGTAGATGGTGTAATCTTCAATACAGGCTCAATCAACGAAGTTAGAGAAGCACTAGTGTATTTAGGCTCAAAAAGCTTTGAGCTTAGCTCTGCAAAAATAATTGACATTCAAGAGGTTGGTGACGGTGAAAGAGTTTGCATAGATACTGCCTCAATGCTTAACAGAGGCGAGGGTATGCTAATTGGAAATAGAGCTAACTTTTTGTTTTTAGTCCACAACGAATCTGTTGGGTCATCGTTTACTTCGCCTAGACCGTTTAGGGTTAATGCCGGCGCTGTGCACTGTTATACATTATCACCTGATGGTACCACAAAGTATCTATCTGAATTAGAAACTGGTGTTGAAGTGTTAGTACTTGATTCAAAAGGAAAAGCAAGACGTGTTACAATTGGTAGATGTAAGATAGAAAAAAGACCGATGCTAATGATTAAGGCAAAAGTTGGAGAGGAAGTTGGTGGTATTATAGCTCAGGATGCAGAGACAATTCGTTTTGTAAAATCTAATGGGCACCTAGTGTCAGTAACACACCTAAAAAAAGGCGATTCAATACTAGTACATTCAAAGGCTGCAACTGGTAGGCATTTTGGAATGGAAGTATCTGATGAGTATATCTTAGAGAAATAAAGAAAATGAGATACAAAACATGTGCTAGTGTTGCTGAAAAAACTCCAAAAAGGCTGAAACAAACTCTCACAAAAGCATTAAAAAAATCAGATTATGCGGAAATAAGATTTGATTTTCTAAACCCAAACTTGGTACCTGATGCACTACAACAGATCAAGAAAGATTTGAGAAAATGTGTTTGCACATTAAGACCGGTTTCCGAAGGAGGAAAATTTGAAGGAGGTGAAAAAAATAGAATTTCAATTATAAAATTAATTGCAGAATATAATCCATTTTTACTTGATGTAGAATTGAATACATTAAGTAAAAATAAAAATCTACGACGCTATCTGAAAAATACGGGTACTGATATACTTGTTTCATGGCACAATTTCAAACAAACACCAAGCAATTCTGCACTAAAAAAGAAATTAACCCAAATGAAAAAAATTTCAAATAATATTAAAATCGTTACCATGGCCAAATCAATTAATGATGCAACACAAGTGTTATCTTTATACAAAAATAATAATACAAAATTGATTGCATTTTCAATGGGAAATTATGGAAGAATATCACGAATACTTTGCCTGTTTCTTGGTAGCCCATACACATATGCTTCACTCGGCAAGCCAATTGCACCGGGGCAGTTCAGTGTGGATGAAGTTAAATCAATCTTTGCCAGAAGGAAATAGATGACTAGTACGTATGCAGTCATAGGAGATCCTATAGATCATTCCTTGTCACCGAATATACATAATGCCGCATTTCGTTCGTTAAACTTAGACTGTACGTATATTGCATATAGAATACCCAAAGGAGAGCTATCTGCAGGAATAGAAGCGCTAAAAACAATAAAAATTGCGGGGTTTAATGTAACAATTCCTCACAAAATTGAAATGATCAAGTACTTGGATGTGCTAGATGAAAATTGTAATCTAATTGGGGCAGTGAACACAGTTTCAAACGATAATGGAGTTCTTAAGGGCTATAACACAGACATGATAGGATTCCTAGATCCTATAAAAAAAAGAAATTTGACGATAAAAGACTCTCAAGTAATACTTTTGGGTGCTGGTGGGGCAGCAAGGGCAATAATCACTGCGATGGTTAAAGAAAAAGCCGGTAAAATTACAATTGTAAACAGAACTATGGAAAATGCAATCAAGCTGGCTGAATTTGCTAAAAAAATCGGAGGCAATGTTGACATAGTTTCATTACAAAAAGCCAATAAAATAATCGCAGATTACAAATTTATTATAAATTCAACTTCAATTGGTATGAAGAATGAACCGAGTGCTCTCTCAACTGAGAATATAGGTAAAGATACGATAGTTTACGATATAGTTTATCAGCCAATAAATACGGATCTTGTTAAAAAATCAAAAGAAAATGGTGCAACTATAATTTATGGTTATGAAATGCTTCTGAGTCAAGCTGCAAGGGCATTTGAGATTTGGCACAAAATAGAACCTCCTTATGATGTGATGAAAAAAGCATTGCTTGGAGGATTTTGATGCCGGTAGTAAAAGCTACAGTTCATGGTGCAATCTCAATTGTAAATGCTATTGCTACTGGTAAAGGAGCAACACTTGGTATTTCCAAAAATATTGATGTCATTATAGAAACCTCACAGGGTCATGGAATAACAACTGAAACAAATGGTAAATTGCTTAGATCACGTCTAATCAACAGAGTCGTTGAGAAAATAGTTCCTAAAAAAGAGCTCCAAAAGACAAAGTTGAAAATTTTATTGGATTCTGAAGTTCCAACTGGTTATGGATTGAAAAGCTCAAGTGCAATCTCTTCTGCAGTTGCACTTGGATGTGCAAAATTATTCAAACCAAATATGAATGATTTTGAAATATTATCTGCAGGTGTTGACGCATCAATTGAAACCAAGGTCAGTTTAACAGGAGCATATGATGATGCATGTGCATGCTATTATGGTGGATTTAATACAACTGATAATTATAAAAGAAAAATTATCCATTCTGAAAAGTGTCTAGATGATATTTCTGCTGTTATTTTTTTACCCCACGCAAGAAAAAGGGGAAATATAAGAAAACTTAGAACACAAAGTGATGTTTTTGAACAAGCATGGAATCTTGCAAAAAAATCTGACTATTGGAATGCAATGATACTAAATGGATTTGCAACATCTGCTCTTCTAAATTCAGACCCAAAAATTATTTCCGAATTAGTTGAAAAAGGAGCATTAGGTGCTTCAGTTTCTGGCAATGGACCGTCTATAGCTGCAGTTGCTAAAAATAACAATCTAACAGATATAAAGAAGGTATTTTCAACTCTCGAAGGTACAACTACCATATCTAAGATTAATAATAAAAAAGCTGAAGTGCATGAATTGTAAAGTAGAAAAATCAAGTATTGATGGAAAGATCATCTGCCCCTCTAACAAAAGCTATACACACAGAGCAATTTTCATGGCCTCACTAGCTGATGGTAAAAGCATGATCAAAAACATTTTGAAATCTGGAGACACTATTGCCACAATTAATGCGTGCAAAAACTTTGGTGCCGAAATAAAAGAGGAAAAAAATAACCTAATAGTGAATAGTCCAAATGAATTAAAACTACAAGATAGTATTATTGATGCAGCAAATTCTGGAACAACAATCAGGATTGCAGCTGCTATTTCAACCCTAGCCGATACTAAGATAGTTTTATCTGGAGATCAAAGTCTTAACAAAAGACCGATGCAACCATTGCTTAAAGCTCTAGAATCACTTGGAGCAAAATGTAGTTCATCTAACGGAACCCCACCAATATCAATTTTAGGTAAAATCAAGGGAGGAGAGGTAAAAATTCCTGGAAATATTTCAAGCCAATTCATTTCAGCTTTGATGATTGTTGCTCCAAAATTAGAAAATGGAATGCTGCTAAATATTCAAGGTGAATTGGTTTCAAAACCTTATGTTGATGCAACAATCATGGCTATGAAGAAATTCAATGTTAACGTAGAAGCTGAAATTCCTTATAAAAAATATATCATACACCCACAAAATTATAAATCAACAACTTTCTCTGTTCCCTCTGATTTTTCAAGTCTTGCATTATTACTTTCTGCAGCTGTATTACTTGGAGAAAATCTTTCGATAGAAATGACTATGGGTGATATGCCACAGGCTGATGAAGCAATCATAGACATTTTAGAGAAAATGGGGGTAGTAGTTACATTAGACAAAAATGTGATAAAAATAAAATCACCAAAAAAACTTGATGGTGGAAAATTTGATTTAAATGATTCACCTGATCTTGTACCTGCTGTTGCAATACTTGCATTGAAAACGTCTAAACCAATAGAAATTTCTAATGTTGAGCATGTAAGATACAAAGAAACAGACAGAATCGATATACTAGCAAGGGAACTAACAAAACTGGGAATTAAAGTCATTGAAAAAAAAGATGGATTAATACTAAAAAATTCAGAGAATTTGATTGGTGCTGATCTTAATTCAGAAAATGATCATAGATTATTCATGGCTTTTTGTATAGCTGGCATGTATGTAGGTAATTGCAGTGTATCACATCCGGAATCGGTAAAAATTTCATATCCTAACTTTATTCAGGAAATGAAAAGAATTGGTTGTAAAATTTCTCTCGATTAATCGATAATAAATTATCAAATAAATTGTAGAGTTATATTAATCATAAATTATATTATATTATTGGCTGGAAGTTCAATTGGACATAATTTAGTGTTAACAAGTTTTGGAGAAAGTCATGGTAAATGTGTAGGAGCAGTACTTGATGGGTGTCCTGCGGGATTAGAATTAGACGAAAAAGATTTACAAAAAATGCTTGATTTACGAAGACCTGGGCAATCATTAGTTTCAACACAAAGAAAAGAGGGTGATATTGTAGAGATTCTTTCAGGTGTGTTTAGGGGATATACAACTGGTGCACCAATTACAACAATTATTTGGAACAAAGATCATGATTCAAAAAGTTATGCTAAATTAAAAACCACAATGAGACCAGGGCATTCTGATTACCCTGCTTACGTAAAATACAAAAAATTCAATGATCATCGTGGTGGTGGCAGATTTTCTGGGCGATTAACTGCTACATACGTAATGGGTGGTGCCATTGCAAGAAAATTGCTCAAAGTTACACTTGGTGTTGAAACAAACGCATACACATGTAAAATTGGAAAGATAGAAATGAAAAATCAGGCTACTCAGCAGATGCTCAAATCAATATATACAAACGAAGTTCGATGCCCAGAAAAGACAATTGCAGGAAAGATGAAAAAATCTATACTGGACGCTAGGAAAAAGGGCGATTCATTGGGTGGTATTATTGAATCTGTAACAAACAATATTCCTATTGGATTAGGGGAACCAATTTTTAGCTCACTAGAGTCAGAACTTAGTAAGGCAATTTATTCAATACCCGCTGTCAAAGGAGTTGAATTTGGTTCTGGATTTTCAGGCTCTGAAAAATATGGTTCACAAAATAATGATTCGTATACATTCCGTAAGGGTAAGGTGACTACTAAAACAAATAACGCGGGCGGTATTTTAGGTGGCATATCAAATGGAATGCCAATAATAATGCGAGTTGCCTTCAAACCAGCTTCATCAATTGGCAAGATCCAGGATACGGTTGATCTCAAAACTAAGAAAAATACAAAATTAAGAGTAGAAGGCAGGCATGATCCGTGTGTAGTACCACGAGCGCCTCCTGTTGTTGATTCTATAGTATCGCTAGTAATTGCGGATCAAGCATTACAGGGCGGTTTCATAAAACCAGTTATCTAAAATGTCAGATATAGAAGAACATCGAAAGAAGATTGAAGAGATAACACTTGAGATGATCAAGCTGTTAAAAACAAGAACAGACATTGCCAAGCAAATAGGCGATGCCAAAGCAAGTCTTGGCATGACTGTAACGGACGAGGAAAGGGAAGACGCGTTACGAAACAAGGTTACCAAGTTATCCAAGGAAATTGACTTGGACCAATCTACAGCGTTAAAATTTCTCAATTTTCTATTTAACGAGTCTGTAAAGGTACAGTCTGACAAGAAGCAAACGCATCTTTCAGTATTTCTAAAAGCAAAAGCCCTTGAAGAGGAAGGTAAAAAAATAATCCATCTTGAAGTTGGAGAACCAGATTTCAGGCCACCAGAAGAGGTAAAGACAGCTCTTAAAGAAGTATACGACAAAGGATATGGAAAGTATGGTCCTGCAAAAGGAATTACAGAATTGCGGAAGGAGTTGGTGAAATGGAATTCATACGCACGTGACGAGGGAGAATGGAAAAGACCTACTGAGGAAAACATAATGGTTGTTCCAGGTGCAAGATTCGCAGTTTACTTGGCGATAACTACACTGCTAAATCCTGGTGATGAAATAATTGTAATAGAGCCAGCATGGCCAGCATACAAGGATTGTGCGTTAAATGCCGGCGTCAAAGTTAGAACAATCAAGACAACATTAGAAACAAAATGGGAACCATCTATTGATCAAATCAACAATACAATAAATGAAAATACAAAAATGATTGTGCTAAACTATCCGAATAATCCAACGGGAAAGATTCTCCCAGAAAATATGATGAAAAATATTATCAACATAGCAAGAAAACATGATCTCTATGTTCTGAGTGACGAGATATACGAATTTTATTACATGGATGGTGATCTACCATCACCTACAGTGAGACCGGGAGTTGTGTATGGTTATGAAAAAACTATAGTCACACAATCATTTTCTAAATCTTTTGCTATGACTGGTTATAGGATTGGATATGCAATTGCGGACCCATCCATTATAGAAAAAATGTCAAAGTTACAAGCACTTAGTCTGACAAATGTCTCAGAGCCAATTCAATATGTTGCATTAAAAGCTCTTGAACGTATGATAAGGGGGGGAGATGGTTCATCATATACTGGTAGCAATAATCTTCTTGTAAGATCAAGACTAAAAGCATTAGTTAAAAGTGCGAAAGATATCGGTCTAGAATTCATCGAGCCTGATGGGGCAATGTACCTGTTTGCCAGGACAAAATACAAGAATTTTGATGCCGCAGAATTCTCAGAAAAACTGCTAAAACATGGTGTTGCAATAGCCCCAGGCGAGGGATTTGGAGATTATAAGGAATTTTTTAGAATAACAGCCGTAGATGAAGAGGAATTGATGGAAGGTATGAAAATATTAGATACCGTATTGAAGGAAAATGTATGAATCAAAAAATTGGAATACTTGGTGCTGGGGGAAAGATGGGCAGTTGGTTTGCAAATTATTTTATAAAAATGGGTTTTGAAGTTATTGGATACGATAGTGATAATGAGATTAAGGCAAAATCTGTAACTAAAGCAAATTCTCTGATTGGAGCAGTCTTACAAAATGACTATGTTTTTCTATGCATACCCGCAAAAAAAACTCCTGAAATAGTTAGATTAGTTTCCAAAGAAATGAAGCGCGATTCATGCCTAGTAGACATATCTTCTCAAAAATCAAAAACTGCTGCTGCACTTTTAAAAATGCCAAAAAAAATTAACCCAATCTGCATGCACCCAATGTTTGGTCCTGGTACAAAAAAAATAGATGGTAAGAATATCATTATAATTCCAATCAAGGATGCAAAAAAAGAACTTGCTACATCAAAACTGCTTTTTCCAAAAGCTAATTTCGTTACAATAGATGCTGTCGAACATGATAAAAAAATTGCTGTAATTCTTGGGCTAACTCATTTAATTAACATTGTATTTGCAAATATACTTGCAAAAGATGATAAAATTTTGCTTACTGAGAAAATGTCTGGTTCTACATTTCAGGCTCAGAAAATAATTACTGAAAGCATACTCACAGAATCACCAGATCTGATAGAGACAATAATATCAAATCCGGAATTAAGAAGGTATGCTGAAGAGTTTTGGAAGGATATAGGAAGACTTCTTACAGATACTCAAGAGGGTAAGAGTGAAGAAATTCAAAGTTATATAAGAGCCAGCCAAGAAAAAATTTCAAAAAATGTTGATTTGGATAAATCATACAGAAAATTATCCGCCATGTTCAACTCAGCCTCCAGGTAAAGATTTGAATTATACAAATATTGTTACTTCATTTCTCAAAAATGATGATAAGATTCTCATTTTGAAAAGAAGTGACAAAGTTAAAAGCATGAGAAATTTGTGGGCGGGTATTAGTGGAATTATTGAAAAAGATGATCTATCGCCTTTGTCCAGGGCTGAAATTGAAATTTTTGAGGAGACAGGAATCAAGCAAGAACAAATCAATCTTTTAAAAGAATCTCAACAAATGAAAATCGTCTCAGTACAATATAAAAATCATGAATGGAATATTTTTCCATTCCTATTCAAAGTTGAAAATCCAGAAATTAAACTTAATTGGGAAAATTCGGAGTTTGAATGGGTAAAACCATCGAATATTGTTAATTACAAAACAGTTCCAAGTTTAGATAAAATTTTATTCAATCTGTTGTAATTTTTTCTCACCGGTTTCATATTTCCTTTGTTTTGGCAACATGATATAGACACATGCACCACCACACATAGTACACGGTACATTATTTCCAGGATGCTGACCTGTTCGTCCGTGAATTAATGCAGCCTTTTCAGGATCTATTGATAGAGCAAGTTGCTTCTCCCAATCAAGAGTCCTTCGTGCTTCAGTCATATTCAAATCCCATTTAATCGACTTCTCTCGAAGCTTCACCAAATCTCCAGCATGGGCAGCAATTCTGTACGCTATTAGACCCTCTTTTACTTCGTCTGGAGTTGGTAATGCCAAATGTTCAGATGGTGTTAGATAACATAAAAGATCAACACCTGCACTTGCTGAAACTGCAGCACCGATTGCACTTGCAATATGATCATGCCCAGATGCAACATCTGTAACAAGAGGTCCTAGAACATAGTATGGAACATCCCCAATCAGTGATTTTGCTAGTATAACGTTTGCAGTAACTTCATTCAGTGGAACGTGACCTGGACCCTCAATCATCACTTGAACGTCTTTTTCAATTGCGCGCTTTGATAACCTCCCTATGTTGATCATTTCTTGAACCTGTAATTCGTCATGTGAATCCAATATAGAACCTGGGCGTAATGCGTCACCCAGACTAAAAGTGACATCATATTTTTGTGCTAATTCCATCATGTAATCATAATGAGTAATGTAAGGATTTTCCTTATCGTATTTTAACATCCATGCTGCAGTTATGGTTCCACCCTTACTTACAACTCCAGCATATCGCTGTACTTTGAAAATTCTTTTTGCAATTTCTTTTGTAATTCCAGAATGAATTGTTGTATAATCAACTCCGTCTTTTATATTATTTTCAAATGCTCTCAGGTAATCATCCTCTGTAATATCAAGAGGGTTCTTGTGTTTTTCAACGCCAAAATTATACGCCTCATAAATTGGCACAGTGCCAAATGTTATAGGCGCAGCATCTAATAATGTCCTTCTGATACTGCCAACATCTCCACCATCACTAAGATCCATGATTGTATCAGCATGATATTTTACGGCGACTTTGGCTTTTTCAACTTCCTCCTCAACATTGACGTTTAATGTTGAAGTGCCGATATTCACATTAACCTTGGTTTTCATGCCCTTTCCAATTCCTACATTGTGAATCTTTTGAGGCCTAACGTTGTTACTTGGAATAATAATTGAGCCACGTGCAATTTTTGGCAAGAGCCAATCTAATGTAACATCTTCATCTTTTGCAACCCGTTTCATCTCGTCAGTTGCAATACCACGCCTTGCAGAGCTCATTTGAGTAGCCATAAGTACACTAACCCACCTGATAGATTTAAACAGTCGTCAAGATGGCGATCAAATTTTAAAACACGACACATCTCTCAGTATAGACATGAATGTTCTTTCTATTGGTGGTTCTGACCCATCTTCTGGTGCTGGAATACAAAGTGACATCAAAACATTTTCCAAATACTACGTCTATGGGTTGACAGCTGTAACAGCAATTACCAGCCAAAATACAAGAAAAGTCACCTCAATTGAGCCTGTTTCTGCTAAAAGCTTGAAGGCACAGCTGGATTCAATTTTCTCTGATTTTCATGTCGATGCAATCAAAATTGGAATGGTTTACAATTCTCAAATAATAAAGGTAATTCATTCAAAGTTAAGAAATATCAAAGTACCGATAGTTGTCGACCCCATAATAAAATCAAC
>Ga0207966_1000339_pt1 | contig 27423 bp, 31 predicted proteins | sample Knorr_S23_td_NAD_FD_185611 | JGI IMG/M metagenome (GOLD analysis project Ga0207966, IMG submission 185611) | Marine microbial communities from Southern Atlantic Ocean transect - Knorr_S23_td_NADW_ad_2500m_LV_B (SPAdes) (version 2) | ecosystem: Environmental > Aquatic > Marine > Oceanic | place...
GATACCCATCATGACCTGCTCGCGGTTTGCGTCAGGATAAAGATTAGACATGCGCTCCACTGCCTGATAAGCATTGTTAGCGTGTAAGGTGGCTAAACAAAGATGGCCTGTTTCAGCGAAAGACAAGGCAGTCTCCATGGTTTCCGGAGTCCGAATCTCGCCGATCTGGATTACATCGGGTGACTGACGCATCGCGTTTTCAAGAGCCGAGCCAAACGACACAGTGTCGATACCCACCTCGCGTTGAGTAATGATGCAGTGTTTGGGCGTATGGGTGTACTCAACAGGATCCTCTATCGTGATGATGTGACCGCGAGTGTGCTGGTTCCGATAATCAATACAAGCGGCTTGGCTGGTCGATTTGCCGCTACCGGTGCCGCCCACGAACAACACCAGCCCACGTTTGGCGAGCGAAATTTTTTCCATCGGTGCCGACGGTAACCGCAAATCAGCAAAGTTTGGAATCTCGTCGGAGATACGGCGTCCAACCAACCCCATCATCCCTTGCTGTTGAAAAACGTTCATGCGAAACCTACCAGGGAACGCCGGTGGCACTAATGCAAAGTTGCAATCCTTTTTCTCCTCAAACTCTTTTTTCTGGCGCTCGGTCATCACGGAAAACGCCATTTCTCGAGCAAGTTCGTGGGTCAAAGGATCTACCTTTAACGGAAGAATCTGTCCATCAATTTTCAGGCTGGGTGGCGTACCGACCGAAATAAAGACATCGGATGCCTTTTTGTCAATCGCCATTTTCAGCAAGTCGAGTAACTCCATCCATGCTCTCCTCGTTCAGATCGATGATCTGTACGTCAGATATTCCACAATTCAATCTAGATAAATTTGCTTGGATCAATCGCCAATGGTCGTGCTGTCTCCGCGTCAATGACATTCCGCTGTATAAGTTCCAGCAACGACTGATCCATGGTCGTCATGCCGTGCTCTCGTCCAGTTTGCAGCATGCCGTAAATCTGCGGCACCTTGGCCTCACGAATAAGATTTCGAATCGCGCCAGTGCCAACAAGAATCTCGTAGGCCGCGCAGCGACCACCACCCTTCTTTTTCAATAGTCGTTGCGCGACCACACCCTGCAAGGACTCGGACAACATCGCCCGCACCATGCTTTGTTCACCCGCTGGAAAAACATCGATGATCCGATCGATGGTCTTGGCAGCGGAAGACGTATGCAAAGTTCCAAACACCAAGTGACCCGTTTCCGCTGCAGTAAGTGCCAGACTGATGGTTTCTTCATCACGCATTTCTCCCACCAGAATAATGTCAGGATCTTCCCGCAGCGCTGACTTAAGCGCTTTGGCAAACCCGTGTGTATGCAATCCCACCTCACGGTGATTAATCAGGCAGTTCTTGCTTTCATGGACAAACTCGATGGGATCTTCGATAGTCAATATGTGGCCGTGTTGATTTTCGTTCACGTAATTGATCATACCTGCCATCGTGGTTGATTTCCCAGAGCCGGTCGGTCCCGTTACTACCACCAGCCCGCGCACGTTGTCCGCCATGGTTCTCAGCACCTGCGGCGCACCCAGATCCTCAAGTGTCAGTATCTTGGTCGGCACCGTTCTAAACGCTGCCCCCACACCACGTTTCTGGTTATAAGCATTAACCCGAAATCTCGAGAGATTTGGAATCTCGAAAGCAAAGTCACATTCCAAGTGCTCTTCGAATTCTGCTTTCTGCTCTTCAGTCATGACATCCGTAACCATTTCTCGAACAAAAGCTTCATCCAGGGCATCCACCTTGACTCGTTTAATATCCCCATCGATTCGAATCATGGGTGGCAGTCCTGCTGTCAAATGAATGTCAGAAGCGCCATTTTTTACGGCAAATGCCAGCAGTTCAGTCAGCTCCATTTCGAACTCTTCCCAGTAACGTGAAAAAACCAAGGCTCGCGCCGAATGACCGTCGGTCTAACATATAATGGACGTGCCCGCTCCAATAACGATTGACAGTAACACGTTTCTAAAACCGTTTCCTATCCCAAGGAGAACGATTGGTCGTGACCGCGACCCCCTTAACAAAGACCCGTCATGTGCCCGCCGACAGCAATGCGCTGGCGGCCCGTTACCAGACTGTTCTTGAACGTATTCGCGAAGCCGAGCGCCGCTATGGCCGGGAAAATGGCAGCGTTTCTCTGATCGCTGTGAGTAAGACCCAACCGACCATTGCGATCGAAGCGGTTCACACCTTTGGACAATCAGCATTTGGCGAAAATCACTTGCAAGAAGCAATCGACAAGATAGCGAAACTCGGGGATAAATCACTCGTTTGGCATTTTATCGGCCACATCCAGAACAATAAGTGTCGTCTTATTGCCACTCATTTCGACTGGGTGCACAGCGTCGATCGCATCAAAACTGCGCAGCGACTCGCCAGCCTAAGACCTGAAGACCACCCAGCGCTGAATGTGCTAATTCAAGTAAACCTCGAAGGTGAAGTATCCAAATCAGGCACCCCACCCCAACATGTAATGCCACTCGCTACCGCAATTGCCCATCAACCCCGGCTACGACTTCGTGGCCTGATGGCAATTCCAAGCCCCTCGAACGACTTTGATCATCAACGACAAATATTTTCCCGTTTGCGGGCCATTCGTGATGAACTGATCGATCAAGACTATCCAATCGACTGCTTGTCGATGGGCATGACGGACGATCTAGAAGCCGCCATTGCAGAGGGCGCAACCCATGTTCGCATCGGTACGGCGATTTTCGGCCCGCGCCGACCAAGGCATCAATAACCCAATGAATATGACACACATACAAGAGGCCTGATCATGACATCAATCACCGCGTTCATTGGCAGCGGCAACATGGCCCGCAGCCTTATAGGCGGACTAGTCGATTCGGGCACTGCCCCAGAATCAATCCTTGCTTCCGATCCTGATGCTGCGCAACGTCAGCGGCTAACCGAGCAGTTCAAGGTTCGCACCTGTGATGACAACACAACCGTGGCAGAGATTGCCGATGTGCTGGTGATGGCGGTAAAACCACAGGTCATGCGCGAAGCCCTGCTTCCACTTGGCCCTATCCTGCGTGAGCGCCGGCCACTCCTTATCTCGATTGCTGCCGGCGTTACGATTGACAGCATGACGGCGTGGATCGGAGGCCAACCGGCCATTGTGCGTGTCATGCCCAATACCCCAGCGCTGGTTGGCGCGGGGGCCTCTGGACTGTTTGCCAACGAAGCGGTCAGCAACACACAACGCGAAGTCGCGCAATCCATAATGCAAGCGGTCGGTGTGAGTGTCTGGGTTTCCCGTGAAGCGCTAATTGACACGGTCACGGCCGTCTCGGGCAGTGGCCCGGCGTATTTCTTTTATCTAATGGAGGCTATCGAAGCTGCGGGACTGGCGGGGGGCCTTACGCCTGATATCGCCCGTCGCTTGACCCTACAGACCGCGCTTGGCGCGGCAAAACTTGCCATTGCAAGCGATGAACCTGTGGCAGAGCTGCGGCGTCGAGTCACTTCACCCGGTGGCACCACGGAACGGGCCATCCAGTTTCTTGAATCTGCTGGGGCGAGCGAGACCATTCAACGGGCAGTAGAAGCAGCGCGTATTCGTTCCGAAGAACTCGCGCAACTTGGGCAAGAGGACTAATCGATGGGTTCAGGTTACGCTAACGATGCAGGGTTCTTCCTGATCGATATATTCGTTGGGCTTTACGTATTAGTTGTACTCCTACGTTACTTACTTCAACTAACGCGAGCCGACTTCTACAATCCTGTTTCACAGTTCCTGGTCAAGGCGACCAACCCGCCACTGGCTTGGCTGCGCCGGTTGATTCCATCGTTTGGCGCGCTGGATGCGCCCACCTTGATCCTGCTTCTGTGCCTTCAGTTGTTAGAGATCGGGCTGAAAACCTTCCTCCTCGGGCATTCGCCAACACTGATCGGGCTGGTCACGCTGGCAGTTGGGGAGTTACTTAAATTGACGATATACATTCTCGTGATCGCGCTGTTTGCCCGGGCGATCATGAGCTGGTTTACCGGCGCAGGGTATCCTCCGCTAGCGAAATTAGTGTACACGTTTACCGAATCGGTACTTGGCCCCGCTCGGCGAATATTGCCAAGCTCAGCGGGACTTGACCTGTCCCCGATCGCCGTTTTCATCGTCCTGATGCTGGCCATGAAGCTAATCGTGCAGCCTCTCCTCGACTTCGGGCGCATGGCACTCTGACACCTTCACTCCGCGACCTCCCGACTCGTTCACGGGACCGCCAACACCCTGCCAGCCACGGCACTCAACTGGCGCATCATTGCCGGATCACGCGCCTCTGGCTGAGTAATCAGCGCCGCGTCCAGCGCCCGATCACAGCCATGGGGACAGGCGAGTGGCCGATGGTGCAGACGACCCGCGACAGTCTTAACGAGTTCACGAGCCCGATCGGCATTCTCTGTCAACACTCGAATAACGTCGGTCACCTCGACGTTGACGTGGTCTGGATGCCAGCAATCATAGTCAGTGACCATGGCGACTGTGGCGTAACACATTTCTGCTTCACGCGCGAGCTTAGCCTCTGGCATGTTGGTCATACCGATCACGTCACAACCCCATGTCCGATAAAGGTTTGACTCCGCCAGAGTTGAAAACTGCGGCCCCTCCATCGCCAGATAGGTTCCGTTGCGGACTGCACCAATGCCAATCTCACTGGCGACACCTTCAAGTGCATCACCCAATCGAGCGCAGACCGGGTGGGCCATCGAAACGTGGGCCACCAAGCCGGGCCCAAAAAAACTCTTCTCTCGAGCAAACGTTCTATCAATAAATTGATCGACCAACACAAAAGTTCCTGGCGCCAGTTCATCGCGAAACGAACCGCAAGCAGAAAGCGAGATGATGTCCGTCACGCCGGCCCGTTTCAAGACGTCGATATTGGCCCGATAATTGATGCTCGTGGGTGAATGGCAATGGCCGCGCCCATGGCGCGGAAGAAATACCAACTCAACCTCATCAAGGCGACCGTGTAGAAGTGCGTCCGATGGCGTACCGTAAGGGGAAGTGCTCTCGATCCAACGCGTGTCACTAAGACCATCGATTTCGTAAACACCCGATCCTCCGATCACCCCAATTCGTGCTTTGCTGCCATCTGTCATAGTCTCATCCTGTGTTCATTTTGGTATAGGCCATTCAGACCAGCACTTGGGCCACTCTACAGTAAACGCCATCGTCAAGAATTTTAGGTACCATACACTGGTCGGGATAAAAAGGATCAGCCGACCACTAACGCTACAATCCAGTTCAGGTCCATATTCGTAAAGTACAAATTGTATTTTATGTGCTTCGTCAGTTGAATTATTTGCCACATTGATCGAAATGTTTCTATGAGTAAGAACAAACACTCCCGCGGTAACAAGAAGTCGTTCACTCCGCCCGCCGCTCAGAGCGCCGACCGACACGTCCTCTATGAGCAGGCGGTACAGTGTGTTGAGGCCGAAATTGATATGGTGGATGACACCTTCAAACAACTTCGTGGTCGGCAAGCTCGTTTCCTGCGAGAGGATTTTTGCGGCACAGCCAACACCAGCTGTGAGTGGGTCAAGCGTCGTGACGACAACCGCGCGTTCAGTGTAGACCTAGACCCCGCAGTCCTGCGCTGGGGGTTGGAACACAACGTCGGTCGACTCGAAAGCAATTCGCGAGAGCGAATTGAGCTGCGCCAAGCAGACGTATGCTCGTGTGATATTCGACAAATGGACATCATTCTCGCGATGAATTTTAGTTATCAGTTGTTCAAGACTCGCGATGCACTGCGTCATTACTTCCAGGCAGTACACGAATCCCTAGGCGATGACGGTATCTTTTTCATCGATGTCTATGGTGGCTACGAGTCGTTTCGAGAAATAGAAGAAGCTACCGAATACGACAACTTCACCTATATCTGGGACCAAGCGCGCTACAACCCGATTAACGGCGATCTACTGTGTTACATCCACTTTTCGTTCCCGGATGGCTCTCGAATACGCAAGGCGTTTCGCTACGACTGGCGGCTATGGACCCTGCCGGAGTTACAGGAACTTCTGTCTGAGGCAGGCTTCGAACACGTGCTGGTTCATTGGGAGGGCACTGACGAAAAAACCAATGAGGGCAATGGCGTGTTCACGGCCACTGACATGGGTGAGGCCGACGCCAGTTGGATATGTTACATCTCAGCTGAGCGCTAACCAATCGATTCGGGCAGTCACGCCAAAGAGTGAAATTTGTCACTAACGAGGATGCTGACCGGACAACGCAACAATAACCGACTCGACACGCAGACGAACCACTGCACGGTCACTTGCCTCATCAACAGTGATTCGAAAACCCGCCTCCTCGATGTTATCGCCCTGAACGGGTATACGTCGCAGCCTGGCCGTCACCAGACCCCCGACAGTGTGTGCCTCACGATCAGACAAACTCAACCCTAGCACCTCGTTGGCTTCCGAGATTGGGACGCGGGAGTCCATGAGATAAACACCGGGAGAGACCTCCTCCAATTGGTGCCGCTTTCTCGGGCTGTACTCATCAAAGTCATAACCCACATCAATTTCTCCCACCACCTCCTCGAGGATGTCCTCCATCGTGATCATGCCAATCGCAGACCCAAATTCGTCAACAACAATCGCCATATGATCGTCTCGTTTTCGCAAAACCGGCAATAACTGATCAATGGTCTGGTGCGGGGACACATAAAGAGCGACCTGCATTAAGTCTGACAACGGCCTGTTAACTAAATCAGGTTCCATCATGTCCCATGTGGTAATGGTCACGACACCGATAATGTTACTAATGTTGCGGCGGTACACTGGCAAACGGTTGTAGCCGCGACCCCTGACCATCGCTACCGCCCGCTTTGTCGTTTTGTTGTTGTTAATCGCCGTTATCTCGCCAACTGGGATCATTGCCTCACCAACGGTAGTCTGCGCAAATCGAATCACTCGACGAATACGGCCACGATCGAAAGCATCAACATTGCTCGTTCTCTCCGCCATTTCCACCACGGCACGTATTTTTTCCCGCGTCATATATACATTCTGCTCAATCCGCCCAGCGCCAAACAGTCGCGCCACCACACGAGCTGCCCGCGAGAAAATAAAGACCAATGGGTAGAAAATCAGCGTGCACAAACGCAATGGATAAATCACCACCGGCGCCAGTACGTCTGATCGCTGCTGGCAGATGCTCTTCGGAACAATCTCGCCCAAAATCAGGAAAAGTGGCGTGTATAACAATATCGCGAACCATTCACCGTAACTACCAGCAAGACGAATCATCAATAAAGTGCCCATCGTAGTCAGCGCCACTGTCGCGATATTGGTCCCGATCAACGTGGTTCCAAGCAGCACTTCCGGGGTGCTCAACTGTCGCAAAACCAAACTTGCGCCACGATCACCCTGGTTTGCCATTGCATTTAACTTGACCTTATCTGCATTAATCAGCGCAATTTCGGACCCGGAAAAAAATCCCTTAAGGGCCAGCAAAACGATCATGCTGAAGAGAATGAATAGCACTTCTATCATGCTCGCCCCTGCTGTGGTTGCGTTGCTACAGACGGCATAGTTTCATCAACTTCGCCCGCAGATGACCGCTGTGACGAATCACTCACCACTGGGGCGCTTGATAGATCCGCATCATGACTTAACGCCTCAGTAGTACCCATGTCAGCGGTTTTAGATGTTTCTGACATCAGTGCCGCACGATCCTCTTCTTCGAGTTCTGATAAGGCTTCCTCGGCTACTGCGTGAGCCACTCGAATGCGCGAGATGCGGTGATCATCCATCTCAAGGATGGACAGAGACAACCCCTCAATGATCACCTGGTCACCCACTCGCGGCAGTCTATCGAGATAACGAAACGCGACCCCACCAATGGTTGTCATTCTCGGATCTTCCAAACCAAAATGGGTAAGATTGTTGAAATCGGTGAGTCTCATCTCCCCAGGCACCTCGTAGATATTGAGGTCACGCTCCTGATACAAATGAACGCCCCGGGATTCTCCGCTGATATCACCAAATACATAGGTCAACACATCATAAATGGTGACAAACCCTTCCACGCCACCAAATTCGTTCAAACAAACGGCAGCGCGCACACTATGTTCCCGAAAAAAATCGAACATCTCATCCACCTTCTTAGTCAATGGCACTACCACGGGCGGATGCATGATGTCTTCCGGAGACAGACGACTCAACTCGACTCCATCAGCCATCAAATTAAGAATATCTTCGGCATGTATAAAGCCCACCAAGTTATCACGGTGGCCACGAAATACCGGTACCCGCGTATGCCGGTAGGCGCGCACATGTTCAACCATTTCGTCCACGCCCATCTCCACATTGAGAAAGCGTGTCTGGGTCCTCGGCGTCATGATCTCTACAATTTCCGTCTCGTTTGCCTCGAGTAGGTTATTGATCAATGCACGCTCAACGGCATCCAGTTCGCCTTTGTCCGCGACCTGCTCTACCAGACTGAGAAATTCATCAATCCGCAAGATGTTCTCAGCCGCTGTTTCCTCACCGACAATACGGGTAGTAATACGATCAGCTATAACACGAAGCACACTGCGCAGTGGTGAAACCAATCTCACCCAGACGGTCATGGGAACAGCAACAACCCGCGTGCTAACTCGAACCGGGTTGGCCACCGCGATCGTCTTCGGCGTAACCTCGCCAATTAACAAAAGCAACGGGACCATGAGCAACAAACTGATCACACCTGCCCGCTCAAGACCATAAAGACTAACCAGAATACCCACGGCATTGGCCGTTGCCGCAATATTGATGAGTTCATTACCCGTCAAGATCGATATGATCAACCGTCGCGGCTGATCGAGAAGCGCATGCAACTGTTCCGAATGCGGATTACTTTCCCGGCGTAATTGCTGCAAATCCAACCGCGACAGCGAGAACAGTGCTGTTTCAGAACCAGAGAAAAATGCCGACGCCAGCAGTAAAAGCAGCAATAGTGCCAAACGAAGCACCATCCCTGGCTCTATAAGAAGGGCGATATCAAAAGAGAAAAAAGCACCCAAGGCAGACCACTGCATGGCGACGGTGTGAAATAGGTGTTCCATCCGAACGCCCTCTTGGCAAAGCAGGGGTGCCGTGGCGCTGACGCCGAAGCAAACATCTTTCCATAGAATCAAACCTAATGTTGTTTCTATGAAAATGTGACTAACTCATTCTCCCACAATTAGTAAGAAAAATATACTGAGGGGTTGAAGCCCCACGAAACGATTTCGTGCTAATCACCCGCGACGGTCATTTCATTGATCAGAATAGAGCCACAACGGACGTTACCTCGCGTGTCCACGTCAGTCCCCACATCACTGAAATGCTTGAACATCTGCTTAAGGTTGCCCGCTATGGTGATTTCGTCGACGGGAAACTGAATTTCGCCCTGATCCACCCAGAACCCCGCCGCACCGCGGGAGTAATCCCCCGTCACTGGATTAACACCGAAACCGATCAACTCAGTCACCAACAGGCCACGACCCATGTCCGAGACCAACTCATCCAGTGACTTTCTACCGGACACCAGCGTCAAATTGTGCACCCCTCCGGCATTACCCGTCGTGCGCAGGCCCAGCCGACGCGCCGAATAAGCATCAAGTACATAGCCGGTCAATACACCGTCACTGACGATATCCCGCGTCCGTGTCTGAACGCCTTCACCATCAAACGCAGCGCTACCGATGGCCCTTGGCAACAGTGGTTGCTCATGAACACGCACCCAATCCGGAAACACGGGCTGCTCCAGTTGATCAAGTAAAAACGAAGCTTTGCGATAAAGTGCACTGCCGGAAATCGCCGATACAAGATGCGACAAGAGGCTCGCCGCCACCGGCGCTTCGAAAAGTACAGGCACCTGGTCTGTAGGCGCTCGTCTTGAACTCAGCCGCCGCACCGTACGTTGCGCCGCTTGTTTTCCAACCGCTGCAGCAGCTTCAAGATCCTCATATCGTCTCGCCGAGGTATACCAGTAATCACGCTGCATTCCACCTTCGCCACGACCAATCACAGAGCAACTGATCCCATGCCGAGTCTTTCGATTTTCTGCTAGAAATTCAAGGCTGTTGGCGTAGACTCCAAGCGTTTCGTGCGTCGAGACCGATGCGCCTTCGGAATTTTCGATCCGCTGATCCCAATCCAACGCTGCATGTTCACAGGCCAACGCACCGTCAAGCACATCGTCAACTGAAGGCCGCCAAGGGTGATACAGATCCAGGTCTGGAAAGGTCGTCGCTAGATCGTCGGCATCAGGAAGACCATTGCAGACATCGTCCTCGATATGGCGTGCAATATTGCACGCCGCTTCAACAATCTCTGCGACCGATGCGGGACCATAATCTGCAGTGCTCGCACTACCCATTTTCTGGCCTAGATACACTGTGACCACTAGACCACGATCACGTGTGTGTTCGATGGTCTCAATTTCTCCCATCCGCACATTGACGGACAGCCCCTGACCCTGGCTGGCAGCGGCCTCTGCGGCGGTCGCACCCTGCTGGCGCGCCTGTTCCAGCGCAAATTGCACTGCGCTATGCAGCGGCACTGGATCGAGCAACGATGTCGGCGTTCGAGTCATTGTATAAAGAGGAATGCTCCGGGGACGCTATCGTCAGTGCAAACAACCGTCAGACTTCGACGCCACCTACCGTCAGCGCATCAATCCGAATGGTTGGCTGCCCCACACCAACAGGCACACTCTGACCCTCCTTGCCACACGTCCCTACACCACTGTCAAGTTGAAGGTCATTGCCCACCATACTGACTCGCGTTAAAACATCGGGCCCATTACCGATCAGAGTCGCCCCTTTGACAGGCGCCGTGATTCGACCGTTCTCGACCAAATAGGCCTCGCTGGTCGAAAAAACGAACTTGCCCGAAGTGATGTCGACCTGACCGCCGCCAAAATTAACCGCATACAGGCCACGATCAACCGAGGCCAGTATTTCTGCAGGATCGCGATCACCCGGTAACATATAGGTGTTTGTCATTCTGGGCATCGGCAGGTGGGCGTAGGATTCGCGGCGCCCATTGCCAGTAGGGGCAACGCCCATCAGCCGCGCATTCAGTGTGTCCTGCATGTAGCCTCGAAGTCGGCCATCCTCGATTAACACGGTGTTCTGTGAGGGCGTTCCCTCATCATCGATGGTCAGCGAACCACGACGATCCTGCAAAGTCCCATCGTCAACCACGGTGCAGCCGGCCGTAGCGACCTGATCGCCGAGCCGATCGGCAAAAGCCGAGGTCTTTTTGCGATTGAAATCTCCTTCCAGCCCATGGCCAATCGCTTCGTGCAGCAATATCCCTGGCCAACCAGGCCCCAGAACCACTGGCAACGTACCAGCAGGCGGATCCACGGCCTCCAAATTAACAAGCGCCAGCCGCACAGCCTCCCTTGCATAGCCCAGGGCCCGTTCGTCATCCTGAAACCAACTGTAGCCAAAGCGCCCACCCCCGCCCGCACTACCCTGCTCGCGACGACCTTGATGTTCGACAATGACATTGACATTGAGACGCACCAGAGGACGGATATCTGCAGCCATCATACCGTCATGGCGTACGATCAGAATCACATCCTGAACCCCAGTGAGAGAGGCTATGACCTGTGACACGCGCGAATCCTGCCGCCGAGCCTCGGCTTCCACTTGTTGCAGTAGTGCAACTTTGTCAGTGTCTAGTGCACTCGAAAGGGGGTCTACCGCGGTATAACGCGCTGGCGACCTACTCTGTCGAGCCACAAATGCCTTTCCTTCAACTGCACCGCCACTGCGTGCGATTGCTCGCGCAGCATCGGTAGCCTCGGTCAGGATCGGCAACTCAAATTCATCGGAATAAGAAAAACCGGTCTTCTCTCCACTGATGGCACGCGCACCGACGCCATGATCGATATTTCGGCTACCGGACTTAACCGCTCCGTCTTCCAGGGCCCACGACTCGTGTCGAGTGAACTGGAAATAGAGGTCAGCGTAATCGATTGCACCGCCCATCATACGGCCAACTAAGCCCTCGACATCCGACTGCTGAAGCCCCGCCGGCTCAAGTAACGCAGCGCTTGCAATTTGAATCAGATCTGACATGGGCTATGCGGAGTAAACCGTTTTCTTTGTCTTATGAATCGTTGGATTGCTGATTATAGTCTCCTAACGCTGGCAATAATTGCCTGACGTCGAACCTCGACCACTGACTGCCCCAGAACCCTCTAACCGGCGAATCGAAAAACGATGAAACTCAGATCATCCTTCTTCGCTGGAACACTCGCCGGCGTTGCCGTCATCCGAACCGTTGCCTGATTGACGATTGCCTGCGACACCGCCAACAGATCGTCGTTGACGACCATTTCAACAATCTCCTTGCGAAAGAAATTATCCCAAAGGCCATCGCTAGCCACTACCACCGTATCGCCAGGTTGTAATGTGACCGGCGCTGATGTTTCGATCCACATTCTGTCATCCCCAATCATATTGGACACTACATGGCGTTGTGGGTGGCTAAGGGCCGCGGCCTCTGCCAGCCCTTCATGGGCCTCTGCATGCCCGACTGGTGAATGGGGCACCGTCTTCAGGCGAACCGCCCCTGAATCGCTCACGACGAGCGCCCCGGCATCGCCCACATGGTGTACCACAACCTGCCCGCGGACAATCTCCACTGCCGCGAGCGTGCAACCGCCAACAACACCATCGCTCGCCATGGCATCGTTGACCGACTGAATGCACTCTGGTAGTGATGCGAAGGTCAAGGACGCAAGCGATTCGACAACACGCCGTGCCACCTTGGCTCCGTTGGGAAGTCCACCAAGACCATCCGCCACAGCAAGCACCAGTGCGTCATCTATTCCACTGACAACCGCCATGGCATCCTGATTATTCCGATAACCATCTGGCTTTGATCGTGTGAAGCAAAAACCTTCCCGCGTATCATGACGAAATCTCCGCGGCACATCGAATTCCTCATCAAATAGGAAAAAAGGCGGCGTCAACACCAATGTTTCAATCATAAATGCCCCTTAATGCACGCATCCTTTCCATCCCTCTGCAGATTAAGCACCATATGCTGATGCGGTATTCCAGCATCAAGAAACTCCTCACCCTCAGGCTCGAACCCCATCCCTTGATAGAACGGTATCGCCGGTACCTGAGCGCCGAGATGGACCGTGGCCAAATCCTGCTGCCTGGCCAGATCAATTAGGGCCGTCAGCATTGCCCGACCAACACCATGCCGACGATACACTGCTTCAACGGCTATCCGCCCAATATGTCCATCCGCGAGCAACCGTCCAGTCCCGATCAGCGTGTTGTTAGGGAGCACCGCCATAACGTGCACGGCATCGACATCTTCACCATTCACTTCGAGGGCTTCAGGCACACCTTGTTCAATGACAAAGACTCGATGACGCAGATCTGTCAGGACTGACTCGTGTGCCGCCCACGTGGTGCAACTAACCTGGAACGGGCTAATCATGAAACCGGCAAAACCGTTGAGAAACCCATAACGTTATGCAAACTGGCCACCCAACAAGCAACACGGTGATCAACCCATTAACGAGCGTCGGCAACATAGCGGGGTATGGAACATCGTTTACTTCAGCGCGATGAATCGTCATCTATCTCAGCTGCTGAACGCTCCAACTCCGCCTCAAGTTCATCATCAGAGATATCTGAGGGGTCTTCGCTTGCCCGGGGTTTCACCGCTTTCGAAATATACAGGCCAATCTCAAACAGAATCCAAACCGGTATAGCTAACATAGTCTGCGAGAACAGATCGGGCGGAGTCAGCAGCATTCCAACAACGAACGCACCGACAATGATGTAGGGTCGCTTTGCCGCCAGGCTTGTTGTCGTCGTGACACCCATTTTCACCATGAGTACGGTCGCGACTGGTACCTCAAACGCGAGGCCGAAAGCAAAAAAAAGTTTCAGTACAAAACTCAAATACGCATTGATGTCTGTCATCACGGCGACCCCCTCCGGCGCCGTGCTGGTAAAAAACTTGAATATGATGGGAAATACAACAAAGTAAGCAAACATGATGCCAAGGTAAAATAGCCCGCTGCTCGAGACCAGAAGCGGAATGGCGAGGCGCTTCTCGGAATCATAGAGCCCCGGCGCAACAAAAGCCCACAACTGGTAAAGCAGGTAAGGCATCGCAACCGCGGTAGCAAAGGCAAAGGCAAACTTGAACGGCACGAAAAACGGCCCGTGCGGTTCCGTTGAGATCATCGTATTACCTTCTGGCAGGACCGACATGAGCGGTGCAGCCAAGTACTCGTATAACGTATTAGCAAACGGCGCAACCACCAGGAAAAGAAGTAAAACCGCACCGACCGCCCGCAGCAGCCGATCCCGCAACTCGAGAAGATGCGATATAAACGTCGTTTCCTGGGGCTCAGGCGACTGATTAACGTCGGCCATGGCCTAACGGCTCAGACGGTTCCGGGTTTGTCCGAATCGATGGCCTGGGCTGATTCCTTGATCGTGTCAGCCACCTCCTCCATCCCGCTGACGTCAAGAAAGTCTTCGCTACTCGATTGCACTTTATTCCGCGCCTCAGTAATTTGGGCGCCAATGTTCTTGACCTCGGAGAACTCGCTTTCACGGACTTCCCGGTCAATGTCTGCCTTGACATCCGCCACCATGCGTCGGGCCTTACCAACCCACAGACCCACCGTTCGTGCGAGCGGAGGCAATCGCTCCGGCCCCACAACGATAAGGGCAACCACCGCGACGATTGCAATCTCCCAGAATCCGACGTCAAACATTCAGACAACCCCGATCGCAGTAGGGACCTCAAGCTTGGTCTTTCGTCGTGCCCGTGTCTTCGTTCTCGGGTCCGTCGAGAGATTCGATCGAGGCCTCCGCCGTTGCTTCATCCGGCGTCCCTTCACTCGTCTCCTCCTTCTCCGTCACCGCTTTCTTAAATCCCTTGATCGCCGATCCAAGATCACCGCCCATGTTGCGCAACTTCTTGGTTCCAAAGATCATCAACACGATGACCAAGACGATTAAGAGCTGCCAGACACTAATTCCGCCTACGCCCATTGTTCTATCCCCTTAGGAAATTCTGAGTGCCCGCCAAAAATGTTTCTCTTCCGGGGGCTTAATGAATCCCGATACCGCCATCATAACCGCTTTGAAATACGTGAGAAAGAGAGACCTAATGGCGCACCTGGGGCCCCACCATCCATGACCCATCTAGCACCAGGGAATTAATGACCAATGACGACCTGACGGAATGGCCGAGCCTAGGATCCGCACCAGCCCAAATGGGGCTAAACCTCCCAGTTCACTTCGATTCCACACGCGGCCATATATTGTTTCGCCTCGACGATCGTGTACTCGCCAAAATGGAAAATGCTCGCTGCCAGGACGGCATCCGCTCCACCCGTTATCACACCGGCCGCCAGGTGCTCAAGCTGCCCCACCCCACCCGAGGCAATCACCGGCACCGGCACCGCATTGGTCACCGCCCGCGTCAAACCTAAATCAAAGCCATCTCGCGTACCATCTCGATCCATGCTGGTGAGCAAGATTTCACCGGCGCCATATTCCACCATTTTCTGTGCCCATTCCACTGCATCGATTCCGGTGGGGCGTCGCCCACCGTGGGTAAACACCTCCCAGCTGTTGCCCGAATGCTTAGCATCAATAGCAACAACAATGCACTGTGCGCCAAAATGGCGGCTCGCTTCACGAACAAATTCCGGTCGGGACACCGCAGCCGTATTAACTGAGACCTTGTCCGCACCGGCATGCAACATGCGATGCACGTCCTGCAATTGCCGTATGCCTCCACCTACGGTCAAAGGGATAAACACTTCGCTCGCCACTGCACGGACGACATTAGCCATCGTGTCCCGATTATCTGAACTGGCTGTGATATCCAAAAATGTAATTTCGTCAGCGCACTGATCATCGTAACGCCTCGCCACTTCGACCGGATCACCCGCATCACGAATGCCAACAAACTGAATGCCCTTAACGACCCGGCCTGCATCGACATCCAGGCAAGGGATGATGCGTTTTGCCAGCGCCACCGATCAGACCACCCGGTTGCCTAGTTCAGCTAAGTACTGTCTTGCCGCCGAAAAATCGAGCGTTCCCTCGTAGATCGCACGGCCCGTAATCGCGCCCAAGATACCCGAACCTGCTGTTTCGCCTAGACGCCTGACATCCTGCATATCGCGGATTCCACCCGAGGCAATCACGGGAATCTTGACGGATTCAGCCAAGCCCTGTGTGGCCTCAATATTGATACCTGAAAGCATCCCGTCGCGCTCTATATCGGTATAAATAATGGCCTCCACACCGACACTTTCGAAATGTTGTGCCACCTCGATAGCATCGTGACTCGAAAGCTTCGACCAACCGTCCGTCGCGACACGGCCGTTGTGCGCATCCAATCCGACCATAACCTGCCCGACAAATTCAGCACACAGAGCGCTCACAAACTGAGGCTCATGGACCGCGCGAGTACCAATGATGACAAAACCAACCCCCTGTTGAAGGTAAGTCTCGACAGTCGCCCTGTCACGAATCCCCCCCCCGACTTGAACCGGCACCGGGGCACATCTTTCTACGATAGCGAGAACCACGCCGGCATTAAGAGGATGCCCGGCAACCGCACCGTCCAGATCGACCAGGTGAAGGCGCTCAGCGCCCTGTTCTACCCAGCGCTCGGCGACCGCCACCGGGTCATCATCAAACACGGTTTCTTCTTCCATGCGACCCTGCCGAAGGCGCACACAGCGCCCGGCTTTAATATCGATGGCGGGTATCAGCAACATCTGAGTTAACTCCCAGTCAGAACCTATTCGATCAGACGGTGCCATCCCACCGCACAAAATTTCGCAACAAGGTCAACCCCTGCCGGTGGCTCTTCTCTGGATGAAATTGCACTGCGAACACATTTTCCCTCGCAGCGGCAGACACAAATTTGATACCGTATTCAGTCACCCCAGCAACGGTTCTCGTGCCCACATCCGGTACCGGTGCATAGTAACTGTGCACAAAATAAAAGCGTGACCCGTTGCCGATGTCTGACCACATGGGATGGTCCATCACTTGATTCACCCTATTCCAGCCCATGTGAGGAACTTTCAGTCGCTCTCCCGACACGGCGGGCTCCGAAAACCGACGCACCCGTCCGGTCAGCACACCCAGGCAAACCGTCCCGCCATCTTCGTCGCTTGCCTCATACAATGATTGCAAGCCCAAACAAATGCCCAGCACCGGCTTAGATGTAATAGCGTCCTTGAGGACCTGTTCCAAATCGTCGTTGGCCAATGCACGGAGCCAACTGCCAATCGCGCCCTGGCCTGGCAGTACCACACGTTGTGCTGCCGCAATGTCCTGTGGCGCACGGGTAACCTTGATGGATTGCCCAGGCGCAACACGCTCGAGCGCCTTCCCTACAGAATGCAGATTACCCGTACCGAGATCAACAACGACTAGGTCTGACATACCGTTACCGTCGGATTAAAGCGATCCCTTGGTCGACGGCACGGTGACGCCAAGACGGGCATCCCGTGCAACTGCCATACGCAGCGCTCGGCCAAAAGCCTTAAACACGGTTTCGGCAATATGGTGTGCATTACCGCCACGCAGATTGTCCACGTGCAGCGTCATCCCCGCGTGGTTGCATAAACCCTGGAAAAACTCACCGATCAGATCAACATCAAATTCTCCGACCCTCGCACGAGGCCAATCGATCTGGTAAATCAGGCTAGGTCGTCCTGAAAAATCGAGCACCACCCGACTCAGTGCCTCATCCAACGGAACATAGGCATGGCCATAGCGGCCAATACCAGCCCGTTGACCCAGTGCCTGATCAAGTGCCTGCCCCAGAGTAATACCAATGTCTTCCACCGTATGGTGCGCATCAATCTCCAGATCTCCCTGAGCGTCAATCGACAAATCGATCATGCCGTGACGTGCAATCTGATCCAACATGTGTTCGAGGAACGGCAGGCCACAGTCAAGATCCGCATTACCTTGGCCATCGAGATTCAACTCAAGCGCAATCCGGGTTTCCCGCGTATTGCGTTCGACCTTTGCTCGACGATCAGGAATTTGAGATTGATCAATCATCAGCTTTACAACCCGTGGCAGGACAAATGACCCTGTACGACGATCTTACCAAAGGTTTGTTGCGAGTGCTCCTGGCGGGGCCTAGTCAGCAGCCAGTTGTTCCTTTAAGGCATTAAAAAACACACCGTTTTGCTCCGCAGTGCCGATTGTTACCCGCAAACAATCAACCAGACTTGCATGAGTACCATGTAGGTTCTTTATCAGAACTTTTTTCTTGCACAGTCCGTCAAAAACAGCACCGGCGCACCCATGGCCAACACGGAAGAGAAGGAAATTGGCGGCGCTGGGAAACAGCTCGACACCTGGCAGTTTGGACAGGCGTTGCGACAGCGCTGCCCTTTCAACACAAATTTCCGAGGCACGCTCCTCAAACCATGCCATGTGTTCAAGCGCAAACAAGGCGCTGGCCTGGGTCAATGCATTGATGTTGTAAGGCAGGCGAATCCGATCAAGGACTCCCAACCACTCGCGAGGCCCGATCAGAAACCCCAGCCGCAGCCCGGCAAGGCCAAGCTTCGAGAACGTGCGCATCACAACAAGGTTGTCGTACTTTGGCAAAAGATTAGCGTACGAATGACCGCAGAAGGCATGATAGGCCTCATCTACCACCACCAAACCATCGGTTGCCGCGACGACGGCCTCGACCGTCTGCGTTTCAATCATTCCGCCGGTTGGATTGTTGGGATGGGCAAGAAACACACAACTGGGCTTATGTGTTTCGATCGCCTGGAGCAACGCTTCTAGATCCGGAGCCAGCGCATCACTCGAAGACACACCGACGTAGTCTGTCCCTGTGTACTTCGCTGCCAGCCGATACATCACAAAAGTGGGCTCCGGCGCCAGTATCGTACGCCTCGTCCCACCCAACGCTAGGGCCAGAATCTGGATCAATTCGTCAGATCCGTTGCCGAGCAAAACCTCGCCAGCGCTATTCAAATGGCACCAGCTGGCAAGAGACGTTCGCAGTTCATTCGCCGCCGCATCTGGATATCGATTCAATGGCGTTTCAGCGAGGCGCTGCAGCCATAAATCCCGCAGTTCCCTCGGCCAGGTATAGGGGTTTTCCATCGCATCCAGCTTGGTCATACCCCGGGCATCGGGCACGTGATACGGCTCAAGGTCGATGATATCGGGTCGAATCCAACGGTGAATTCGGGCTTCAATCGACATAATGGTAAGCAGTCAGGAGGTCCAAATTAGCGCCCGCGATAATCAGCCGCCTTGGCGTGTGCGTCAAGACCTTCTGCGCGAGCCAGCTTCGAAGCGACGCCCGCCAGGCGCTGTGCACCATGCTTAGAGCACATGATCAAACTGCTGCGTTTTTGGAAATCATGAGTGCCAAGGGGTGATGAAAAGCGGGCGGTCCCCGCCGTAGGTAATACATGACTTGGCCCGACACAGTAGTCCCCCAGCGCCTCTGCACTGAAATAACCACAGAAAATGGCGCCTGCATGACGAATATCCGACAACAACGCGTCCGGCTGCTCAACCATCAACTGTAGGTGTTCCGGGGCGATTCGATTGGCAATTTCGACCCCCTGCTTCAGTGAGTTCACCAGGATCGTGGCGCCATGCTTGGCGAGCGATGCTGTAACAATATCCGCCCGAGATAATGTTCCAATCAAAGACTCCATTGAACCGCGGACACGATCGATCTGTATCTGACTTGGACAAATCAGTATGGCCTGGGCCAGCTCGTCGTGTTCGGCCTGGGCAAAGAGATCCATAGCGACCCAGTCGGGCTCAGCCCGCTCATCGCAAAGCACCACTACCTCGGACGGACCGGCAACCATGTCCACACCAACCTGCCCGTATACTTGTTGCTTGGCTGCCGTGACATAAGCATTACCCGGTCCCACGATCTTATCGACCGCGGGTATCGTTTCGGTACCAAAACACAGTGCCGCAATTGCCTGTGCACCACCAATACGAAATACTCGGCTAACCCCTGCCAGAGCAGCAGCAGCCAACACTGCCTGAGACGCCTCCCCACCGGGCGTTGGCACCACCATCACCACTTCGGGTACACCGGCAACACTCGCCGGAACTGCATTCATCAAAACGCTCGATGGGTAGGCCGCCTTCCCGCCCGGCACGTAGATTCCAACACGGTCAATCGGCGTAACACGTTGACCAAGGCGGTTACCATCGCTATCAAGGTATTCCCACGACTGCTCAAGTTGATGTTCGTGGAAAACTCTGATGCGCTCGACTGATTGTTGGAGCGCTGCCTTGAGATCCGCATCAAGCGTTACCAGTGCTTTGTCCATTTCCCCCGTTGAGATTTCAAGGTCCGCAACATTATCAACCGAGAAGTGATCCAAAGTTGCTGTCAGTTCAATCAGTGCACTGTCGCCACCCTCTCGAACGCGACCGATGATCTCCTCAACCGTTTGGGTAACAGTGGCTTCGGAGATTCTGCTGCGCTTGAGGAGATCCGCCAATGCCGTAGCAAATACTGCGTCTTGCGCATTCAACTGCTGCCATTGAAGTAATGACATGCTAGCTGTGCAGCGGAGCGGCAGATGTCCCGTCCCTAGAGGGGATCACCGAAGCCGCTGGCCATTCCGGTATACGCCGAATACTGGCACCGCATTGAGAAAGTTTTTCCTCGATTCGATCGTAACCGCGATCAATGTGGTAGATCCGATCAATCATCGTTTCCCCTTCTGCAACGAGACCTGCCAGCACCAAACAGGCCGATGCGCGAAGATCCGTTGCCATCACCTGGGCTCCACTCAAGCCGGTGACGCCGTGAATCACAGCCGTATTGCCACGTAAGTGAATGTCAGCGCCCATGCGCTGCAGTTCGTGCACATGCATAAAACGATTTTCAAACACCGTCTCTGTCACAGTCGATGACCCGTTCGCCACTGCGTTGAAAAGAACAAACTGCGCCTGCATGTCCGTTGGAAACCCTGGAAAAGGCGCCGTCGTCAGGTCAACTGCCTGTGGTTGTGTCTTACGCATGTCGAGCGTGACACCGCGCGGGTCAATACTCAGGACAGCGCCTGCCTCACGTAATTTCTCGAGAACCGCATCTCCGTGTTGCGGATCGTAACCGGTCAGCCGAATCCGACCGCGCGTCGCAGCTGCAGCCAAGAGATACGTCCCCGCCTCGATCCGGTCAGAAATCACCGTATGACAGGCCCCATGCAGTGCATCGACACCCGTTACCGTGATCACATCTGTCCCCGCACCCTCGATGGCACCGCCCATCGCTATCAAACAACGCGCCAAATCGACGACTTCGGGCTCACGAGCAGCATTTTCCAAGATAGTGATCCCTCGGGCTAAAACCGCAGCCATCAACAGATTCTCTGTTCCAGTGACAGTCACGGTATCAAACAATATTCGCGCACCGTTGAGCCCACCGCGCCCAACGCTCGCTTTGATATACCCATTTTCAATCGATACCTGAGCGCCCATCTCTCGAAGACCACGAATGTGCAGATCAACCGGCCGCGAGCCAATCGCACACCCACCCGGCAGCGACACTTCGGCTTCACCAAAACGTGTAAGTAACGGACCGAGCACCAATATTGATGCACGCATCGTTTTAACAAGCTCGTAAGGTGCGCGCAAGGTGTGAAGATCTCCGCTATCGACTTCCACAGTCAGGTCTTCATTGAACTCGACGCGAGCACCCAGGTGCCCAAGCAATTTAAGCGCGGTCGTAATATCACGTAGATGAGGAACATTGCGAACCAGCAAAGGTTCGGTGCATAGCAAAGAAGCGATCAGAATTGGCAGCGCCGCATTCTTGGACCCCGACAACTGCACTTCTCCATCCAAAGGGCAACCGCCATTAACGAGTAATTTATCCATGATGATGCGGCTCTTGGAAAGCACCCGACTGGGCCATTGTGAGGACTCTATTCGGGGTTGTCTATAGACACGGCTCACAACAAAAAGGCGCCCCGACGGGCGCCTTTGAGGCAGACTTACTTAATAGTGGGCTTATGCCTCAGGCGCGTTCAGTTTCTCCTGTAACGATCCATTCTCATACATCTCAAGCACTATATCGCTTCCACCAACAAATTCCCCCCGAATGTAAAGTTGAGGAATCGTTGGCCAATTTGAAAAAACCTTAATACCATCACGCAATTCAGTGTCCATCAAAACATCAGCATTGCCGAATGTTTCAACTCCGCAAGCCTGCAAGATTTGAACCGATCGCCCGGAGAATCCACATTGTGGAAAATCTGGTGTGCCCTTCATGAACAACATGACATCGTTATCATCAACGAGTTTCCGGATATGCTGTTGAATATCCATCGGTATTCTCCTTCTTATGTGTGTTCGACCTTCAGACCTCGAACGAATGTTTAGCCATCAATGCGGAACCGATTCCGCCGGCGTCACTGTACGCATGGACAATGCATGGATATCGGCACGCATTTTCTCGCCTAGAACACTGTAAACCAACTGGTGGCGTTGGACAGCGCTCTTGCCTTCAAACTGTGCACTCACAATGACGGCATCAAAGTGACGGCCATCTCCTGTGACGTCAACCTGAGAACCGGACAAGCCGGCCTCTATCCACATCTTGATGTCCTCTGGTGTAATCATCGATCATTCTGCCTGTATCGGCATAATTATAGTCGATTGTGGTTCGGCCACTAGCAATATTCGTGCTGAGCTGCCCGAATTGACCGGAGCATCTTCAAGCACGGGACCGGCTGACCATCAAGTCACCGATACCCATCACCCGAATCAGTCTAAGCACAGCCTCAGGCACTTCACACCAGTGCACTTGGTATTGCGCAACGCGCGCCCTGCGCATCCATTCAACCATCAACGCGATCCCTGCGCTGTCCACTCGAGTTAATCCAGTGAGGTCGAGTTGTATGTCCGTGCCAGCTGCAGGGCTCGGCATCTTCGCGACCAAGCGACCAACTGTCTCAAAGGTCAGGCATCCGCTGATAGACCAGGTATCCACCGCTGTCTGAATCAGGCGCACCTCCTCGAGTGGCGTCGTCTCCACTGAACTCACCGAAGCAACTCAAGCAGCGCGTCAAACCCACCGGATTCGACAATGCGACCGTAACTGTTGCGAAAATTAATAACCAGGCTGAGACGGCTGATCAACACATCGTAAATCAACCACTGGCCCTCACTCCCAAGAAATAACTTGTAATCGATAGGTAGCTTTGAACCGTCATCAAACCGAATCAAGGTTCGAACGATCGCGGTGCGGGAATGCTTTTTTATCGAAAATGGTTTGAACTCGATCTTGGCCTCAGACACATGCTCAAAGATCGACGCCGCATAAGTCTTGATTAGCAGCCGTCGGAAACCAACAGTGAACTCCTCTTGCTGGGCTTGGGTTGCTTTTTTCCAGTGCCGCCCGACGACCAGTCGCGCGATCTTTCTTACCGCCAGATGCGGGCCAAGTTCCCGGTCAACCAATGCGTAGAGTTTCTCCGTATCCAACTCAAGCATCGCGCGTTGGGTCAACATCTGCTTTGTCAAGCGAGTCACACCCAATTCAATCAGTTCCCCTGGTGACATTGAGGTTGCGACCACCGCTGTCGTAAAGCACATCAACAGCAGGACCATCCGCCGACAACGGTGAATCATTGCGCGCCCGCCCTACTGAACAATAACTCACCAATAAGTTGCTCTAACACCAAAGCGGATTGCGTAATGTAGATCGAGTCACCCTCTTTCAGATAATCAACCTCTGCCCCCGGCACGACACCTATATACTGCGCTCCAAGGAGTCCGGCGGTGAGTATTGCCGCAGTGCTATCTACCGGTAGGTTGTTGTAATGCTGATCGATGCTGAGTGTGACAATCGCACTATAATCTTCACGATCGCTTGAGATCGAAGAAACCCGGCCAATCGTTACACCAGCCAGTGTCACTGGCGACTTAACGGTTAGACCACCAATATTCTCAAACTTGGCTGTCACCCGATAACCGCCACCGCCTGTGAGCGCGGCCCAGTTGCCCACAAATAATGTCAGCCAAACCAGGGCTGCTAATCCAGCCAGAATGAAAACCCCGACCAGGGTTTCCTTAGCTTGTAGTGTCATTCATTAAACCTCACTGAACATAATAGCCGTCAGGACATAGTCCAGACCGAGTACCGCGAGCGATCCCGTCACAACCGCCCGAGTCGTTGCCCGGCTGACGCCATCGGTCGTCGGCATTGCGCTGTAACCCTCAAACACCGCCACCCATGTGACAACAAATCCAAAAACAAGACTCTTGAAAACTCCAGCAAGCACATCGTGTACCACGTCGACACCCTCGTGCATTGATGACCAGAAAGTACCCCCATCAACACCCAACAGCACAGCACCTACCAGATAGCCACCAAAGAGACCCACCACACTGAATAAGGCAGCCAGCAACGGCATTACAATAACGCCGGCAAGAAATCGCGGCACAACTACTCGTGGCAAAGGATCGACCGCCATCATCTCCATTGCGTCGAGTTGTTGTGTTGCCCTCATCAACCCAATCTCCGCTGTAAGCGCCGACCCTGCTCGCCCAGCAAACAACAACGCCGTCAAGACTGGGCCAAGTTCCCGAGTCAGAAAAAGCCCGACGGCCATCCCCAAAGAAGATTCCGCGCCGAAACCCACCAACGTGTTGAACCCCTGCAGCCCAAGCATCATACCGACAAATAGCCCGGCAACGAGAATAATCGGCAAGGTCATTACGCCGACGGCATGGATCTGCTGAACTAACAACCGAGGGCGGCGAACCATCATGCCCATTCCCCCGACAAGAGAAACAAGAAACATGCCGCCACGGCCTGTATGATGAATAGCGGCGATACCAGCACGACCTAATCCACGCACCACGCTCAGTTCTCTCCCTGAAAAAGATCGACCTGATAATCCGATGCGGGGTAGTGATAGGCAACCGGTCCATCCGGCAGACCATCAAGAAATTGTCGGGCATCAGGCCTTGAACTCGCATTGACCGCTTCTGGGGTACCCTCGACGATGACTTCACCTGCGGCAAACACGAATACGTAATCCGCGATAGATAATCCTTCAGCGACATCCTGTGTCACCACAATAGATGACATACCTAGTGCGTCATTCAATTCTCGAATGAGTTGAACAATCACGCCTTTAGAAATCGGATCAAGTCCTGTAAAAGGTTCGTCGTACATCACCAGCACAGGATCCAACGCAACCGCCCGAGCCAAGGCAACGCGTCGTGCCATGCCACCTGATAATTCGGCAGGCATCAACCGTGACGCACCGCGCAACCCCACCATTTCGAGTTTCATTTTAACCAGGTGATCAATCAACTCCGCGGGCAAATCGGTGTGTTCTCGAATGGGAAATGCGATGTTTTCAAATACGCTAAGTTCCGATAGGAGTGCATTGAACTGAAACAACATCCCCATTCGTCGGCGCAAGTGATAAAGACCCCGTTTGTCGAGCGACTGAACATCAACACCGTCGACCACGACGTTGCCACAGCGTGGCTGAAGTCGGCCACCGATTAGACTCAACAGGGTCGACTTTCCACAGCCACTCGGGCCCATGATGACGGTGATGCCACCACGGGGAATATTGAGGTCCAGCGATTCGTACACAGGGGTTTCTGCATAGGCAAAATCCACACTGTTTAGAGCAACCAACACATCGCTGCCTATTGAATGTTGTGATCGTTTCAAGCGGTTATCTCGGGTTTCGCAGCGGGAAACTCCCACACCCAACCGGGTTCGCTCTCCCGAGGGAATTGTAGGTGCACCTCGTCATAGCGGCCAGTCCACAGAACAATCCCCCTGAATTGCTAGCTTTGCGTCCCAGTGTAGTCGCAATAAAAAGCGGCCAGTTCCCAGCGGCCTCTTCATTTAGAATAGCGATTTACCCCGCCAAGGTGAGTCGCAGGTTAAAAATAGAATGGAATCGGCCAATTTTTCTCGCGAGGGCCGCGCCGTAATTGAACTAGAGCGTGACGCTCTGGAACAACTGGCGCAACGCCTCGATGATTCTTTCGATCACGCTTGTCAGATGCTGATGGCTTGCAGTGGTCGAATTGTGGTCTCGGGTATGGGCAAGTCAGGACACATCGGCAGAAAGATTGCAGCCACCTTGGCCAGTACCGGTAGTCCTGCCTTCTTTGTTCATCCGGGCGAGGCCAGCCATGGTGACCTTGGAATGATTCTATCGGGAGACGTGATCCTGATCATTTCCAATTCTGGTGAAACACCCGAAATCCTGACGATACTTCCTCTGATCAAGCGCATCGGCGCCAAACTGATTGTCTTAACGGGATCCAGTCACTCCGCGATTGGCCAAGCCGCTGATGTCTGCCTCGATGTCAGTGTGATGCGCGAAGCCTGCCCACTTAATCTGACGCCAACGGCCAGCACAACAGCCGCACTGGCAATGGGCGATGCGCTTGCCGTTGCGCTCTTCAACCAACGCGGCTTTGGGGCAACAGATTTTGGACACAATCATCCAGGTGGCATCCTGGGCCGGCGCGCCCTGGTATACGTCCGCGACATCATGCACAGCCAAAACAGAATGCCGTTGGTCGACTGCGGCACGGTGCTGCCCAAAGCTCTCCTAGAAATGACCAGCAAGGGACTTGGTATGACGGGGGTTGTGGATAAGGAAGGAAAACTCGTTGGCATCTTTACCGACGGCGATCTACGTCGAGCGCTCAACCAGTCGATTAACCTCTATGATGCCTTGATTGATGAAGTCATGACGGCTCATCCCCAAACGACATCAGCCGATGCGTTGGCAGCAGAAACCGTCGTTGTGATGCGTGAAGCTTCAATCAACGGATTGTTCGCCATAAACGACGCGCGCGAACCCATCGGTGCCCTGAACATTCTTGACCTGGTTCGGGCGGGCATTTTTTAAGACCTAATGCAATCCCTCGAAAACATCACCGTTGCATTTACCCTGCTCGCACTGGTTGGTCTGAGCCTGTGGCTGGACGCTACTTTTGACCCTTCCAACGTGCCCAGAGAGGCAACGACTCAGCCTAAAGGCGAGGATTATTACATTGAGGGTGTCCGAATCAGCGGCCGCGATGAAAATGGGATTCGTTTTTTGCTCACCGCGCAGCGACAACATCGCAAAGCTGAAAATGATCCGGCTATTCTGGAGCGCCCTCGGCTTACGCAGTTTGACGAACAACACGGCGAGCGCCAAACGTCGGCTGAGCACGGGGAAATCAAGGCCGACGGTAGTGTGCTCACTCTAACCGGTAATGTGCGGATTGTTCAGGAAAAAACAACGGATCAGCCCAACACTGTGACAGACACCAACCGACTCACGATACGGCTTGCCTCCAAAGGTTAGCACCGACCGGGTCCACCATCGCGATCAATACCCTGGGGCTCCTT
>Ga0207966_1000340_pt1 | contig 27403 bp, 22 predicted proteins | sample Knorr_S23_td_NAD_FD_185611 | JGI IMG/M metagenome (GOLD analysis project Ga0207966, IMG submission 185611) | Marine microbial communities from Southern Atlantic Ocean transect - Knorr_S23_td_NADW_ad_2500m_LV_B (SPAdes) (version 2) | ecosystem: Environmental > Aquatic > Marine > Oceanic | place...
CCTCTCAGCAGTGATGGCGTACCTGTTCACGGGCAACATGACCCAGAGGTTCGACTACGTCACTTGCCTCTACATCGGGGGCGCGCTAACACTGTTCACCGTGGTACTGCTCTGGTTCATCGACCCGGATGAGGTCGACAGGGTCCTCGAGGGACGCTTTGGTGACGGTGAGGATGAGTTCGACGGGGACTTCGGGGAGAGGCCGGAGGCGTGGTACGAGGAGGACGAGACGGTTGTCACAAGTGCTTGAGCACCTCGAGTCCGCGGAGACGGACTTCCTGTTCTTCAGCCAGACCATCTGCCCTTACTGCACGCTCGCGGAGAGAACTCTGGATGCACACGGTCTGACCTACACCGAGGTCAATCTGGATCATTATGAGGGACTAAGGGAGGATCTTGTAGCCGAGACTAGGCACAGGACCGTACCGGTAGTTTTCGACCTGAGGGGGGGTGAGCCAGTTTTCGTTGGCGGCTCGGACAACCTGCTGGAGTACCTCTAGAGTGTCCAAGAACTGGTGATTCCTCCGGCTATCTTGAGACGGAGGTAGCTGTCGCCGGTGAAGGTCGCTGTGAGGGTGTACTCCTCGGAAGGGTAGGGAATAGTCCCCAGGGTACCGCTCTCACTGGCACCCGGGCCCCAGACCCTCTCGAGAGCGGAGAGCGACCCGTGGTCTCGCAGCGTCAGACTGATTGTGGAGGAGCCGCCGCCGCACTCGGCGTCGAGGAAGTAGATCATCTCGTCCCACTCGCCGTCTGAGGGATGGTCACTGACGAAGAAAGTGTCACGGACCTCGACATCCGGACCCGTGTCCTCCCAGACGTCGGAGTACAGGTCACCGCCACGGACGAAGTAAACATCGCCAGAATGCCCCCCGCCGCTGTCGGCGAGCATCATCCGCATCTGCTGGACGCCGGAGGAGTCGGTCCAAACGAAGGTCGAGAAGAAGCCGACATCACCATCGTAGACGTACTCCAGATGGGAGCCATCATCCGCGTTGGCGCCGATAGTCACCGAGTTCCCGGAGATGCCCCAGACGCTGGCGCTCCATTCGATGGAGAACAGCGTGAAGCCCCATGTCTTGTCCTCCTCCAGAGGGAAGTCCATCACAGTCTGAGCCTCGTCGTTCTCGTACGCACTAAGGTCCTCTTGCGTCATCCTTCCGAGGAACGGGTTGTGGTTCAGCACCGCGTGTCTGCGGGCCTCGGTCAGGCTCGAGATGGCAAGCATGTAGGAGGTGTTGTCCTCCTCGCTGACCGATGCGACGACGAGTCGCGCTGTGTCGTCGGTGTAATCTGGAGTCGAGAAGGTGTACAGCCACCAATCGCCGACCTCCCAAGTTGGGACTTTGACAGAATCAGAGCCTCCGACGATACCGCTGATGCCCGAGCAGCCGGAGAGCGCCGTGGCCATCAGAAGGGCTGACAGGGCCATACTCAGCGCCGCGCGCATGGGTAGCCGTCCTTGCCGTCAGTCATGAGACTGACGCAGGCAGAAATCGCCGTCTCAGAGCATTCCTGTGAGGCTCAGTCCGGGGGCTATGACGACCGCGACGATCGACATCAGCTTGATCAGGATGTTCAGCGAAGGCCCGCTGGTATCCTTGAACGGGTCGCCGATGGTGTCGCCGATGATCGCTGCATCGTGAGAAGCATCGCCCTTCACAGCACCCTCGATGTGTCCCTGCTCGATGGCCTTCTTCGCGTTGTCCCAAGCGCCGCCCGCGTTGGCCATGAAGAGCGCCATCAGCACACCGGTCACGAGAGCTCCAGCCAGAAGCCCGCCAAGGGCTGCCGCGCCGAGTACAGTTCCGACAATCACAGGAGCAGCAATTGCCGTCAGTCCCGGAGCCACCATCTCGCGGAGCGCGGCTTGGGTCGAGATCTCGATACATCGAGCACTGTCTGGCTTGACGCCCTCTCTGCCCTCTAGCAGACCGTCAATCTCGCGGAACTGGCGACGAATCTCGGTGACCATCTCCCCGGCCGCCTTGCCGACGCTTGTCATTGTCATCGAGGCGATGACGAATGGCAACGCACCACCGATTAGTAGTCCGATGACGACTATCGGCTCAGTCAGACTGAGGTCAGCGGCCTCAATCCCGCTCGAGGTCTTGAATGCGGCGAAAAGGGCCAAGGCGGTCAGAGCCGCAGAGCCGATAGCGAATCCCTTGCCGATTGCAGCGGTCGTGTTTCCTATGCTGTCGAGACCATCGGTAATCTCACGGACATCTGAGCCGAGATTGCTCATCTCTGAAATCCCCCCGGCGTTGTCGGCCACTGGACCGTATGCATCGACAGTCATCGTGACGCCGACTGTCGCGAGCATGCCCATGGCAGCCATTGCGATTCCGTACAAGCCTAAATCGCCGCCACCCATGTAGTGGTCAGCGCCGTAGATGCCGCCTGCGATGAGAATGATGGGCAGGAACGTTGACTGCATCCCGACCGAGAGACCAGCGATGGCGTTGGTAGCAGGGCCGGTCTTGGACATCTCTCCGATGTGAGGGATTGCCTTTGGTGAGATACCAAAGACATCCTCGATTCCTGTGTAGTACTCGGTGACGAGTCCAATCGCGATTCCCACTATGCTACCGATAATCACTGCAATCATTGGATTGGTACCTGTATCAAGTTCGAGGTAGCCGATTCCGAACCAACCGCCAATCCAGAATAGGATTGCACCGATGAAAGTGGTGTTCCGCAGTGCTGCAGCGGCATCTCCGCCCTTCATCAGTTCCATGCTGAATACACCGACGATGCTCGCCGCGTACCCTACGAATGCGAGGAAGAGGGGGAGGATGACGTAGTGATCTCCCATATCCGGAGAGGCCTGGGCTATGACCATGGCAGCGATGATTGAGCCTACGAACGACTCAAAGATATCCGCCCCCATCCCTGCCACATCTCCAACGTTATCGCCGACGTTGTCAGCGATGACGCCGGGGTTTCGAGGGTCGTCCTCGGGAATTCCGGCCTCGACCTTTCCGACGAGGTCGGCTCCGACATCGGCGGCCTTGGTGTAGATTCCACCACCCACGCGCGCGAAGAGCGCTATTGACGAAGCACCCATTCCGAAGCCAGCGATATTCTGTACTGCATCACCGGTGCCTAACCACATGGCCATCACTGAGATGCCCAGAAGTCCGAGTCCACCTACAGACAGACCCATCACGGCTCCGCCGTTGTACGCAACAGCAAGCGCTGCGGACTGTCCGCCCTCGGCTGCGGCCATGGCCGTGCGCCCATTAGCGCTGGTAGCCGCGCGCATGCCACTGAAACCAGCAACGACGCTTGCTGCGGCACCAGCGAGGAAAGCTATTGCAGTCTCCGGCTCAGTGGTTGGGTTAGCATACAAGGCCGCGGCAACCACTGCGATGAATACGGCTAGATACCTGTATTCTGCATTCAGGAAGGCCATGGCGCCATTCTGAATCTGCTGAGTAATGTCTGCGACAACTGGATTGCTAATCTCGATCTTCTTGATCTTATTGTACAGCATGAAAGCAATCAGTAGTCCTACTATTGCCGTCCCTGCTCCGATTTCTTGGATGTTCTCTATCTCAATCATACTGTTCACCTGTCGCCCCGCCGACCCAAGACCCGCTTATAATCCAAATCCAATAGCCCCGCCCCTTCGGGGCGGAGTACCCTCAGTTGTCTAGGACGACAGAGGCGAAGGAGGACAGAATCCCCGCGCCGTCATGTTCGCGTTGGAAAGCGACCAACTCCTCCTCTGTGATGTGCCCCCATTCGAAAGCGCGCTCGACGCGTGCCTTCGCAGCTTCTGGATGGAACTGCACTCCCCACGAAGGCAGTGGGTTGCCGGCCTCGTCGTGTACTCGTACGGCTGTGACGAGATTGTGATTGGTACGCCCGAGCAGAGTGCAGCAGTCAGGGACCGTGACAACGTGGTCCTTGTGAGTGAACAGGACCACCGGCGAGTCGTCGGCGCCGGTGCGCCTGGCTTGGAAGAGTCGGTCCCCCTGCCCCTCATCAGTTAGCTCAAGGTCCCAGACTCCGTTGGATAGTGAGTCGGAACGGGTGATGGTGGCGCCGAGTGCCTTGCACAGCAGCTGGTGGCCGAAGCAGATCCCAAGCGTGGGGGTGCCTGAGTTCACCGAGGCTCGCATGAGAGATGCGCAGCTTTCCATCCAGTCCTCCCATATCGAGACATTGCGGCGCGAGCCACTGCAGTAGAGCGCATCGATGCCGAACCCGTCGAACCATCGGGCAGCCGCATCATCATCTCCGTGCAGTGGCATCGCGATACGCCGGAAGGACACCGGGTTTCCACCTATTTCCAGCGTGTATTCCTGCCAGAAGCCGAAATCGTCGTCCCAGTGCGGAACGTCGTCCTCGGTCAGAAGCACCTCCCCTTCTGACTGAGCCCGCTGCCCCGCTTCGTGCGATTGCATCTGTGGGGTTAGGAGCAAGACCTCTACACTGCCAGAGTACGCGAGAGGGCGAATCATCTCCTGATTTCCACCGTGTCCGAATTCGGAGCGCTCGACCAGCAGGTCGAGCAGCATCACCCGCGTGTGCACGCCCATGACCCCTCGAAGCGGCAATTGGTTGAAAGCCCCCCGCATGGACTGGAAGGCCGGAGGAAGGTGCCGAATGGTGGACAAGCAGACGATTCTCGACTCTGTAGGCCCCGTTCAGGCGGTTCTCGATGCCCATGACGGCGTCGTCAACGTGGTGGACACCGCTGACGGGATAATCATGATCTCCCTCGAGGGCGGTTGCACCGGATGCAGTGCCACTCCTATGACCGCGATGCAGATTTATTATTCACTAATGAAACTCGAAGACGTCAACGACGTCGTCTTCGTCAACGGCGAGCTGCCCGCGTACATGCGCACCTTCATCGACGACAAGCTCGAAGGCGAGTAGATTACTCCTCTTCCCGCCGCATCTTCGCGATTTTGTGCGGATTGGTTTCCCCTTGGACGTCCTTGCCCTTGATGTTCAGCATCCCCGCTAGGGCCACGATGACGGCTATGACCGCCATAGGACGCGCCATGTTCCTCGAGCCCCAGAGCTCCCCTCCCATTTGGTGGAGAGCGAACAGGAGCACAGCCGAGGTAACGCATAGGGCGGCTATGGCCCGCTGTGCCAGTAACTCTCGGGCCTCGGTCCGTGAGAAGCTCCCAATCGACATCCAAAGTAGCACAGCCAAGCCACACAGTCCCACAGAAGCCGTCTCGGCTAGGCTGATTGCATCCACACCCCTTCGTGAACGAGCCCGCTTGAGTAAGTTGGGGAGGAGGCTTCCGGCCACCGAGGGACAGAGTCAAGGCGGGTGACCACTGGTTAGAGCCGTGGTCAAGTCATCCGGCTGGAGTCTACCTAAGGCGAGGTCAGAGGGCCCACCGTTCATCACCAAGTCGCAGATAGTGGCCGTTCTGGAGCAAGTAGGAGTCCTATTGGAGCTAGACGGGGCCAACCGCTTCCGCGTCATCGCCTACCAGAACGCCAGCCGTGCTCTAGCCTCGCTCGAGGAAGAACTTCTCACCGTGGTCCAGGAGAAGAGGATTACCGATGTCAGGGGCATCGGCAAGGGTCTCGGCGGGCTGATATCGGAAGCCGTTCTAGAAGGGACATGGGGCGATTTGACGATGCTCTACGAGCGCATTCCCCCCGGCCTCATGGAGGTAGTCGAAATCCCCGGGCTCGGCCCCAAGCGAGCCCGTATCCTCCACGAGGAACTTGGTGTCGACTCTGTCGAGTCGCTGAAAGCTGCCTGCGAGATGGGTCATATCTCCCCGCTGTCCGGCTTCGGCGAGAAGAGCCAGCAGAAGTATCTCGAGGGAATCGATTTACTGCGCCGCTATCAGGGGCGCAGCAGGATGGATGTTGGCCTGCTCTACGGACAGGCGCTTGAGGAACGCGTCTCTGCCATACCCGGAGTCATGAGGGCCGAGTTAGCAGGCAGTGCTCGCAGGCGCAGGGAGACCATAGGCGATATCGACATTGTCGTCGGGGCGGAACCGGCGGACCATGACTCGGTCGTCGAGTCGATACTCGCCTTCCCTGGTATAGCCGAGGTCAAGGGCTACGGCGAGTCGAAGGTCAGCCTCATCCTCGAGGCAGACATGCTAGGGGGGGCCGCAGGAGGGGGCAGCGTCGATGTTCAACTGGCTGAGACTTTGAAGGAGCGCAGTAGTGATGCGACAATCGACGCCCAGGTAAGGATCGTCGCGCCCGCCACCTTCCCGTTCACTCTCGCGTACTTCACCGGCTCGAAGGAGCACAACATTCGGATGAGACAGGCCGCCATCGACCGCGGACTACGCCTCAACGAGTTCGGCCTCTTCTCCGAGGAGGCCGCTGGCGACAGTATCGGGATGGAGGCTGCCCAGCATACTCTCGACTGCGTCGACGAGTCGGATATCTACCGTCATCTCGGAATGGCTTGGGTCCCGCCAGAGATGCGCGAGGACAGGGGTGAGATCGAGGCGGCAAGCAAAGGAGGCGCCGGTCTGCCTGATTTGATCGAGCCGGACGAGATCAAGGGCGCACTGCACAATCACACAGTGGCATCAGATGGCACGGCGACACTCGAGGAGATGGCAGCCGCGGCGATGGAACTAGGCTGGGAGTACCTCGGTATCGCCGATCACTCCGAGGTCCTGAATATCGGAGGCCGGCAGATAGGGGTCTCCGGGTCCGAGGTAGCAGCACAGTCTGACGCCATACGCGTCCTGAACGACCAGTGGCGTGACGAGGGAGTCGACTTCCGACTGCTGCACGGCAGTGAATGCGACATCCTCGTAGACGGCAGCTTGGACTACACCGACGAGGTTCGCCGGTCCCTGACCCACGTGGTCGGCAGCGTCCACGCGCTCGGAAGCTGGCGCGGCCGGGACGAGATAGCCAACACCGAGGCACTGATCAAGGCCGTCGAGAACCCGACGTTCACAATCCTAGGTCACCCGACTGGACGCATCCTTCAGGGCAGGGAGGGCTTTCCCGTCGACATGCACGCCGTGCTCCGCCGGATGGGGGAGCTCAATGCCGAGGGCGAGTTGAAGGCCGTGGAAATCAACGCCTCGCCATATCGACTCGACCTCGACTGGAGGCTGTGCAAGTACGCCAAGGAGCAGGGAGTCCCAGTGTGCATCAACCCCGACGCACATGATACCGACGGGCTGCAGGACGTGTGGTTCGGTGTCCAAATGGCCCGCAAGGGCTGGCTCAGCGCTGCAGACGTGCTCAACACCCGCAGCGGGGCCGAGATTGAACAGCTGTTCGGACTGTGACGAACCTTCATCAGATGACTAGGGGAGGATGGTGCATGCGACTGATGCGCGCCACCGTCTTCGCCGCTGTCGCAGTCATCCCCAGTATCCTACTGGCACTAGCGGCATATCTGATGCTCGGAGGGCCATCCCAATCGACCGAATGGGAGACCTGGATGTACGGTCCATGCTACGGGATTCCCGGACTATGCCTCGCCGCCGCCTTCGCACTAGGCCTCAGAGAGGACACGGAGGAGTAGCGATGCGCCGAGCTGAGAAGGCGCGCAAGGCCGGCGAGATACTCGATGAACTCTACCCTGAGCAGCCAATCCCGCTCCACCACGCCGACCCCTACACCCTGCTAGTTGCGGTGATGCTGTCCGCGCAGACCACAGACAAGAAGGTCAACGAGGTCACTCCGGCCCTTTTTGCGGTTGCCGACACACCCGAGCAGATGGCTGAGCTGCAGGTCGACGAGATACACGACATCATCCGTGAAATCGGCCTCGCGCCGACCAAGGCGAGGAACCTACGCAGGATGGCCGAGCAGATAGTCGCTGACGGCGGCGGCGTGCGCCCAGACTGGGAATTCCTCGAATCGCTAGCCGGTGTCGGCCACAAGACCGCCAGTGTGCTGATGGCTCAAGCCTTCAGAGTGCCAGCCTTCCCTGTAGACACCCACATTCACCGACTGGCTGCACGCTGGGGCCTGTCCAACGGGCGCAACGTGGTCCAGACCGAGCGTGACCTGAAGTCGTTGTTCCCAAAAGACTCCTGGGCACGCCGTCACCTGCAGATCATATACTTCGGCAGGGAGCACTGCCCGGCCCTCCGCCACGACCTCACCAAGTGCCCGATATGCTCGTGGGCGGCTACTAAGAAGTGCATCCGCGAGGAGATGGGCGGCTGAGCCCCACCGTCGGCTTTGTATTCACGAGATGATTCGCAGCGGCATGGCGAACCCCGTGGAACTGGCCGTGGGTGAAAATGCGCCCGACTTCGAGGCTACCGTGACCGATGGTAACACCATCGGACTATCTGAGATGCTAAGTTCGGGAGACGGTGTGATACTGTACTTCTATCCACGCGACAACACCTCTGGATGCACTGTCCAAGCCTGCGACTTCCGCGACAGCTTCGGAAGGTTCAATGAATCTGGATGGAAAGTCATCGGCGTCTCTACCGATTCTGCGAAGAGTCATCAGAAGTTCACTGACAAGAACGACCTGCCCTTCGAGTTGATAGTCGATGAGGACGCCTTACTGCACGAGGCCTACGGCACTTGGAGAGAGAAGAGCATGTACGGCAAGACGTACATGGGAACTCTGCGCTCGACTTTCGTAATCAGCCCCGATGGAACACTGCGCTGGGTGCGCTACAAGGTCAGCCCAAAGGGGCACGTGGAGCAGTTGATGTCGGATCTGAATGTGGTGTGATAGTATGGATGTAGACGAGCGCCGTGAGTTGATCGAACTGTTCCTGCGGCGTTGCGTTACCTACGCCGACGCCTCCATCGAGCGCAAGAAGCAGCGTGGTGAGGACGAGGGGATCATCGCCAAGTGGCTCGCATACCGCGACTTCACCGAGCACGCCGCCGCCGAAGTCGCCTCTGGCGTCTTGGACACTTGGCTGGAGGACGGTCCGATGCCTGGCGAGGACGACTCTCAGACCTCGGATTCCGGCAACTGACTCCAGATGGCCATGCCGAGCTTGTGCCGAACAGTGTCTACTCTCATCCGGGCCCCTGCCACCATGAGCAGCGTATCTGATTCGTTCAGCGAGAACACCGGATAACCGATACTCTCGCCCATGGCCCGGATTCGCCTCTTGCACACGTCCTGCTGGCTCGGCATGTGGGTCAGTGAGCCGAGGTCGACTAGCAGCATGTCGCCCTCGGCTAGGTTCTGCTCGACTCCGTGCAAGGGGAGCCGATGCAGATCATCGGGTTTCATGTAGACGACTTGGCGATTGGCTCGAGGGGTAATCCTGCTGGTACGTTCGGACCACACGTCCTCCCCGAGGTCGTGGAACTTGTCATCGGCCTGGGGCCCGGGGTCCACAGACACCACCTTGGCCCTCGATGGGTGGTTCTGAACCTTGGAGGGATCAGGCAATCCCAGCAGCCTGAACAGGTTGACCATGGGCCCGGCTGCATCTAATCATCAAAGAGTGCTTCGATGTCTTCATCGTCAAGAGCCTCATCTACCGACACCGGTGCTGATTCCGATTCCTCTTCATCCGGCTCTTCTTGGTGCGGTGCCTCACCGGTCAATTCCTCGAATGCATGGGCGAGATCCCCCTCCATCTTCTGTGGGTCCTTCGGTTCCATGGGCTCCGGGATAATCGGCCCGACCTCTCTCTCGGACTTCTTCGGTCCTGACTTCCCCTTCTTGGCGTCGAAGGGGTCGTATTCCGGGTCGTCGAAAGCATCGTCCATCGAGATGCGCTTACCCCTGCGGCGCGGCGCGTCTTCGAACACAGGGGCCTCGATGACGATTTCAGGCGGACGCAGCCTCTGCATCAGCAGTGCACCGAGTATCACTATCACACCGAGCAGTCCGATGTATATCCCGTAGGCGGAGACTAAGCCGCCAAGGCTGAATGGCGTTTTCTGGACTTGGATGACTAGGGTGACCGAAGACCCCTCGCCCTCATCGAAGGCGGTCATCTGCACCGTCCTAGTGCCCTCGCCGTCGAAACTGACCTCTACCCACATGCCGGCCCTGTCATGGTCGTTTGCGGGGTCTCCGTCCCCATCACTATCCTCGTGTATATCGAGATCCCAGATGTAGATCATGTTCTCCATGTCGTACTCGGAGTCCGTGGTCCCATTGGCTGAGAGGAATATCACATCGCCCTCGGTCGGGTTGTCATCACTAGTAGTGGCGCGTGCCACGGGATCGAGGTTGTTGACATCTAACGAGATGGCGATGTAGTCGCGGGCACCGTCGTCATCGGTGACGTGGAACACGATGTAGTCGGGCGCGGTGGTCGCATCGGCCCATGCATGAGCGAGGTGCCGCGACTCCACGTCGCAGTCATCGCTCTCATTGCCCTCGGAATCAGAGTCGGTGTACGGGTCGAGGTCGAAGCAGTGGATGAGGTTAGGCAGGTCTCCCGTGGTGTCGGTGACTTCGACCGACAACTGGACCAACTGGTCTTCTGCGACCGGAAGCAGCGTCGCTATAGGGGCAATAGACGGGACCACGTTGTTGACCGTGATTGGCACAATCAACGTCTCTGTGCTCGCACCGTCATCATCGACTATCTGCAAGGCGGCCAGATGCTGGCCTGAGGTTTGGTAGGTGTGTTCGATGGTGCTGTAGTGGCCGACACTGCTGATCACCAGGTCGGGATCAAGCTCCGCATCGGGCGACCAGTGGTGCTGGTGGCCGTCAAGATCGTTCTCCGAGTCATCCGCCCAGCCCCTCAGGATCAAGACATCGCCCTCGTTGACGAAGTACCTGCCTACACTGTCCGGGATCAGTCGGTTCGGACCTATCCATACCTCGTTCTGCGGGTTGGTCGGGGCGATGTTGGTCACATCGAGGGTGAGACTGGCCTCTGTCGTCGCCCCGTCATCGTCCATGGCCGTGACCGTGATCGTGTAGGTTCCTTCTGCATCGGGTGTGATGGTGCATCTAACGCCGACCTGCCCCTCTTCACAGGGCGAGTGCCATTGAATGTCGACGGGGGCATCGGGATTCTGAGTGTCGAGATCGCCGCTCTCTATGACATCGAAGGTCACGGGAGACAGTACTGGGACGGAGTCCAGATTGGAGCCGATAGCGACATCAGGTGGTCGGTTCAGGACGGCGATGGGCGCCTCCGCGTAAGCCTGATCGCTCTCGTCGTCCGTGATGGTCACAGTCACGAGGAAGGTACCGTCGTCGTCCCAGGTGTGCTCGTGGACGCAGTCCTCCTCGATTGAGGTCCACCATCCGTCCAATCCTTGAACAGTGAATTCGCATGTAACGGTGCCCCCGTCGGGGTCGTACGATGAAAGCCCGTTGAACACGACCTCGGCAAGCGTGAGCGCCTCGGACACAATCGACAGTACCGCGGTTGGCATGCTCCCGATGAACAGGGAGAACGAACCTTCGTTGTTCGAGCGGTTGCCGTCGGTCGTAATCTGCTCGTCGGGGTCGACGACGAAGGATAGGCTGATGTCGCCGTAGAGGTGGTTCTCGGGAACCGTCCAACTAACGTTCACCCTCGACTCCTCGAGACTCGACAGGCTAGGCACGGAGGTCGAGGAGGTCGAGCCATCAGGGGACTCTATCATCAGAGTGGTCCCAGGTGAGTCGATAATTCCTCTATTGAGGACTGGTACACTGAATATCAGCTGGTCTCCGGAAATCGCGTTGAATCCTATGTTCGAATCGAGCGTCACCGTCCTGTTGCCCCTCGTCCTCTCAACAGTGACGCCCTCGGAGCGTGCCACCAGATCCACCTGATGAACATCCGGATCGATAGTAATCGTGGCAGCGCCTACGACCTTCTCCCCGGTTATCCAAGCCACCACGCCGTGACTGCCGAGGTCCGTCTCGCTCTCGGTGTCGTCAGCCAAGTGCCCCGTGTCGAAGGTGACGAATGCCGAGCCGTTGCTGGCCGTGGTCACGTTCTGGACGTCCCCTCCGATCTCATACCGAAACTCTAGGCTCTGCCCTGCTACTGGCATGCCCGTGCCCCCAGCTCCGCTGAAACTAGTTGCATTGACCCATGCGGACATCTCGAAGTCCACCGGTGAGAGGGGGTGGACGACTTCGACGGAGATCTGCTTATAGCGCCCTGCTGGCTGATACGACGTGAGTTCGTGGTCGGAGTAGATCCCTACTCCTGCAATGGACATAGAGGTCCGAATATCACCACGAATTGCAGGGCAGAACCACTTGTAACCGGTCTGGTGCTTGATCGTATTGACGTGGTCGTAGTTGGTGATGTTGTACGATTGCGCACAGCCGCTGTAGAAGGTCCCAGGATAGCCCTGACTGACGACCTCCCAACTGGTGGTGTTGCTGCTAGTACTGTCCGATGGGATGGTTACGTAGTCGCTCGAGCCACTGAAGTCGTTAATTTGGGTGTAGTCGGTTTCCCACTCCTCTCCGACGCTGATCGGGAAGTCATACCCCTCCAGGGGGGGTGAGTAACTGGTTTCGGCGACCATGTCGGCAACGTGGACAGTTTGGGTCCACCACAGTATCTGGACGATGAAGTCGATATCGAAAATAGCAGTGTATTGAATAGATGCTAGGTCGGAGGCACGAAAGATCTCCTCAGTATCCATCCCGACTACTAGGTCGCCATTGTTTCCGTCGAGATTTACGTCCTCGGCCTCGTAGTAGCCATTAGACTCCACTCTGTAGACTAAGGTGTCCACGCCATCGACGTCCATCTTGTAGACGCCCGCGACCCTCTGGGTCAGAGTACCATCGAGGAACTCGATATTTGTAGTGACTCCAGAACTGGAGACAAAATCGCGAACATCCAGGTATCCGTCGTAGTTCCAAATGTCGTTTATCTTCCAAGAGGGGACATCGACCAGATTGGTGGTTCTGACGGAGGATTCCATCATACGGAAGTCGTAGAGCTCCTCAGACTCTGCATCTTGAGCCATGAAAACGCCGGACTGAGCCGACATCAGCATCAGTATCGCAAGCCCAAGAGCGAGACTCGCGCGCGTGCGCATGCCTCGCCGTAACGGCGAGGGACGCATCAATCTCACCCCTACAGGCCTCAACTAGTACAGCAGGTCTGCCAACTCATCCTGGATGAATTGGACCGCTTCTAGGATCTCGTCCTTGTGCCGGGCTCCGGTGATAACCATCTTACCGCTGCCGAAGATCAGGCAGACGACCTTAGGGTAGTCCAGGCGATAGATGAGACCAGGGAACTGCTCAGGCTCGTACTCGACCTTGTCGAAGGGCAGGTGGAAGGTGAGGTTGTTCAGATTCAGCTTGCGAGGCAGTGCCGCCAGAGGCTCGCCTTCACGGATGCCTCGGATGCGGGGGTCTTCCCCCTTCACCTCCTCGTCGGTAGCGGCGCGCATCCCATCGGGGCCGTCGATGACGCGGGTGTTGTTGTCATCCATCCTAGCCACTCCGGTGTACTCCTCAGGGTAGAACAGAGAGTAGGTGGCGACCATGTTCTGGACCTCGATCTCGACGTCCTTGAGATCCCAGGTCTCGATTCCCGCGGCGTTCAGGTCTTTGGTCATCATCTCGATGCCGGTATGGATGTTGGCCCTGTTCTTGCCGCCCGTGCAGACAGCCCTCCCAGAACGGAACATCAGGATGGCGAGCTTGGGCTCTTTCACCCTGTATACGACACCCGGGAATTGTTCGGGCTCGTACTCGCAGTTCAACTGGATGGCTATGTCTGGAAGGTCGAGTTCCTCCGCCACTCTGGTGGAGGCGACCACATTGACGACAGTGAGTCGCTCTTCGTCGCTTAGCATGGGCCGCGCACTTATATGCTACTTATAAACGCTAGCGATGAAAAGAGCCCTGATTTCGATTGACTGAGACGATTTAGACCATATTTTCCAGCAGATGCACCCCAGGAGCCCCGAGTCTCGATATCAGGGGCCTCCCACCGGCTATCTCGATAACCTCCGCGACCCTCTTGGGATTCTTGGTAAGGGCCACCATACAGCCGCCTCCGCCAGCGCCGGTGAGCTTGGCTCCCAGAGCGTGCTGCCTTGCGGCTTCTACAAGTCCCTCGAGGGCAGGGCTGCTGACTCCCAAGCGCTGCAATCTCTCATGGCACGCGTCCATCGCCATACCTACCGCCTCGAGGTTGCCGACAGACAGAGCAGTTAGCCCGGCCCGGGTGATCCTGTCTATGGCACTCATCTCGGCCTCGAGTCCCGGCTTCTCCTTGAGCAGGCTCGCCACTCCAGCGACCATCTTGCCAGTGGGGGAGCTATCTCCTGTGTAGCCAATCACCAGCCAGGCCTCTCCGAGATCCTCAGGCAGGTCGACCACGTTGATTGCCCACTCCCTCTCGCCCTCGGGGGTGGTCAGGCTCGCGTCGAAGACGTGACGAGTCCCCTCGATTTGCTCACCCGAAACCACCACGCAGCCGCCAAGCGCGCTGGTTGCGGTATCGATCGGGCTGGCGCGCCCCTGTTGGGCTCGCGCCTCTGCCGAGTGTCCCATCCGGGCCAACTCGATGGGGTCAAGGGGCTGCCCCGGTTTCAAGTGGGAGTGGAGCGCAGCGCCCATCGCAGTGGACAGAGCTGCCGACGATCCTAGGCCGGCGGACGAGAACAGGCTGCTCTTGACCTCCATTCTCAGCGACGGCCCGTCGTACTGGAACACCTCATCGAGGATATGGGAGATGTGAGGGTGCCGGGAGGAGTCGAAGGGAAGGCCCTCGAGAGTCCATTTCTCGGACTCCTCTATGCTGACTTCGACTCCGCTGTCTATGGCCACGGCCACCGCCGGGTGGCCGTACACCACGGCGTGCTCCCCGAAGAGGATGCACTTCCCCGGTGCGAATGCGCGTGCCATGACGGTTGGCTGGGCCTTTGGGCCATGAGGGTTGGGTTGCCCGGAGGCGGTTGCTTCAAGGACGTGCTGCCACTCCGGTGGTGCTGTCAGGCGTAGCCTGAAAAGAGGGAGTTGCCATGGACCATCCGCTGCTGCAGTCATACGGACCACTCGATGGCTGGCACATCTTGCTGCTCATCGGCGGCCTCTCGATAGGATTCTTCCTCTACCAGGTGCAGAAGGCCATTCGTCTAGTGATGCTAGGAGCTCCCGACGACCGCTTCGGCTCTTGGCGCGCGCGTCTCAGCGAGTTCATATCGGGCTGGCTGGGGCAGAAGCGCGTCCTCAGGGACAGATTCGTCGGGTCGATGCATGTACTGATGTTCTGGGGCTTCCTGATGCTGGCTTCCGATATGTTCGACCTCGCCACAGCGAATACATTCTCCGACAAGATCCTCCCCGATGCGCTGTTCGGGCCTTGGAACGGGATGGTCGAGCTCGGCTACACGATGGCCTTCATTGGCTGCGTGCCGGCCCTCATACGGAGGGTGGTTTTCGCTCCTGAGAAGCTCGAGCACGAATCACAGCTCGAAGGCAACATCATTCTGTTCCTAATATTCTCCATCACGACGACATCGTTCATCGTCGAGTCATTTCATGACCCATCCAGCAAGTGGGAACCTATCGGGCACTGGGTTGGGGGAATGGGTCTCGCTGACGGAACCGTGGTCGCGGCCTACTGGATCCACATGCTCTCAATCTGCATTTTCTTCGTGCTCATACCACTGTCCAAGCACATGCACTTGGTGATGGCCGTGCCCAACGTGTTCTTCCACGACATCGAGCCGAAGGGCAAGATGCGACCGCTCGCAGTCGGCGATGACGGCAAGGCGGTTCCGATGGAGAAGATCTTGGAAATCGACCCTGATGACCTCGGACTCGGGGCCAGCGCCTACACCGATTACACCTGGAGGCAGCTCATCGACGGCTGGTCATGCACCTCTTGCGCACGATGCCAGGACGTGTGCCCGGCATATGCATCCGGGAAGGGGCTCAACCCCATGCAGGTCATCCACGACGTGCGCAACTACGCCAACGAGCACGCGCCGCTACTGCTGTCCGGCGGGCAGCCCGAGGAGACGATGATGCAGCGCATCACCGACGAGGCGGTCTGGGCGTGCACCACCTGCAACGCCTGCGTCGACGCCTGCCCCCTATACATAGAGCACGTGCCCAAGCTGACCGACCTGCGCCGCAACGCTGTGATGGAGACGATGGAGTATCCAGATCAACTCAACGTCGCGTTTGACAATCTGGACTCCACTTCAAACCCATACGGCTTCGGTTCGCACGAGCGCGCCGACTGGGCCGCCGACCTCGATGTCAAGGTCGGCGAGCCCGCCGAGTACATCTACTTCGTAGGCTGCGCTGCCAGCTTCGACGAGCGCAACCAGAAGGTGGCGCGCTCGACCATCTCCCTGCTGAAGGAGGCAGGACTGGATGTCGGTATCCTCGGCATGCAGGAGGGATGCTCGGGCGACCCCGCCCGCAGGGCGGGCAACGAATTCCTCTTCCAGATGCTCGCCGAGACCAACATGATGACCTTCCAGGAGCTCGGAGTCAAGCGAATAGTGGCTTCCTGCCCGCACTGCTTCCACACTCTTGGAAAGGAGTACGGCGACTATGGCGGCGACGAGCTCGAGGTCTTCCATCACTCAGAGATCCTCGCCAAACTGCAGGAGGAGGGCAAGCTGCCGCAGGTCGAGAATAACGACCGTAGCGTGACCTTCCACGACCCGTGCTACCTCGGGCGCATTGGAGGGGTAATCGACGAGCCCAGGGACGTCATCGGCGGCGTCGACGTGGAGACCGAGAATCACGGACGGGACTCCTTCTGCTGCGGGGCTGGAGGCGCGCAGATGTGGATGGAGGAGGACGCCGACAAGCGCGTCAACGTCATCCGCGCCGCCGAGTTAGCTGAGACCGGTTGCGATACGGTGGCGGTCGGATGCCCGTTCTGCTCGATTATGGTCAAGGATGGCTTGGATGCTGTGGGTGCCGAGATGGAAGTGATGGACGTGGCCGAGATACTGTGGGAGCAGATCGTCTCTCGGGATGCCGACATCCACGAGCAATATCAGAAGAAATCCGGTAAAGCCCGTATCTGGAGCTCCAGTCAAGCTGGGTTCATTTAACTCAGGATAGAGGGTAGTGATTCGAATATTGGAGAAGATTGCCCAATCGCGAACATCAAAAAGAAACCGCTGTTAGTGATTGTATGAGCGACGAGTTCACTTTCTTCGGATGGTCCGTGCCAAAACTAGCCAGAGTCGATGGCGGCTTTCTGGTTCTGTGGGGCATCGCTGCTTATTTCCTGCAGAATGCGGACCCCCCCTCTATCACGGCGATGATTCCAGCTTTCCTAGGCGCCCCACTTCTAATGCTCGGCATCTTAGCCGATAGGAATGAGGCCAACCTACACCACTACATGCACGCAGCGATGGTCGTCGCTCTTCTGATGGTAATAGGAGGTACTCGCGTAATCACTGGGTGGAATGAAATGTCGAATCTGACACTAGCGTCCCACATCGTGCTCATCGTAACGGGCGCCTGCTTCATGACTGCCGGCATCATGTCATTCAGGCACGCTCGGAAACTCAGGGAAGCGTCAGGTGATTGAGTGCGACCCGTCATCGGCATCACCTGCTTTCTGCGTGACACCGTCTATGGGAACTGGCACAGGCACGCAGCCATCCTGCCGTCGGCCTACGTCTCGGCCATAGACAGGGTCGGCGGAACGCCACTGATCATCCCTCCGGCAGGCGACATGACCCAACTTCTCGATGGCATCGATGGACTGGTGGTATCCGGTGGGCCCGACCTATGCCCCGACAGTTACGGGCAGAAGCCGGAGTCGATGACCGAGGAGTTCTACCCGGAGCAGGATGCCACCGAGATTGCATTGATCCGCGAGGCCATGGCACGAGACATACCCTTCCTCGGTGTATGCAGGGGGATGCAGCTCCTGAGTGTAATGCACGGCGGGCATCTGCACCAGCACCTCAACACCACTCCCGGGCATGAGGCGCACGGAGGCTTCGACGGTGTCGAGACCGAGCACCAAGTCGCTGCTGAGGAGGGCTCTCTGCTGGCGAGCCTGATGGGGACGTCGATAACCGTCAATTCCACCCATCATCAGGGCGTTGCGGACGCAGGAAGCCTGCCCGTCACTGCCGTCGCCGAGCATGACGGACTCATCGAGGCCGTTGAGAGGACGGACCTGAGATTCTGCCTCGGAGTGCAGTGGCACCCCGAGCGCTCCGGGCATGACGTACTGTACTCCGCACTCGTCGATGCGGCGCGGGGTTGATGACGGGTAAGCCGCGCAGTCCGCCTAGAATGGCACTCATGGTGTACGACACGCGCTCGCGCGAGAAGCGCGAGTTGAGGACCATCGAGGACGGCAGGGTGCGGATGTACGTCTGCGGCATCACACCGTACACACCGAGCCACCTGGGACACGCCCGTTGCTACCTCGCCTTCGATGTGGTCCACAGGTGGTTGGAGGCGAGCGGCTACGATGTCGACTACGTGCAGAACTTCACCGACATCGACGACAAGATTCTGGCAATCTCGGATGCCGAGGGGGTCGACTACTCTGAAGTCGCCAACCGCAACATAGCCGATTTCTACGAGGTGATGGACGCTATGAACGTCCTCAGAGCGGACTCTTACCCTAGAGTGACCGAGACCATTCCAGAGATCATCGACATGGTGTCCACGCTAATCGACAAGGGCCATGCGTACATCGGTGACGATGGAGTCTACTTCGAGATCGACACCGCCCCAGAAAAGTTCGGGCAACTTACCGGGCAGACTCTCGAGATGGTTCGAGCCGGTGCCGGCGGGCGCGTCGAGGACACCGGATCGGGCAAGCGGGACCATCGCGACTTCGCGCTGTGGAAACTCGCCAAGCCGGGCGAGCCGTCGTGGGACAGCCCTTGGGGGGCAGGCAGACCGGGTTGGCACATCGAGTGCTCTGCGATGTCGCTCAAGCACTTCGGCGAGCAGTTCGACATCCACGGCGGCGGCCACGACCTCCGATTCCCCCACCACGAAGCCGAGATCTTCCAGTCCGAGTGTTGTACAGGCCGCGAGCCTGTAGTCGGCTACTGGATGCACAACGGCTTCGTCAACATCGACGGTGAGAAGATGAGCAAGAGCCTAGACAACTTCTGGACTGTCAGCGAGGCCTTCGAGCGTCACCATCCGCTGTCGCTGCGCTACGCGTTGCTGAGTGTCCCCTACCGCAACCCGATTGACCTCACTCCCGAGTTCATCGCTGATGCCGGCTCCCACTACGGCAGACTGGTCTCCGCCTATGGCGCCTCTTTGAGCGCTGATGGAGAGTCGGGCGCCGATCTAGTCGGCGCGAGCGAGAGATTCACTGCCGTGATGGACGACGACTTCAACACCCGAGCGGCAATCATCGAGATTCAGGGCGTCGTCTCTTCGGGCGCGGGCACCGATGTCGCGGTCTGGTTGGAGAGCCATGCGGGTGATGCGCTCGGACTACTCCCGTCCCGCGACGAGGTCTTGGCCACACTTGCCGAAACCATATCAGCGAAGGAGGAGGTAGCAGCCGCGGTCGAGGCGCTGTTGGCTGAGCGGGAGACCGCGCGCGAAGGCGGTGATTGGACGCGCGCCGATGAGATTCGCGACGAGCTCACCACAATTGGCGTCGTAGTCGAGGACGGCCCGGACGGGCCGACTTGGCACTTGGCCTAATCACTCCTCTTCCACGAGCACGGACGGCTCGCGTCCTGAGAGTTCACGCAGGTTGGAGTTGACTATCCCGATCGAGCCCACAATCACGGCCAGAGCGACGAAGATAGCCACCCAGTAGAAAGGTCCGTCCGTCCAACTCTCTTCCTCCGGCTCTGGCTCAGGCTCGGGCCCAGGCTCGTCCTCGGCATCGATGAATTTGTATGCAGCACGGCAGGTTACCTCATCGGGATAGGCCCCGGAGTCGGAGCACAGGTGCGCGGGCACGGACACCGCGTCGGCCACTTCGAGGTTGCAGAACGAGCTGCTCGCCTCGATGCACTCGTCAGTAGGCTGCATCACGATCAGAATCGCGCCGCACAGCAGGACCTTGCTGGCCGGGGTCGCAGTCACGGTTGCCTCAGCGAGGGTCTCCTCCGTAGACTGGCACTCCTCGAGGTGGATGCCCTCCTCGATGGTGGTCAGATGTGGAATGGTGCCTCCGCGCGGACCGTAGGTAGGCCACAGGACCGGTAGCTCGGGCTCGGGGACCGGAGTTTGGTTGTCCTCGCCCCCGCACACCGTGGTGTCGCTGCAGTCGAAGTCGTCGCAGTCCACGTATGGGTCGCCGTCGTTATCCACCCCGTCGCTACAAGCAGTCTCGGTGTCCTCCGAGCCGCCGTTGCTCGGAGGGGTGGTGTCTATTGGACCGGCTCCGGCGACAGTGCCATCGACACGATGCCCGTCCTCGTTCAGCTCTACGTCGTAGTAGTCCCCCCAGAGGTCTATGCTCCTTCCGCTCTGAAAGGTAAGTGATCGGTTCAGTACGTCGAAGTAGCGTTCATCCCCCAGCGTGAACAGGTACTCCAGCGGCACGCCAGCGCCTTGGTTGCATTCTTGAAGCGCAGTGATCATTTCGGCGTAGGTCTGCTGCGCTTCCGGCACGCCGTCGTAGGTGATGTCGGTGGCTTTGGTGAAGCCCACGCCCTCGATTATCTCCACTTCGTCGTCCATCGCCTCCATGATGTCGACGTCGCCGAAGACCGCCAGTCCGCCCACGACGACTAGGCGAACATCGGGATCGATTGCGTCGACGACGTTGCGGTACGGGTCAGAGCGGAAAGTGTCGAGCACGACTAGGTCGGCGGCCAGCCCCTCCTGGATGCGGCCCGTATGCTCGGACCAGCCGATGGCGTCGACGATGTTGGTGGTGATTGCTTGAACCAGTTCGTAATCGGTGAAGACATCGCCGAGGACGTTGTCATCCCACCAATCAGCGGTCTTCAACTCGTGCATCGAGCTCTTGGAGCCCGATGGCCCCCAGTCGGGCCCGATCATGATATTCACACCCTCTGCCTTCGCAGTCGCGATGTCCGTGGTGTCGCCGTAAAGCAGCAGGTTCGAGGTCGGCGACCAAGCCAGACTCCCGCCCACATCTCCAAGCGCTGAGAACTCGGTCTGCGTCAGACCAGTGCCGTGGACAATGACGACCTCGCCGACAAGCAGGTCGTTAGCGACGAGGATGTCGAACTCGGCGCGACTCGACTCATCGACGCCCTCGGCGAGGTGTAGGAACCAAGCATCGAGCTCGCCCGAGGAGTTACCGTCCTTGATGTGCTGACCGGAGTAGTCCGACTCCAGTTCGGTGACCTTGGTGTGGATGTAGTCCTTGCCGAAGTTGTAGAGTTCAATGTTGCGCGCGAGCATAGTCTCGAAGGTGTCGGTGGAGGATGTGCTGCTGCCCTGCAGCGCGGTGTTGCCACCGGCAACCGCCCGCAGTTCGGCGAATCGCATCGCGGATGAGTCGTATAGTGAGCATCCAATGTCCTTTGCATCACTATAGCCTGAGTAGGACTGCCATTGGTATCTGTTATCCCATCCGTTTGTCCCATGGTCCCAGAGCGGAATTAGGTTGTATTTTGCATGGTTGTGAGGATCAATGAATCCGGGGTAGATTGTGCCGCTGGTTTGAATCGAAATGACGCCTGCTGCAGTTGCCGGCGTACCTTCCGCGGCACTCCAAACTGCTTCGATTATACCGTCGCGAACCAGTACTCGCCCATCTTCGATGACATCGCTCTCGGAGACCATAGTCACTACGCGTCCCTCGAGGATGTACGCCCCGCTGTGGATGTGGTCCTGCGGAGGGTAGCAGTTGCCTTGCAGGTGGTTGGCGCCGCCCCACTCTTGGTCGTTCGCTCCGCCCGGGGTCGGGCTGCCCTCAGACAGCTTGGCCCAGTTGCCGCTTAACGAATCGTAGCCGTAGGGGACATCCCAGTCCGAATCCTCGCCCTCGTAGCTCACCGAGTCGACCTCGGCGCCCGAGCCATCGAGAAGGCGAATCGTGTCCCCGTCCCAGAAGTCGAACTCGATTCCCGTCCACGACCGGTAGAAGACGACGTAGGCACCCGCCTCGAGGACGGTGCCCCAGCCGATGCTGCATGCCGGCGAACCGCCGTCGGCGATGTCGTCGAGCCACCACCCACCGATGTCTATTGCATCGGAAGTGGGGTTGTGCAGTTCTACGAACTGGTCGTTGTAGGTCCCCATCGAACCGTCACCGTTCCAGTCCGTGCCGTCATATTGCTCGTTGTTGGGGGAGACTAGAATCTCGTTGATGTAAATCGCATCGGTGGGAGCAGTCTGCGCAGATGTCACCATTACTGGGCCCAGACTCGTCATCAGCATCAGTAGAATTGCGGACATGACTGCTGCGCGCATGGCCCGCTAACGCCCTGCTTCAGGCTTTGAACCTCACCGCCCTGCGTTGCAGGGCGCATCACGTGCGAAGTGCGAAATACGGCCTTCTCACGGGGTTGGAGCATGGCCGGAGCGCGAGTGTCGCGAGCGGTGCTCGCGGTGATGATGGTCTCTAGCATGACTCTTGCAGGCTGCTTCGGTGGTGGCGAGGTCGGAGAGGATAGCCTGACGCCATGGGATTCTGGCTACAATTACATCGACACCCCATCGTCCTACGAGGATCCTCGGAACTTCACCGTAGGTGCGCCGTTCAGCAACGATACCTGGGGCAACTCTACTTGGACGGTCTATGGCAATGAGCACGGCGGCAACTGCTGCGAGCACTACCTGGCCGCCACCAAGGAGGGCTGGATACTAAACTTCGGTGGCGAATACCCGACTTGGAGTGAGGATAGGGGGCTGACCTGGAAAGAGTGGCTGCCCACCATCTTATCGCAGGTCGGCTGTTATTTGCCCAAGCTCACGGTTCCGGGGCAGGAGGGACTGGGAGAGGGCAGTATCGTTCAGGCCACCAATGGCGACCTCATCGCGATGGGCTGGTTCCCGTACCCGAGCACCAGCGGAGCCGACCAGTTCTACGCCTTCTTCTACGACGCAGAGGACGAGGACTGGAGCTGGTGCTACAACCGGCCTCCGGAGGCCTTCTACGACAGGTCGTGGCAGGTTGAGGTCACTGGTCCCATCAGCAGCATCTACGGCAGCGGGCCGTGGGCCAGCCTCGTCATCAGCAACTTCTGGCACCAAGTGGCCAACCGTGGCGGGCAGATTAGCACTGACGGGTTGAACTACCAGACCTTCAACTTCCCTGATCGCGATGCCAACCTCGACGTGATGGAGGTCGACCTCGACTTCGAAGAGCTCGGTGTCGAGTGGGATTACACCAAGCCGCACAAGGAGATGCGCTCCTTCCCGGTGCCCTCGGGCGGCCTGTACTTCCCCAACTACTTTGACGGAGGAGTGGATGCATACCTCGACACCTCGCTCAGCTGGTGGGCTGCGACCAATGCCAACGGCAGCAGTCTGCCTTCGCAGTACTGCTCCTTCGACTCCTCAACGGCGCTCCACTGCATAACCGCAGCAGGCACCGTGCTCCAGCACATGCTCTCATGGGACGGCGGCCTGACTTGGACCAACCAGACCTACAATCTGTCTTCAGTCGCAACGGAACTGGAGGAGTGGGAGTTCCACGCCAACGGGGCTCAGGACCTGTTCGTGCTCAACGTCCGCTACCAGAGCGCCGAGGGTCCTGACATCGACGTCGCATGGCACGTCAGGGAGTACTCGGAGAGCCTCGTACCCGACATGAAGACCCACCTCGGGCTTGGCGACCTCGACTCGACCTCGGGCGCAGGCAACGACATCAGGTTCGACTTCGCCAGCATGGGCATCCTTCCTGACGGCGGCGCGTTCATCGCTTACCACGACTCGACCGACCCTGACCCGCTGTTCGGTGTCGAGATGCTCCTTCCCGTCAGATACGGCCCCGCAGTCGCCTAATCACTAGCCTACTGTGAAAGTGACTCCGATGCCATCGATTTCGAACGAGTCCGCATCAGGGGGCGCCGCGCCCTCGTTGAGCACTGCGCTGCCGGCGCGAGTCTCGCTCTGGACGTGCGACCAATCCTCGTCAGCTAACTCGCCACCGTCTATCCACAACGACAGTGCGATTGTATCTTCAACGGCGAGGTCCAGCTCCTTACGCTTCGACTGAATTCTGCGGATAGCGTCACGCGCGAGCCCGCGCGACATCAGCTCGCCGTCGATGGCCATGTCAAGCACCAGCGAGACGTCGCCGAAGTCCTCGTCAGCCAGAGTGGCGGCGGAGTAACCCTCCTTCTCGGTGCGGCGCACCTCGATGTCGTCCATGGTTATCTGGTATCCAGCGAGGGCGGCGATGCCGGCCTCGACCTCCAGCAGGAGCGAGTCCGGGTCAGCGGTTTCCAGCTTGGCCAGCACCGCCGGCAAATCGGACCTGCACTTGGCGCCCAGCGTCTTCCTGTTCGGCTCAAGCACGATCCTCTGAAAACGGTCGAGGTCATCCTCGGTCATCAGGCTCTCGACATTCAGCTCCTCTGCCAGAATCTCGTGGAAGTCAGCGAGGTCAGGGCCGCCGATGATCCAGCCGTTGCGGCACGGCAGCCTCTGCCGGCGCCCCTCCTCGACCCGGACGCGCCTGCCCGTCTCGGCGAGCGCGCGCACGAGTGACATCTGCTGTTCCAGCCCGTAGTCGCGTGGAGGCAGGCTGCGCTCGACCAGCGTCGAACCGACCGGCCAGTCGGCCAGATGGACAGACGAGCCAGCGAGATCGCGATGAATCCTGTCGGACATGAACGGAGCGACCGGTGCCATCAGGCGACAGACCTGCAGCAGAGCCTCGTGCAGCGTGTGCTGGCAGGCTCGCTTGTCATTGCTGTCGGCCTCGTCCCAGAGCCTGCGGCGCGAGCGTCGCACATACCAGTTGGAGAGGTCATTAACGACGAAGTCCTCGAGCCCGCGGCCGGCCTTGTGGAAGTCCCAAGACTCGAAGTGCTCGTGGTACGCCTCTGCCATCGCGCACGCCTTCGACAGCACCCAGCGGTCGAGCGGGCTGCGCTCAGACACAGCGACGTAGCCAGACTCGTCGTCGGCATCGAAACCGTCCAGTGCGGCGTAATCGGCGTGGAAGCGGTAGACGTTCCACAATGTGAGGAACATCTTGGCGTAGGATTCTCGAACCCCATTGGGGTCGAAATTGGTGGGAGACCACGGCGCGCTCTGCGTGGTCATGTACCAACGGATCGAGTCAGCGCCCTCCTTGTTGAAGTGGTCCCACGAGTCGACGACGTTGCCCTTCGACTTGCTCATCTTCTTCCCTTCCTTGTCCAGGATGTGGCCTAGGGAGAGGCAGCGGTGGTAGCAGGTGCTGTCGAACACCGCTGTCGAGACGGCGAGGAGCGAGTAAAACCAGCCCCGCGTCTGGTCGACGGCTTCGCAGATGTAGTCCACCGGGAACGAGCCGTCAAACCTGTCTTTGTTCTCAAACGGGTAGTGCCACTGGGCGAACGAGGCGCAGCCAGAGTCGAACCAGCAGTCCATGACGTAGGGCTCGCGTACCATCTCGCCCGAGCAGCCGCTCGAGGGGCAGTGCAGCTTAACTTCGTCCACGTAAGGCCGGTGCAACTCTGGGGGCAGAGGCGAACCATCGGTCTTCATCGAGACCATCTCTTCGATGCTGCCTATGCAGTGCTCGTGACTGCAGGCTGGGCAGATCCACACGGGGATAGGGGTGCCCCAATAGCGCTCGCGGCTAATCGCCCAGTCCTTGATGTTCGAGAGCCACTCTCCCATGCGTTTGGTACCGGTCCATTCGGGTGCCCATTCGACCTCAGAGTTGTACTGCATTATCTCATCGCGCACCACGGTCATGCGGACGAACCAGCTGTCCATCGCGTAGTACAGCAGTGGGTGGTCGGTGCGCCAGCAGTGAGGGTAGTCATGAGTGTAGATGTGCTCGCGGTAGAGCAGGCCTTGGTCAGCGAGGTGGTCGATGATGTCGGAATCGCAGTCCTTGACGTAGCGACCGTCGAGCAGGTGATGGGTCCCAGCGACGAAGGCGCCGTCTATGCCCACGGTGTGCTGAGCCGGGAAGCCGACCTCCATTCCGAGGTTGTAGTCCTCCTCACCGTACATCACTGCGGTATGGACCACACCCGTCCCGTCAGTGGTGGTCACGAAGTCAGCAGCGACGACCGTCCAGGCGCTCTCGGAGTCGCCTCGCTCAACCGCGTCGGGGAACAGGGGGCGGTAGGCCTTACCGATGAGTTGCGAGCCCGGGAACTCGTCGACGACCTCGATCTGGTGTCGCAGGACGTCTGCGAGCAGATCCTTGGCGAGAATCATCTCCTCTCCGACCTCGGCACCGCCACGGCCCTCCCACGAGCCAGCAGGCGGCTCAGTGATGCGGATGCGGCAGTAGGTGACATCAGGGCCGACGGCGAGCCCCACGTTGCCCGGCAGGGTCCACGGCGTGGTCGTCCAAGCGAGAACGGAGGCATCATCGTCGACGAGTTCGAACTTGATGTAGACAGCAGGCTCCGAGACCTCCTTGTAGCCCTGAGAGACCTCGTGGGTGGAGTAGCTAGTCCCCGTCTGGGGGCAGTAGGGCAGGACCTTGTGTCCGCGGAACAGCAGCCCCTTGTCGAACATCCGCTTGAGTGACCACCATGCGGATTCGATATACTCGTCGTGCAGCGTAACGTAGGGGTCGTCCATGTCAATCCAGAAGCCCATGCGTTCGGTCATCTCGCGCCACGCCTCCTCGTAGGTCCAGACGCTCTCCTTGCACCTCTCGTTGAACGCCTCCATGCCATAGGCCTCGATGGCCTCGTTGGACATCAGATCGAGTTTCTTCTGCACCTCTATCTCGACGGGAAGACCGTGGGTATCCCAGCCCCCCTTGCGCTCGACGACGTGCCCCTCCATGGTCTTCCATCGGCATACCATGTCCTTGAACAGTCTCGAGATGACGTGGTGGATGCCCGGTCGGCCGTTGGCCGTGGGCGGTCCCTCGAGGAAGGTGAAGGGGCTGGCGCCGTCTCGGCGCGCCTCGATGGTCGCCTCGAAGGTCCCCTCTTCGCTCCATGTCTCCATCAAGGCAGTCTCTAGGGCGACCGGGTCGAGGCCGCCGGCTGGTTCGGGTACGCCCATCGGCCCGGCGACCTACGGCGCTGTATTGAAGATGCCCCGTTCGCCCATAGGGCGACTTCGTCGTTTAGTAGGATTCAAGAGTGCCCGTCGGGACGGTCGAGCGTGTCTCAGACGGCGACCATCGCGGTTGAAGGAATGACCTGCACCGGATGCTCGGGCAGGGTCAGGGACGCTCTCGAAGGGCTGGAAGGGGTCCTCAGCGCCGAGGTCTCCCACGAGACCGGTCAGGCAGTCGTCTCGCATTCCGGGACCGGCCGCGACTCTATGGTAGCGGCGATCACCGGCGCGGGCTACACCGCCGACGGCGCCAGCGTCGACTTCAACTGGGGAGATGGAGATGTCTGGAGGAAGTCCGCGAACAACACGAAGTGGTGCTTAATCGGTTGCAGCATTGGCGATTTCGGAACCATAGCAGCTTTCCAGTTTGTATTCACCGACTCGGGATGGAGCCCGATGATG
>Ga0207966_1000343_pt1 | contig 27324 bp, 32 predicted proteins | sample Knorr_S23_td_NAD_FD_185611 | JGI IMG/M metagenome (GOLD analysis project Ga0207966, IMG submission 185611) | Marine microbial communities from Southern Atlantic Ocean transect - Knorr_S23_td_NADW_ad_2500m_LV_B (SPAdes) (version 2) | ecosystem: Environmental > Aquatic > Marine > Oceanic | place...
TACTGCAAAACAGGCAAAATAACGTGTCTGCGAGTGCTCATTAGTAGACCGCATATACCCAATTGAATAAAAAGAAGTTGCAATCCAAAGTAAGGAAGCACCCATTGCGAACAAAAGACCAAATGCGTCAACCCTGAAACCAATCTCAATGCCAGGCAGGATTGTGAACAGGGAATAGGAAATTATCGTTTTATCATAAACCACTGCGGGTATCATGGATAGTACAATAACCAGTTTTAACACGCCTGCAATTAAGGACCAGGATTCTCTAATATTCGGTTTTTTCCCGAAAAAAATGATGAATAACGCACCTACAGCAGAAACGAGAACCGCAAGTAAAGGTTTTATGGATACAATAGTTTCCATAAGTGTTTGTTAATTCTTCATCAAATTGATTTCATCAATATTCACTGTCTGGCGATTTCGATAGAGAGCGATAATGATCGCCAGACCCACTGCCACCTCAGCAGCAGCCAATGTCATTACTAGAAAAACAAAGACTTGGCCATCGACACTGTTATAGTAACGAGAGAAACCGACCAGCGCTAGATTAACCGCGTTCAGCATCAATTCGATAGACATAAAAATCGTTATAGCATTACGTCGGAATAGAACACCTAACACACCAATTGAAAAAAGAATCATGCTCAAAACAATGACATGTTCGAGAGGTACGACCATCAGATCTTCTTTTTAGCCAAATACACAGTTCCAATCAGCGCAACAAGTAGCAACAGTGAAGCAACTTCAAAGGGAAACAGATACTTAGTAAAAAGAGCTTCTCCGAGCGAATAAATACCTCCAGCTGAAAATTTCTCAACCGGCTGATGCAATACCCCAGGTCCATTCAACATGATCAGGAAAATCCCGAAAAAGAAAAGAACAACCATCAGCAGGGATAAAGCGCGCTGTAATTGTATAAAGCGTGGTAGAGCATCCTCGCGTCCTAAGTTGAGCAGCATAATAACAAATAAGAAAAGAACCATAATTGCGCCAGCATAGATGAATACCTCAAGGACAGCGAGAAAATAAGCCTCTAACAGTAGATAAAGAACCGCAAGAGCGAAAAAACAGAGTACGAGCAATATGGCACTGTAAACAGCATTCCTATTCAATACCACAAAGATCGCTGATCCTACGGCTATTGAAGCAGTTAGATAAAATAGGAGTGCAAGCGACATTTTATTCTGGAATTAGATCTGTCTGATGTCTATGTCTGGGGCTCTTGGCTATCGTTTTTTCGCGAATAATAGTTCTGGTCTTTGGTTAATTCGTAAACCTCTAATAACCCATCTTTGTCAATTATGAGGTCTTCCCTCGTATAATCAGAAAAATCATAAATCTCCGTTAACTCAATTGCCTCCTCTGGACATGCCATTTCACAAAAGCCGCAGAAAATGCACCGTAACAAATCGATATCAAACCGAACAGGGTATCTTTCTTTTCCTTCATCCCATGGTGAAGGACCAGGAATTATGTGAATGCAGTCCGCAGGACAAGCGGCAGAACACATTTCACAGGCTACGCACTTGATCCGACCTTCCGGAAACTTATTCAAGCGGTGGAGACCACGGTATCCTTGCGGTGGGATATGATGTTCGTCTGGATATTGAACCGTTACTTTTCTCCTGAAGAAATGCTTGATCGTCACCATCAACCCCTTTACCAAAGCAGGGATGTAGAGCTTATCCCAAAAAGTCGGTTCGTATGATTTAATAATCGTGGCCATTATATCGATGCAGTAAGAGTGAGATACCCAGCCGTGACAAATATGTTCAAAAGTGCTATTGGAAGCATAACCTTCCATCCGATTTTCATCAATTGATCATAGCGGAAACGTGGAAACGTCCATCGTACCCAGATAAAGAGAAATAGGAAAAAACCCATCTTCAGAATAAAAGACAAGACAGATAGCACCGTCCCCCATATTCCCAGTGAAGTTTCATTAATTAAGGGGACATCCCAACCTCCAAAAAACAGGGTCACTGTTAAGGCCGCAGCGGTGATCATGTTGGCATACTCAGCCATAAAGAACATGGCAAATTTCATACTGCTGTATTCAGTATGATACCCTCCCACTAATTCCTGTTCCGCTTCTGAAAGATCAAAAGGAAGCCGATTGGTTTCTGCATAAACAGCGATCAAAAAAATGATAAAAGCCAAAGGTTGCTTAAATACGTTCCATGAAAAAAGATATCCCTGTTGATCAGCAACAATATCATTTAGTTTCAATGATCCTGATAGTAAAATTATACTTACTACGGCGAGCCCCATTGCTAATTCATAACTGATAAGCTGCGCCGCTGAACGGAGTCCACCAAGAAGGGAATATTTGCTATTTGAAGACCACCCTGCTAATACAATACCATAGACACCAATACTGGTGAGAGCAAGAACATAAAGAATTCCAACATTCACATCAGCTACTTGCAAGGGAATCTGCCTACCAAAAAGTGTGATATCTGACCCAAATGGAATCACCGCAAATGTCATCAAAGCGGGTATAAGCATAATTACTGGCGCCAGCAGGTAAATAGGTTTATTCACCCCATCCGGTATAATGTCCTCCTTCATAAGGAATTTGATACCATCAGCAATTGGCTGGAGAAGTCCCTGTGGCCCAACGCGGTTTGGCCCTAGCCGACCCTGTATAAAAGCGGATACTCGTCTTTCTGCATAGATCATCATTAGCACAGTAAGCATAGTAGCTGCAAAAACTACCAGAACCTTTACACAAATAATAATAAAGCCCAAAAGGTCCATTACCCGCTGGCTTTCCCATTTAATGACATACCATGTGGCCCTAACCGGAAGAAAGACAGACCTTTATAAGCTGGAAACTTTTCACCCATCACCTTTATTACCTGACCTACATCTGCAAAGGTCTGTTCCTCTTTATCCAGTGCTTTCATCACCATCATCAGGATTTCCCAATCAGCACGGGATTCTCCTTTCTTGGGCAAGGACGACCGCAACCATTGCACACGGTCCCTATCATTGGTGATAGTTCCCTCCCGCTCAAAGGGTGCCAGACCGGGTAAAATGATGTTGGCTGATCTTGCCAACGCCGTCATGGCATAGGTTTGCACAACTACAAAATCCATTTTCGCTAAAATCTCTTTCCAGACATCATCAGATTCCCTATCTACACCGTCATCCAAAATGTATAAACCATGAATGGCCTGTGCTTTTATTTCAGAAGGCAAATCTGCCACTATTTCTCCACAGATATTATTCATACCCCTCCGGTTTGGTGAACGGTCAGCGCTAATCCGAAATCCCGATTGATAAGTTATTTCTTGCTTCGTTATTGGTGGTAGCGAACCCAGAACACCATTCATCATTAGGCCTAATAAAAAATTTGATTCATTGGTGTGAAAGGGTGAAACAATACCAGCAGTTTTACCATTTGATTTTTTGATCAGATCTGCTGTCTTTTCGATCGCTTTGTCCCAATTGAGTGCATCAAAAGATTCGCCATTTCGCACCATGGGTTGGGTAACCCGCTCGATTTCCTCAAAGCGGTGGAAACCGTAGCGTCCTATGTCACACATGAAGTAGCCATTCACGTCGTGATTCTCCCTAGGGGTTAATCGTAAAATCTGGTCTCTTTGAGAAAATACATCAACGTTGCAGCCAACACTGCAATCCTGGCACACAGAAGGTTGTTCTTTAAGGTTCCAAATACGATTCTTATGGATATAGTCAGTACTTAAAAGCGCACCTACCGGACAAATATCTGCCACATTGCCTGCTAATAGATTATCAAGGGGCTTGTCTTCCAGGGCTGCTATTTTTGAATTATATCCACGGGCTTCAACAAATAGTTCACTGGTACCCGAAATTTCCTGCGTGAAACGAACACAACGACTGCATAAAATACAGCGATTGTGATTGATGACAATCTGCGAACCAAGATATTCATTGGGACGCACTCTTTTCGCTTCATCGAAACGGCTATGGGCGTTGCCAAATTTGAAAGAATAGTCTTGAAGATAACATTCACCGGCCTGGTCACATACGGGACAATCGAGCGGATGATTTAGCAAAAGAAATTCCAGTATATTTTTTCTCTCTTGGACCACGAGATCATTCTGCGTATCCACCACCATATCATATTTACCGTCTACTTTGCGTTCAGGAGGAACATCCCCTACAAAAGTGTTGCATGACACTTGTAGTTTAGGCATCCCTTCTACCTGTACAAGGCACATGCGGCAACTGCCAACAATCTCCAGAGCAGGATGGTAACAGTAATAAGGTATCTCTATACCATTGGCCTCAGCTGCTTGCAGCACTGTGGTACCACTTTTTATCTCAATTTCCTTACTGTCTATTTTCAATAAGGGCATTAGGCAACTACCTTTTCTTGGATTAAATATTCCATGAATTCGTTTTTGAACTTTTCCACAAAACTTCTCACTGGCCAGGCCACTGCTTCACCAAATGGACAGATGGTCTTGCCAAAACTGCCTTTTGAAAAATCGATAAGACCGCCGATGTTATCCGTAATCTCAAAAAGCATGTCAATATCGTTTGGTTTACCCCCACCATTAACTAACCGTGTCAGCATTTTTACCAGCCATGCAGTACCTTCTCTGCACGGGGTACATTGACCACAAGATTCATGAGCATAAAACCGAGCAATATTGAGACAAGCCTGCACCATATTTACTGTTTCATCCATAACAATGACCCCCGCAGATCCAAGCATGCTTTTCTTTTCTACCAGTTCCTCAAAATCCATCATTACATCTATAGCTTCATTAGCCGTTAGAATCGCTGATGATGAACCGCCAGGGAAAACAGCTTTCAATTGTTTGCCATCCGGTATACCACCTGCCCTATCAAAAATTAATTCTTTTAAAGAGACGCCCATAGGTTCTTCAAAAACACCGGGATTATTAACGCATCCTGAAATACAAAACAGTCTCGGGCCTGGCCCTTTTTCAGGACCGATGGATTTAAACCAACCGGCACCACGATTGACTATATGAGGAAGGCAGGAAAGGGTCTCAACGTTATTCACTATTGTAGGGCTTTTAAGATAACCTTCGATCGCAGGGAAGGGTGGCTTAATCCTTGGCCAGCCTCGTTTGCCTTCAAGAGATTCTATCAACCCAGTCTCTTCACCACAAATATAGGCTCCTGCTCCGCGATGTATAACAACATCCAGACTGTAATTTGAACCGAGTATATTATCACCCAGAAGGTTATTCTCATACGCTTCAGTTACTACCTTTTCCAGTAATTTATATTCTTTGTAAAATTCTCCACGAATGTAAATGAAGGATGTATGACAACCGATAGCATAGGCAGCAATGACCATACCTTCCAGCATTTGATGAGGTGCTTTATTCATCAGTAACCTATCCTTAAAGGTTCCAGGTTCACTTTCATCTGCATTGTTGATCAGATATTTGGGTTTATTGGAATCTTTTGGGATAAATCCCCATTTCACACCGGTTGGAAAACCTGCTCCTCCCCTGCCGCGAAGATTTGAATCCTTTACTTCTTGAGTAACATCCTCAGGATTCATTTTTAACACTTTATCAAGAGCAGTGTATCCGCCAACCCTTTTGTAAAATGGAAGCGTATGGCAGTCTTGTTGATCAATATACTCTGTCAGGACTGGTTTAAATGTATTCATTCAAAAGACTCTAGTAATTTGTCAAATTTTTGTGTAGATAAACCTTCATGATATTCTTTATTTATTTGTACAACCGGGGCAGTCCCACAAGAGCCTAAGCATTCTACTTTCATGAGCGTGAATCGATCATTAGCCATTGTTTCACCAGGTTTGATTTCGTATTTATCTGTTACGTGGTCTACCAGGGCATCGGCGCCATTTAGACTACAGGAAAGTGTCTGGCAAACTTGAATGATATGGCGCCCTTGAGGTTTCGTATATAGCATGGTATAAAAAGATACGCAGTCCATCACAACGGCCGAATGGCAATCAACCAAATCAGCGATATTTTCAATTACACTGTTAGAAATGTATCCCTCCTGTGACTGCGCCAAATGTAGCAGTGGTAGGGTAGCAGATTTTTTATCTGAATATTGGGAAAAAATTTGTTCCACTCTTTCCGGGTCTGAAAAAGTAAATCTTTGCTTCAATTTACCATTGGATTTCATCGGTCCAATTCTCCTGCGATAACATTTATACTTCCAATAATAGCTGGTGCATCTGAAAGCATATGTCCTTCTATCAGTTTTGAAAAAATTGAATAGTTGATCAGCGATGGTGGCCTTGTGCGAACGCGATAGGGTGTACGGTTTCCATCACTTATAATATAAAAAGCTAGCTCACCATTGGGCGATTCGGTAGGTACGTAGGCTTCACCGACTGGTGGTGTCATTCCCCTGTTTGGCATGGTCACTTCAAAATGATAGATCAGGCCCTCGATAGAGTTGTATACTTCATCTTTTGGAGGTAGGTTAAATCCCAAATCCGGATCAATGCTCACATCTCCAGTTGGCATTTTATCCAGCGACTGCTTGCATATCTTTATACTTTGGCGAACTTCCTCCATCCGCACTAGATACCGATCAAACACATCACCATTCAAAGCAATGGCGACATCAAAATCAAAATCTTCATAACTGGAATATGGTTCATTCACTCTGATATCCCAATCTATACCGGATGCTCTTGCCATGGGTCCAGATATACCGTAAGAAATAGCATTCTCTTTTGAGATGATACCAATGTTTTTAGTCCGATTTTGCCATATTCGATTCTTATTTAATAAGGTTTCGATATCATTGACAACTTCATCTACTTCATCGAGAACTTTTAGGACAGCCTTGTCGAAGCCCTCCGGAATATCCCTCATCAGACCTCCCACAAGAGTATAACTGGTGGTAAGGCGAGTCCCAGTGGCTATTTCAAAAAGATCATATATGTTCTCTCTCACTCTGAATCCATAAAGAAACGCTGTCATTGCACCTAAATCCACTGCCAGCATACCCACATTTAATACATGATCAGCAATCCGGCTCAATTCACACATTAGAACACGGATATACTCCGTTCGTTTGGAAACTTCCAATTCCATCAATTTTTCTGCTGCTAAGGCATAAGCCACATTGTTACACAGGGGCGACAGATAATTCATTCTGTCTGTGATAGTAATATACTGGTTGAAATCCAAGTCTTCACCCAGCTTTTCGAACCCAGAATGGAGATAACCGATTTCTGGTGTAGCCTTCGTTACAGTTTCACCTTCTAGTTCCATAATTATCCGTAGTGTTCCATGTGTCGAGGGGTGATGCGGCCCAAAATTGAGGATCATTCTATCAGTTTCAAGTTGCTTTTCTGTTACTCTAGTCATTCTGTTCGTTTTTGTTTTTGTATGCCCCGATCAATCACAGGAAAATCGTATCTTTCTTTGCGACCCAATCTAGGATAGTCCTTCCTCAAGGGGTGCCCCTCATAGTCATCGGGATTCATAATGCGGGTCAAATTGGGATGTCCTTCGAACTCTATGCCAAATAAATCAAATACTTCTCGTTCCTGCCAGTCTGCTGTTTTCCAAAGTGACTCTATAGAAGGTAACACTGGATTATCTTCAGGCACATATGCCTTTATTGTCACGCGTTCTGCGGATCCATGAGAAAGCAGGTGGTACACAACAGCAAAACGTTCAAAGCCACCAAGTGTTAAGTTATCAATCGCTGTAAGATCAGCTAAAAAATTAAATCCCGCATCCTTGAATGTTTTTAGCACATCTATAACACCCTGGCCTTTTATATGAATAATTTGTTCACCGGCATACTCCGTCAAGCCAAGAACATAATCGGAAAATGAACCTTTTATCTGGGAAAGCGTTTTTTCTAACGACATCTATTTGGAAGATGAAAGTGCGTAGTCAGACAGTTTCTCTTTGTCTACCAAATTCTGGAGCTTCATTAGACTTTCAACGACACCTTCCGGTCTTGGTGGGCAGCCAGGTATATATACATCAACTGGAATAAAATTATCTATACCCTGTATCACACTATAGGTATCGAATACACCTCCAGTGGATGCGCAGGCTCCCATAGAAATCACCCATTTTGGTTCCGGCATCTGTTCGTATATGCGAATAAGTACTGGCATCATTTTGATGGAAATCCTACCAGCAACAATTAATAGGTCTGACTGTCGCGGTGAAAAACGGATCGCTTCTGCACCAAAGCGGGATATATCCGTACGCGCCGCCAATACTGCCATAAACTCGATCCCACAACAGGCAGTGCCAAACGGCATAGGCCAAAGTGAGTTCTTTCTACCCCAGTTTATAGCACGTTCAATGGTTGTGGTCAATACATTAGATTTAATATCATCATGATTCATGGAAATATCTTAGTTTAACAAAGGTTATCTAGAAATGATAACCCATCTTCACGATTAAATAACATTTTGTTCTGCTCACAATTCCTTTTATTCCCATTCCAAAGCTCCGTTCCGCCAAACATAAACAAAACCGAACGCAAGGATAGCCAGGAAAACAACCATTTCAAAAAAAATGAAGGGACCTGCTGAAAGGAAATCTTTGAATACCACTGCCCACGGATAAAGAAAAACAATCTCAATATCAAAAATTATAAACAGTAAGGCGATCAGAAAAAAATGAATTGAAAATCGAATCCTCGTGTCTCCTACTTGATCTACACCGGATTCATAGGGCATCATTTTTACTGCGCTTGGTACGCGTGGACCTAGAAGATGAGTTAAAATGAGACTCACAAATGCGAAGCCCGCAGCAACAACAAATACAATTATAATAGGGAAATAGTTTTCAACCATAATAAGAAATATTAATAGCAGCCCTAAATTTACATCTGTATCCTTTAGACAACAAAGAGTCGAATATCATGTAATACCCGTAATAATAAGTGCCAACAATAATTAAAGTGCACGTAAATCTTGGCTTTTAGTGATTAAAAAGTTTGTTAATTATATCCCAAAAATAGGGGCCATATTACAATACCTGCGAAAATAACAATAAACTATCTTTTACCCATCCCAATACTGGCACCCAATAAATACCAAAAAACACAGACGGTATCGCTAATAGTAGAAAAATCATCGTCATGGAAAAAGACGGTACTGCTATAACATCACTTGGTTCACCACTGAAATACATTGCTTTCACAACACGCATATAGTAGTACAGTGATACAACCGTATTAAGTGCACCAAAAAATGCTATCCAGTAAAATGCTGGTCCAGCATTAATCACAGCGGCAAAGAGATAAAATTTACCAATGAACCCAACCGTTGGCGGCAGACCAGTAAGCGAAAACATGAAAATGGTCATAACAAACCCAACAATAGGCATGCGCCATCCCAACCCGTTAAAGTGTTCGAAAGTTTCTCCACCCTCCTTCTCGACCACGTAAATCAGCACAAAAAATGCGCCCAAATTCATAAACAGATACATCACCAGATATATCATAGTAGCAAAAACGCCTTCCGAAGATATTGTAGGCAGGGCCATGAGCATATAACCAGAATGGGCAATACTGGAATAGGCCAACATTCTTTTTACGCTGGATTGCTGGATTGCGATCAAATTCCCCATGCTCATGGTAATTACTGAAATGATGCCCAACAATTGTGGCCAGGAGAAACTCACGGTAGAAGACCAGCCCATTCCGCTCAATGAAGCGCCATCTACAAACACCTGATTAAAGAAGCGAATCATCAGGGCAAATCCCGCTGCCTTGGGCGCCACAGATAAATAAGCTGTAACAGGAGTTGGTGAACCTTCATAAACATCAGGTGTCCAAAAATGAAAGGGAACTGCCGATATCTTGTAGCCAAAACCAGCCAGTACAAAAACACTGGCTAGTGTTAAGGCCAAATTAGCTGAACCATCCAGGGCGTTGATAGCGTCCTTGATCTCAAAGAATTTCGTGGTGCCCGTCAAGCCAAAAATGATACTGAGACCGTACAACATAATGCCAGATGAAAATGCACCATAAATAACATATTTCAGCGAGGCCTCATTGGAACGGGGATTTTCCTTCAAATAGCCGGCTAGTATAAATGACATGATCGACACAACTTCTATGGACAAATAAACCATGACTAGGTCAATGGCACTGGCCATGAGAAACATACCAAATACCATCACTGCTAGCAGTACATAATATTCTCCGGTATGATAGCCTTCAAACTCATTGCTATTACGGCTGATCACAATAATCAATATGGTGGCCACAATAACAATTGATTTAATAAAACTAGCAAAGGGATCAAAAGCCAGTGCATCCATAAATAAGGTGGTGGGAGAATGCTTGGTGAGAGCCACTGCAATTAAGGTCAGCATTAGTCCCAGCGCGACCAAGTTACTAACCTTTTTTGATTGCTGCGATTCAGAAAATATATCGATAATAATTGCCAGCAATATCGTGCCTGAAAGGATCAATTCAGGCCAGTAAAGAGAGAGACTTTGCAGGTTACTCATAGTACGAGAAGCATGCTAGAAAATGCCGGAAATACCTCCAACTATAACAACTTGATCGATCAATACATTCATGGTCTCTTTGATCATATCCAGAAACGGCCTGGGGTAAATACCGAGAAAAATTGTGATCACCAGTAAGGGTACCACTGTGAAAAGTTCGCGCTGATTAATATCAACCAGTTCTGTATACTTTTCATTCAATTTTCCAAAAAACACCCGTTGAAAGGCCCACAGGAAATAGGCTGCATTCAGCAATATACCAATTGTTGAAATTATTACGATGGTGCGGAATACAGGGAAAGCACCGATGAAACACATTGCTTCGCTGACAAACCCAGACAGACCAGGTAAACCTAATCCTGCAAAAAATGCCAAGGCAACAATTCCGGTGTAAACCGGCATTTGTGCCGCCAGTCCGCCGAATCCCTCAATGTCGCGATGGTGCGCCTGGTCATAGATCACACCAACCAGAATAAAGAGCATGGCCGAGATGGTACCATGATTGAACATCTGAAATACCGCCCCATTGATACCGGCCTGTGCGGCCATCAAATTTGAGCCATTCGCAGCACCGCCGGCAATGACTGCCGCCATACCCAGCAAGAGGTAACCCATATGACTAATACTGGAATAGGCGACCATTTTCTTCAGGTCTTTTTGCGCCAGAGCACACATGGCCCCCCACAACACATTGATCATACCCAGAACTGCAAAAGCACCGGCAAACCACCAGACTGCGTCCGGCAACATAGTGTAATTAATCCGCAGCATACCATAGACACCCAATTTTAGCAGGATACCGGCCAGCACGACTGAAATAGCTGTGGGCGCCTCAACGTGGACCAACGGAAGCCAGGTGTGGAATGGAAAAACAGGTACTTTTATGGCAAAACCAATAAACAGTAACACCCAAATCACCTTGATGGCACTCATACCCCACCAGAGAACACCATCCAGGGCAAAAGGTGCCCGTTCCATCATGAGCAGCATATCAAATGTTTTTCCACATGCAAAATAGAGTGCCAGTAAGGCAATTAGTATGAGGACAGAGCCAAATAAGGTATACAGGAAAAATTTAATCGCCGCATATTCTCTTTGCGGTCCACCCCACATGCCAATCAGGAAATACATGGGCAATAACATTACTTCCCAGAAAACATAGAACAGGAAAAAATCCAGGGACAGGAATACGCCCATTATACCCGTATCTAGTAATAGAAATAACGCAAAATACCCTTTTACGGCGCGGTCGATATTCCAGCTCACGAAGACGCCTAGAAAGGCTATTAATGCATTCAAGGCCACCATTGGCAAGCTGAGCCCATCCACGCCAAGAATGTAAGCGATGCCCAACGATGGGATCCACTCAGCACGTTCCATAAATTGAAATGACCCATCGGTCGCGTCAAATGTCATCCACAGCAATACTGCAACAAGTAATTGGATCCCGGTTGTCCCTGCTGCTATTTTTTTTATGAGGTCCTGCTGACCCCTGGGAACAAATCCAATAGCAATCATCCCGATGATTGGAATCCAGATAATCCAGCTTAAAATGTTATCCATTCGCGTTTCCTAATCGTTTCATTGTTAAAATGATTGAAAAATTAATATAATGACCACGCCAAACAGGGCAAACAGCATATAGTTTTGCAAACGGCCAGTTTGGACCTCTTTCAGTGATGACCCCGCTTTGCTAATGGATCTTCCTAACCCATCAACAATGGTTTGATCCAGCCCATCGTAGTCTGTGCGTCCGGTAAGGAATGAAAGCCACTTAGTCACACGGCCAAAGCCGTTGATGAAGTACTTGTCATACAAATCCCAGTCAATGAATGAGATCCGTTCCGCAAGGCGCAATAATGGCTGATAGAGGTATTTATCATAATTTTCATCAAAGAAATATTTGTTCAAGGATAGATTATAATATGGCGTGAGTTTTTCTGCCCAGGCGTCAGCTGATATCCGTTTCTTCAGGTAAACGGACCAGGAAAGGAAAATACCAAGCGCTGCTAACAGGACTGACAGGATCATCGTCGCTGTGTGGCTGTGATGCATCCCCTCCGCTATTTCATGGGCGCTAGGATTCCCAGGTACCATTGAATCTTTGGCCTTAACCAATTCCATGAACCAGCCATGGTCAGACAAGGGATTGAAATATGGCAGCGTATAGAATATGAAGATGCTGAGCGTACTCAGCAGGACCAGGGGAAAAGTCATTTCTTTGGGTGATTCATGAATATCATCATAAAGTTCCGGAAATTTGGGTTCATTGTGAAAGGTCATAAAAATCAGTCTAAACATGTAAAAAGCAGTGATCAGCGCGGCCCCAAAGCCAAAAATTGGTAACAGAAAATGCTGTGGATGATGGGCCCCAAATGCCAGTGTGCCTGCCAGGATCGCGTCTTTTGATAGAAAACCTGAGAATAAGGGTACACCGGATATTGCTAAGGCGGCTACTACCATGGTCCAATGGGTCACCGGCATTTTTGATTTTAAGCCGCCCATATTGCGCATATCCTGCGGATCGGTATCATGATCATGTTTTTTCTGCAGGGTATGATGCATGGCATGGATCACACTGCCGGAACCATAGAAAAGGCACGCTTTAAACATAGCGTGTGTCACCAGGTGAAAAAATCCAGCGATGTAAGCACCCGTTCCCACGGCTAATATCATATATCCTAGCTGACTGACCGTGGAATAAGCCAATACCTTTTTAATATCGTTTTGCGTAATAGCAATTGTGGCCGCAAAAATAGCCGTGAACCCGCCAACATACGCAATGAACAGAAGTACCTCTGATGTAAATATTGGAAATAGCCGTACCGAGAGAAAGACCCCGGCTGCCACCATTGTTGCTGCGTGCATCAGGGCAGAAACCGGTGTGGGGCCTTCCATGGCATCCGGTAACCAGATGTGTAGTGGAAACTGAGCTGATTTCCCAATGGCACCTATGAAAAGACCAATGCCGGCCAGGGTGAGCAGTGTGCCGGCAATATCGCCCTGGGCCACGCCCTGAAAAATCTCTCCATAATTAAACGTACCCAGAGCAGTAAAGATCAGCATGACGCCGATAAATAATCCTATATCGCTGACCCGGTTTGTCAGAAAGGCTTTCTTACCGGCATCAGCAGCGGAATCTTTTTCAAACCAGTGACCAATGAGCAAATAAGAACTGACACCGACAAGTTCCCAACAAATGTAAAGTGAAAAAAGGTTATTGGCCAGGACAATGCCGTTCATACTAAAGGTGAACAAGCCCAGATAGGCATAATATCTTGAATACCTTATATCCCCTTCCATGTATTTGATTGAAAATACATGGGTCATTGTGGAGATAAGGGCTACAACCAGTAACATCACTATCGTGATATTATCGATCAGGAAACCCATCTCAATTCGGAAAGCACCCAGATCCATCCAGTCAATTGAAGCTTCATGGCTAAATCCGGGGTCATGGGAAAGCAGCATACTGCCAAACATAGCCAGTGATAAGACTAAGGTGATGAGGACTGAACCTATTGCTACCCAGTCACCTTGTCGTGGCAAACGCTTACCGGCTAAGATCAAAATAATGAATGACAATAGCGGTAAAAACAGGATCGCCAGCGCGTAATTGATCAACATATCACCGGTCACAATTTTAACTGCTGCGCTTCATCAATATTCACCGTCTGCAAATTATTGAATATGTTTATAATAATAGCGAGGGCAACAGCTGCTTCTGCTGCGGCCATAATGATCACGAAAAGAGCAAAAACTTGTCCAGATAGGTTCATGCCCCCAAAACGGGCAAAGGCGATAAAATTGATATTCGCCGAGTTCAATATCAGTTCAATGCCCATCAAAACGGCAATACCGTTACGCCGGGTAATTACGCCGTATAGACCTAGAGAAAAAAGGATGGCACTGATAAATAAATACGTTTGCAGACTATCCATCAATCCACACTTCTCGAAAGCATAGCAGCGCCAATCAACGCACCCAACAGTAGTAAGGACGCAACTTCAAAGGGCAGTAGGTATTCCATCATCAACAGCATACCGATACCATCGGCGGTTTGGGCTGGTTCAAGGGCCGTTTTTTCCAGCCACGGTGTTCGGCCAATCATAACCACCAGAAAACTTAAAACGCTTAAAGCAACTAAAACACCAGCACCACGCTGTAGACTGGTGTGGGAGATATTCACCGAAGTTATTTTGTTGGTCAGCATGATACCAAAAATCAACAAGACCAGGATGCCGCCAATGTAGATCACGATCTGGACGCCAGCCATAAAATCCGCCCACATAAATATGTACAGACCGGCCACACCAAATAAGGTGAACAATAATGCAATGGCGGAATAGAGCAACTGCTTACCCTGCACTACCATAAAGGCAGAACCAAGCGTGATCGCTACGATCAAGCCAAAGGCAAGATCTTCCAATTAGTCCGTCACCTCTTGTGTTTCAGTCGTTGCGTTCGTAACGTCTTCATCGGAAACTTTTTTTGCGAAGCGATAGATCAGATCGTTACGATCGTACTCAGAAAACTCATAATCAATATCGTGCTTTTCTGCGTTGGGGCCACCGGTCATATAAATACACTCTTCTGGACAAGGGTACACACAAAGGTTGCAATAGCAGCACTCTGTCATATCAATATCAAACCGGGTAACGACCAACGCCTTTTTCGTCCCAAAGGAGGTGATTCCCTTGTGCCGGATATTTGGTATATCCGCACCTCTATTAAGTACCTTCACTGTATCAATCTTGATGCAATCTACCGGACAGACACGCTCACATTTTAGGCAACCAATACAATCATCTATGTCCACGTGCAGACGGGACCTGATAACATTGTATTTATTATGGTCAAACCCGATATCACGTTCTGGGCGGGGCCAACGCTCTTCTGGGTATTGCAAGGTTACGTTGTCACGGCGAATGGCCACCATATGGCGCCAGGTAACACCCATGCCAGTCAGCAGTGTAGTGACCGTTTCCCAAATAGTTGCTAAATATTTAATCATAGTTCTATCCTAAAGTTAAATACCAAATACCAACACCAAAGATGTTTACTAATGCGATCGGAGTAAACCCTTTCCAGCAAGCACTCATTAGCTGATCCACCCGTAATCTTGGAAATGTCCAGCGAAACCAAATCATCACGAATATCAAAAACATGGTCTTACTCATGAACCACCACAAGCCCCAGGCAGGACTATTGAAAATCCCAGGTATGGGACTTTGCCATCCACCGAGAAACGCAGTTGCAGCTACACCAGCTACCACAAACATATTTGCATACTCACTTAAAAAAAAGAATGCATAGCGCATGCCTGAGTATTCCGTAAATGCACCAGCCACTAGTTCTGATTCTGCTTCCGGTATATCGAAAGGTGTCCGATTACATTCAGCTACTCCGCTAATAAAAAAAATAAAAAAAGCTACAAACGTAAAGGGATTGTTAAATATTAACCAGTTGGGTAAAAACCCCCAGATGAAACCGCTCTGGTATTGTATAATGCCCTGCATACTCATTGTACTGGTCAGCATGATCACCGCAATTATTGATAGTGCAGCAGGAATTTCATAACTAATAATTTGCGCGGCCGAGCGCATGGCACCATACAGGGACCACTTATTATTTGAACTCCACCCTGCCATAATCAAACCAATCACTCCCAGGGAACTGACTGCCAAAATGTAAAAAACGCCAATATTCATGTCTGCAATGATCAAAGTCTGGCTGAATGGCAGTGCTGAAAAAGCAATAAATGCACCAATAAAAACAATGAAAGGTGCCAGGATAAAGAGCTTTTTATCGGCTGAGGCCGGAATGATATCTTCTTTTAAAATCAATTTTAATGCATCAGCAACTGGTTGCAGTAATCCCCATCGCCAAGCATGAAGTCCCACACCTTGACCCATCGGTCCTACTTTATCCTGCATAAATGAAGAAATCTTCAATTCACCATAAATAACTACCAAAGCATACACCGCAATAAATAAAAAGACAGGGACAGCACAAATAAGAACAGCCAATAGAAAAGTAAGGCCAGGCCATGTAGCGCTTATTGGGAACCAATCAATTAATTGATCTACAGTCATCGATCTATTTCTCCCAGAACAATATCGAGACTGCCTAATACTGCGATCACATCTGATAGCATCCATCCGCGGGATATTTCATTTAATACACTGAGCGCTGTAAATGCTGGCGAGCGCATTTTTAGGCGGTATGGCTGCGGCGAACCATCACTAATAATATAATACCCCAAATCACCTCGTGGACTTTCAGTGCGTCGGTAGATAGAACCTTTTGGCGGACGAATTTTTTTCGGAAGCGCCTGATGAACATCGCCATTAGCAGGTATATCTTTTAATGCCTGCCGAAGAATTTTTGTACTTTCTATCATTTCTAGTACGCGAACATAAAAGCGATCCCAACAGTCACCCATAGTACCTACCAGGCCTTGCCCTACCGGTACGTCAAAATCAAAGCGTTCATAGATCGAGTACGGTTCGTCCTTGCGAATATCCCATTTGACTCCCGAGCCACGAAGATTTGGACCGCTCACACCAAAACTAATTGCCACTTCCGGCAGGAGAACACCTACATCGGCCGTACGTTCAATGAAAATTTTATTAAAGGTAAGGATATCATTGTATTCTTGGACTTTTGGCTCAAAATAATCCAAAAAATTATATACTGTTTCAACGAAACCAACGGGTAGATCATGGGATACACCGCCGACCCACATGTAGTTATAAAGGAGCCTTGCGCCGCAGGTTAGTTCAAAAATATCCAGAATACGCTCACGATCGCGAAACATGTATAAAAACGGTGTAAAAGCCCCCACGTCCAGACCGTATGTTCCTAGTGCCAGGAGATGACTGGCGATGCGATTCAGTTCGGCCATGATAACACGGATGTATTCTACCCGTTCTGGTACCTTGATTTCCATCAATTCTTCCATGGCAACCACGTAACCAAAATTATTGTTCATCGACGCAATATAGTCGCACCGGTCGGTGTATGGAATTACTTGTTCATAGGTTGAGTTCTCACAATGTTTCTCAAAGCAGCGATGCAGATAACCAATGATCGGGGTGATATCAGAAACAATTTCTCCATCGGTTACCACCTTAAGCCTTAGTACACCGTGCGTACTAGGATGCTGGGGCCCAATATTCAGGACCATCTGGTCGCCTTGTACTACTCCCATCCTTCTTTCACTTTCGGAACCACAATACCGTGGTATGTTTCCTGAACCTCATAATCCTTGCGCAAGGGCCAACCTTCCCAGTCGTCAGGCAGCAGGATACGGCGTAGATCACGGTGACCTTCAAATTCAATGCCAAACATATCGTAGGTTTCCCGTTCGAACCAATCGCCGATATGCCAAACCGTTTCCACTGAAGGCACCTTTGGATTGTTGCGTGCACACTCGATCCTGATCTCAACAGCGTGACGATGGGTCATGGAATGCAGGTTATACCGAACTTCCAGCTCAGATTCTTCACCCAGGTCCACTCCAGTAACACATTGCAGCGAATCAAATAAACAGGCTGGATCATCGCGCAAATATTGGGCAACATCAAACCACTTTGCCGGTTGCAATTGTATATGCGTTTCTGATGATGATTCTTCATCAACGGTTCCAGGGAATTGGCTGGCAATAATTCCAGCAATTTTTTGATTAAGAGATAGAGGCGCCGGTTTTGATTCTGTAGCGGATTCCTCAGATTTATCTTCAGAACTTGGTTCAGCAGAAGTTTTTGCTGCTTCGCGCTTGGCTTTTACGAGTGCGGCCTTGGCCTTGGAACGGGTGACACGATCTTCAATATTGTTCACCGCATCCATATCCCCCTGCAGCGCTTTTTCAACAGCTTCTTGTATCAGCTGTTCTTGATTATCTGTCATGCAGTCTTCCGGGTAAGCGGTCGTTCACTCTGTATCTTTTCCTGTAGTTTTAACAGGCCTTCAATTAATGATTCGGGACGGGGCGGACAGCCAGGGATGTATACATCAACTGGAACAACCAGGTCTACACCTTTTAAGACATGGTAGCCATGTTGCCAGTAGGGACCACCGCTCGTGGCACAACTACCCATGGAAATAACGTATTTTGGATTGGCCATCTGCTCATACAATTTTTTGACCCGCAAAGCCATTTTCAAGGTTACCGTGCCGGCTACAATCATTACGTCGGCCTGACGGGGCGATGATCTGGGTATCATACCAATCCGCATCAGGTCATGGCGGCTGGCAGCCGTGGCCATCATTTCAATCGCACAGCATGCTAATCCAAATTGAAAAAACCAGGGCGATGTTGATCTGGCCCAGCCCAATAGCTTATCCAAGGACGCGATGACTACATTATCATGAAATTTATTTTCAAATACTCCCAATTGTTTCTCCTTCCGGTTGCGGCACTTTTCTACTGTAACGGCCACGACCATATTTAACATTGTATTTCACCCAGTCGAGATCACCTTTTTTCCAGACGTAGGCTAACCCAACAATCAATACAATGAGAAAAATTCCCATTTCTACAAATGCCAATAGACCCAAATCCTTGAACACCATCGCCCAGGGGAAAAGAAATACAACTTCCACATCAAAAATCAAAAATATAAGCGCGATAACGTAAAACCGAATATTGAACTGTACCCAGGCGGAACCTTCCGGCTCTTCACCGCATTCGTAATTGGCTAATTTATCTGGGGTTTTTTGACTGGGAGCAACCAGCTTTTGGATCAACAGGGGTATATATACCAAAACAATGCCCAGTAGCGCGAAAATCAGAACGGTTCCAAAGTCTCTATACATTAATCTAACAACTCAAAAGAAGCATTGAATTTAGCGGAATGCTTTTTCGGTAGTCAAGCCAAAGTTACCCGTAATTTCCTTCTGTAAAGCGATTGGCATCATTCCAGCCAATAGCCTAAATTAAGAGATCATGTCTTGGATAAATTCTATTATCGTTTCCATGCTCCGCATACTGCCGCGCTGGTCTATTCACCCTTTTGCAAAAACATACGTCGCTGGTGAGTCTGTGGAAGAAACAGTGCTAGTGGTTAAAAAGGTAAATGACCTCGGTTTTACGTGTACACTGGATATACTGGGAGAACACGTTCAATCTGCCACAGAAGCGGAAAATATTACCCGGGAATACTGTGACCTGTATGATGTAATTGCCAGTGAGAATCTGGATTGCAATATTTCCATAAAACTGACTCATATCGGTCTTTCGCTGGATGAAACTATTGCAGTTAATAATCTAGAACGAATACTTAAGCAAGTAAAAAAACATAATAATTTCTTACGGATCGATATGGAGAATTCACCTTATACGCAGGATACGATCAACCTGTATCAGGATTATGTCTCTGATTACCCAAATATGGGGATCGTTCTGCAAGCTTACCTGAAACGGTCTTTGGAAGATGTCCGCACATTAAACGGGCCTGGCTTCAACACCAGGGTGTGCAAAGGGATTTACGATGAACCGGAAACCATAGCCTTTAAAGACAGGGCTGCGATACAGGATAATTATTTTCATATCACTAAAGAAATTATTTCAGGTAACGGTTTTGCTGCCATAGCTACTCATGATATTCCATTAATTGATCGCATCGAAGACTGGATCGAATCTACCCAGGTCCCATCTGATCGGTTTGAATTTCAGGTATTATACGGTGTGCCAATGGGTGGGCGTCTGGAACGTTTACTGGATAAGGGTTACACCGTTAGACAATATGTACCTTTCGGTCCAGAATGGTTTGACTACTCTCTACGCCGATTAAAAGAAAACCCCAAAATTATGTCTTATGTTTTAGGTAACTTGTTCAAACGATGAATTCTTTAGAAGAAATAAAAAAGATCTTCCAATTGGAGACCATCGCTGTGGTGGGGATGAGTCCTAAGCCTGAGCGGCCCAGTCATTATGTGGCGATGTACTTGGAAGAGCATGGTTATAACATTATTCCTGTTAATCCCGGCCATAATGAAATTGCCGGCATGAAGTCCTACCCTTCTTTACTGGACATTCCACAAACAATAGATGTGGTAGATGTCTTTCGCCGTTCAGAATACGTTCTGCCAATAGCAGAAAGCGCAGTTACGGTCGGCGCGAAGGCCCTGTGGCTGCAGGACGGGGTGATCAACGAAGATGGGGCCGCGTTAGCGGAAAAGGCCGGTTTGCTGGTGGTGATGAACGATTGCATGCTCCGACGACACCGGCAAATGTAAACTTATTTAATTTGAACTTCCGTCGGGATCCTAACCCGATGGGTGGATATTTATTTATCTATAGGCAATTTAGGGCGAAAGACGTTTTTCCCTTCAAACTGTTTTGTCCCATTGACGTAGCTGTAATATTTTCTGCACTCGCAGGAAAGATATTCAATATCGATGGGTTGAAATGCTCGTTTGGCTTCTGGCCAGTATTCTTTTTGCAGCGCGATCATTCGGTCGCATGTTTTCTGATGATCGTCTAAGTCAAAATGTGTCTGAAGTCGATCTAGGTAAGCAACAGCACCAATGCCTGTGGGAACATGGCTTCCAGGATCAATTATATCTGGGCGAAACCAGGCCAAATCAATGATGGCCATAAAAATAGGGAAGTCGTTTTGCATTCTAAATAGAGCGTTCACCGCATTGGTAGCTTTGATCACATCACGTTGAGCTCCGGTGATAGTCTCAGTTAATGATTCTTTGATTTCTCCAAAAAGTATAGTGGCTGCATCGAACCGTGAGTATTGTATCCCTTCCCAATTCACCGGTTCAACAGGGTAAGCCGTAACATTACACCAAGGCTCAAGAGTTTCCAGTTTTTCACGTAATTCTTTGGGCATGGAAATAATTTTTATCGATAATTTGTCTAGAGTCTCTTGCCTATTGCACCAGCGAGCGAAAAACAGGGCATGAATCAAAGCAGATAGATCTTTATCTAAGCTTCTGGCGAAACGCAGGATAGCCTTGCTGCCGCGGTCGTCTTCGCGAAATACATTCAAGAATCGTCCCTTTTGAAAAATAGGGTCATCAGTCCATGGTTTAGGAGAACCCATTCCTCTTTCTAACCGAATATTTTCTCGTTCCCGGCAAAAATAAAAAAAAGCGGATACAGGGTCATCCAGCACTAATCCATCAAGTGCTGTGGCATAAGGATTGTGAAATTCATTCATTTAAGTAGCAATTATAAAACAACAAGCCAATTTATAATAGAAGAGATGTCGGGCTCATAACCCGAAGGGCGTAGGTTCGAATCCTACCCCCGCTACTTAAGAGAAACCCGTCTTTATGGTGGGTTTTTTGTTTGTGGGATGGTGGGTAGATTTGAGAATTCACTTGAGTGAAAAATGAAGAAAACAATATGAGGAATACATATGACAAAAGAAAAAGGTATGAATAATAGTAAAAATGGAATGAACACATTTAAAACTGAACGGACCAGAGTACGTAGAAGTTCATACAAAGAACAAATATGAAACTATCTATCCATAATATTTCAAAAACTTATGAGAATGGCGTGGAAGCGCTAAAAAATGTCAGTCTCGAAATTTCTAACGGCATGTTCGGACTCCTGGGACCAAACGGCGCCGGGAAATCCACCCTCATGCGAACCATTGCCACCCTGCAAGAATCGGATTCAGGGGAAATCACTTTTGATGGATTCAATATCCACAAAGAACCGGAAGCGATCCGCCGCGCCCTTAGCGGGGTTTTTTGTTCATTCTACCGGGTAAGTGTTCTTTCTTTTTTCCAATAGCGTATGATAATTTTCTGTAAGTATTTTTAGTATGTAATGGGAATGAGCTGATGATAAAAAAGAGCCAAACACCTCCGCCACTGCGGGTACCAATTCCCTTCACCCACGGATGCAATGGGGAGTATGTACCCCCGCGCCCTCCCAACTGGATAAATGGGCTACGAAGTATTACTGGCGTTTAGCGGGCGAGCATGCACGTAAACTCGGTTTAACCCGGCGCCAGTTTATTGCACGCGCAAGTGGGAGTGCGTTGGCCCTTTGGGTCATGAATATGACCTACGGGTGTGTAGGGGGGGGCTCTTCACTAGTGATAAGGAGTCCACCATTGATGATGAGAAAGCCTGTGTAGAGCTTTCCGGAGACGAGTTCATTTTTGATATACAGACTCACCATGTTAACCCCGATGGATTATGGCGGCAAAACACACCGGGATGGACCTGGTTTCTGCAGTCGTTGCCCCAAAGCTATTGCGGTGAACCCGACCTGGTGGATTGTTTCAGCATGAAAAATTATTTGCGCGAAATGTTCGTGAACAGCGAAACAACCATAGCTGTACTTTCGGCACTCCCGGCCGAACCCTACCTAAATCCGCTGGAAGCGGAAGAAGCGGCCCAGACACGGGAGATCTTTGATAGTTTGTCCGATTCAAACCGACTCCTGCTCCATGGTCTGGTAAGGCCGGATCTGGGTATCACTCAACTCGAGGGCATGCAGGGCTTGGTTGAAGAGCAAAATATTACGGCGTGGAAAATCTATACCCCTTATGGCGGCTGGCGGCTGGATGATGAGACAGTTGGTATCCCATTTATCGAAAAAGCCCGCAGCCTCGGGGTAAACGTAATATGTGCTCACAAGGGGTTCCCTCTTACGGGTTTTGACCCAGCTTTTGCTGCACCTGATGATATCGGGGTCGTCGCCGCGACGTATCCCGATGTGAAGTTTATTGTGTATCACTCCGCATTTGAGTCTGATATCATCGAAGGAGAATACAACCCGAATAATCCCCAGGGTGTTGATCGTCTCATCAAAACATTCCAAGACAACAATATTTCACCCGACAGTAATGTTTACGCGGAGCTGGGCAGTACCTGGCGCTTTTTGATGACCAGCCCCACCCAGGCTGCCCACGTAATCGGCAAACTGCTGAAATATGTGGGAGAAAATCATGTGGTCTGGGGCACGGACTCCATCTGGTATGGGACACCGCAAGACCAAATTACCGCTTTTCGCGCCTTCCAGATATCTGCAGAGTTCCAGGAAACCTACGGTTACCCGGCTATGACGTCTGAGATCAGGGATAAGGTTTTTGGCCTGAACGCAGCTGATGCTTATGGAGTGGATGTGAATGAAATCCGCTGTGGCATCACAGAAGATGACATCGCCCAATTGCAGGCTAACTTAGATGGGGAAGTACTGCCTACATGGCGTGAATATGGTCCCCAGACGCGACGAGAGTTTTTTGCATTTTTAAGGGGCCGAGGTGGTATGCCAGGTTAGTCCTCTGCTTTAAATGGTAGATCATCAGTCGAGCTCGTAACCCTTAAATTAATTCTCACCCCGAACACCCCAACCCAGTTTGGTCCGCAAGGTATTAAAATAATTCGAATCCGTAAAATTCACCATGTTGATTTCGAATGAAGCTTTTTGAATCATAACTTTTGCAGTTGATTTAAGGTATTCATTTACCTGGCCATCGATAGCCAGAGCCATATCCTGCCCACCTTTTTCAGGAAATGAAATTTTCAGGACTTGATCATCAGGAAAAACAATAGGGCGCAAGGTTAGCGTATGGGGACAGATAGGTGTGACCACCATTGAACCAAATGTTGGTATCACGATGGGTCCACCGGAAGCCAAGGAATAGGCAGTGGATCCTGTTGGTGTAGCTACAATCAAACCATCCGCTTTGTATTTAGCGACAAAATTATCATTCGCCAATAACTCACAGGTAAGCAGGCGGTGAGATTTCCCCCGGTCCACTACAATATCATTCAGGGCATGAAATGTGTGCGGTTCGTTGCCATTGTTCACAACACATTTTATAACCATGCGCTTTTGAATATTGAAATCACCCGCGGCTACTGCGTCCAGGCGCGTGAACATGTCTTCCAGAACCACTTCTGCAAGGAATCCCAATTCACCCAGGTGAATACCCAAAATAGGCGTACTGCGATCACCGATAGCTCGAGCCAATGAAAGAATTGTTCCGTCACCACCGAGGGTCAGAATGAAATCCAGCTTTGCAAAATCATCGGCACTTTCTATAAGCTGAGAATCAAGATCTAGATCTTTCAGCTGGGACTCAATTCTGGTGGTGATGTATAAATCAAGGCCCTTATCCTTGGCCCAGGATACAATGTCAGGCAATACTTTCCAGAATGCAGGCTTATCCGTATTGGCCCAAATGCCAAAACTGGTTGGCTTATTCAATCCATATTCTCCAGGGACAAATCGCCTTCAGAATCCTTCAACAATAGTTGAATCTTTTGTTCGGCAGCTTCAAGTCTTGATCTGCACGTTTCAGTTAGTGTAATCCCCTCTTCAAAAAGAGTCATGCTCTCTTCCAGTGATAGATCACCCGACTCCAGCTTGGATACAATTTCCTCCAAACGCTTGAATGCTTCCTCAAATTGGATTGGTTTATCTTTTTTTGCCATAATCTAATATTACAAAGACTAGATGGTCCAAAAGCCTATTTTTTCCTGTTCGCCCTTTTGGCCCGGAAAGTACCTTTAAAGGTTTGTAACTCAAAGGGATCCCCTTCTCCCAGATCTTGCGGATCACGTATAATTTTCTGATCGGTTTCACGATAAGCAATAGAATACCCCCTGGAAAGAATATTCATCGGGTTCATGGCCAGCAGTTTTTCATTCGCACCAGCAAATTTTCCAGAAAAGCCCTGAATCCCCAGCCGATAGGCTTGCATCATTAAATGGATCAGTTCCCGGGAACGGGTACGATGCTGTTTCAATAATTGACCTGGTTCCTGTAGGACAAAACGGTCTTTCGCGCTGTCCAGCCCCTGCCAGCATTTTTGCAAATAACGCTGCATGATCAAAGCCAGATTGCGCTCGTAACCATGGATATGTTCAATAAGATCACTTGTAGCAGGTGAAACAACCTCCGCTGCTTCTGACGGCGTAGATGCACGCATATCCGCCACCAGGTCGGAAATGGACAAGTCTGTTTCATGGCCTACAGCAGAAATGATCGGAATAGGGCATGCAAATATAGCCCGCGCTACCGGTTCTTCATTGAAGGGCCATAAATCTTCCAGTGATCCGCCGCCCCGACCCAAGATGATCACATCCACAGCGTCAAATGCTGCCATGTCATTTATTGCTTCAACAAGATCAAGCGCAGCTTTATCACCCTGTACACGGGAAGGCCTGAGAATTACATCAATGTGGAGCGCCCGGCGTTCCAATACCTGGAAAATGTCACGGACAGCGGCACCGGTCTGGGAAGTAATCACGCCGATCCGCCTGGGGTAAGCCGGCAGTTTCTGTTTTACTTCTGGGTCAAACAGGCCTTCCGCTGCTAACTGTTTCTTCAGCGCTTCGAAGGCAAGGTAGAGGGTCCCAATTCCAGCCGGTTCCATTTTCTTGGCCACTATCTGGTATTGCCCCCGGGTCTCATACACAGTTATATCTCCCTGCAGCAGAACCTGCATGCCATTTTCCGGTTTGAAATGTAAAAATTGATTAAACCCTTTGAACATGATGCCTCGGATTTCCGCTTTCTCATCCTTGAGTGTAAAATACATGTGCCCTGAACCATGGTGCACGAAATTGGAAATTTCACCAGAGACCCACAAAATAGGGAAGCTGCCTTCCAGTACATTCTTGATTTGTTGGGTAAGATCAGATACGGATATGGCTTGCGGCTCGGGTGTACTCATCTTTTCGGTGGTGGTGGTTGGCCGGCCTGGTTCCAGCAATAGACCCACATTGCTGCGATCCGTAATGCTGCCATTTCTAATCGATCCTGGACCAGACCAGCGGTTTGATCATATAAAGAACGTAAATAAGGACCTTCAAAGGGCAGGATATCGTAACTGTTAAGTTGCTGCTGTTCACTTGGCGGTAGCAATTGTCGTGCTTTCGCATCTGCATCCAGGATTTGTTGCAGGGTAACATACGATTCCCGTACAATGTTCATAGAAAAATCAAACGCGCTACCAGAGATCAATGGTAATGGTCCTGAGGGGCGAATACTCTTTACGTATTCATCCACCATACGCCCTTCCCAGCGAAAATGGATCCCATCATTGCCCGTAAGTTGTCCATTATAATTTTCCACTACATGAAGCGGCACATGAATATCACTGATATAGTGGCCGAGAGTGCTCATGTAAAAAATAGCTTCATCCCAGCGCTTGTTTTTTAGCATATTAATTACTCTACTGCAGGTCTCATCGATGGCCCAGGGCACATACCCCCATTTCCCTACCGTATCTTTCCCGTATTTGGCTTCCAGATCAACCAGTGATCCAGACAAGGAATCAAACGGAAAATCATCATAAAGATCTGCGTCAATATAGTGTCGGGGCGCCTCCTTGCTATCAGATGATTTTATATAATCCGCCACCACGGCATAGTGGGTTAATTGCTGGCGGTTACTGCGAACATACTTACCGAACGTTCCCGGTATAATAGTTGCGGCGGACCAATTAATCCGTCGGTGCGCATCATAGCCCCAGGCACAAACAATTTTAGGCGTAACCAGCGCGATGATTAAAAAATAACAGAATTCAATACGACACCGCATGGTGTGGGTCGATTTATACTTAACGAATCTTTTTCTTATGGCGATTCGCACGCAGACGTTTTTTGCGTTTGTGCGTGCTTATCTTCCTCTTCTTGCGTTTTTTACCGCAGGGCATACTCTTTCTTTCATTTGGCCATCATCGAATCATTCACACGGCCCCGCAAGTATTTTGCAGGTTTAAATGTGGGCACATAACGTTCCGGTAAATATATTGCTTCCCCTGTCCCCGGATTCCGTGCTTTTTTCGGCATGCGATGTTTGGTACCAAACGTACCAAACCCCCGCAATTCTACACGTTCGTTACGAGCAAGTGATTCTGTGATGGTGGTCATT
>Ga0207966_1000348_pt1 | contig 27182 bp, 24 predicted proteins | sample Knorr_S23_td_NAD_FD_185611 | JGI IMG/M metagenome (GOLD analysis project Ga0207966, IMG submission 185611) | Marine microbial communities from Southern Atlantic Ocean transect - Knorr_S23_td_NADW_ad_2500m_LV_B (SPAdes) (version 2) | ecosystem: Environmental > Aquatic > Marine > Oceanic | place...
CTCCCTCAACTCGATGGTTCGATCCTCAAATTCGATCTGCATCGTGCCTTCGATGACGATGAACACCTCATCCGTATCCGGATGGTCATGCCAGACGAATTCACCCTCGATCTTTACCAGCTTGAATTGGTAATCGTTCATCTCTGCGATTACCTTCGGCGACCAGTGTTCCGAGAATTTCGATAACTTATCTTCAAGATTGATTTTCTTCATACCATCACCTATCTATTCAGTCGAAGAATTCCGAAACCTCATCCAGAGTCTTTCGGCTGAGGTCAGGCACCCTCGCTCCCTCAGCCGGATAGCCAACAGGCATCACCAACATCGCGTGTTCGTGGTCAGGGCGGCCCAGAATCTCGCGCAGGAAGCCCATCGGTGAGGGGGTGTGGGTGAGCGTGGTCAGACCCATGTTGTGGACCGCAGCGATGAACAGACCAGCCGCGATCCCACACGATTCCTGAGCATAATAAGTCGGCCCGAATTCGCCATTTTCACGCTCTCTCTTCGATTGCCGAAACAGCACGATGATCCACGGTGCATCGGTCAAATGCTCCTTCACATGGTCGGTCCCCAAAGGCCTCAAGAGTTCCGCCCAAGCCTCTGGCATCCGCTTGGAATAGGTCCGCAGTTCCTCGATTTCGGCTGCGTCGCGGATGCTTGATTTCAGTTCTTGGTTGGCCACGGCAACGAAGGTCCAGGGTTGCAGATGCGCACCTGATGGGGCCGTGCTCGCGGTCTTGATTGCTAGTTCGATGAGTTCGCGTGGGACTTCGCGGGTCGAGAAGTGGCGGGTGGTTCGGCGCCCGCCCATCTGTTGGTGGAAGTCCTGCGCGCGTGAGAGCATCTCTTCGTGGGGAATTTCTGCAAACTCGAGCCGAATGAAGCCAGGTTCGTCGTCGCCCTCGCCCATGGAGTGGCTCAGTCGCGTCGAGCAATCAATGCTGCCATCGCCAAAGCAAGCGTTGCGAGAGGTGCTGCGAAGCCGGGCAGGCCGCCCAAGTCCTCAGGTTCGCACAAGCCACTGATCCCAACATATGAGTCCCCTCCCCAAGTCCCGTTATCGAACCAGCAGTCCGACCAGACCTTCCAGCCGAACCCGATCTCTGGGACACTGGTCTCGTAACCATCCTCGCTGTGGAGGACAAACTTCCAGTTGATGTAGGCCGCAGTGTCGTCAATATCCACTGTCGTAGTGTAGGTGTCGCTGTCGACAGAGACCATCTCATTCGTTTCGGGCGGATAGCAGACTCCAGTGTTGATGCAGATTTGGGTGATCCACTGGACCGAAGAAACATTACTTCCCGGAATCACTGTTAGGTACATGTCGAACACTCCTCCTTCTTGGACCAGAGAGGCATGGCTCACATATGCGATATCGGTGCCTTCGACGTCTGCCAACTCATTGACACCGCCAGTGGCGAGAACGGAGGTTGCCAACATCGCCACCAGAGCGAGTGCGATGAGGCTGCGCATGATGAGTCCGCACTCGACCCTACACATGAAACTTGAGAACTCAGGATTCAAGCAGATTTATGTTTCGACTTCCCACAAGTCATCTCCGACCCAGTGAATCGTTTTCACAGCCTTGCCCTTGCTCATCGCCACCATCTCTTCACCACTGACAAGAGCCCAGCCCATCGCTAGGGGCTTGCCGTGGGATTCGTCACGAATGCAGATCAAATCGCCTTCCTTAACCCCTGGGTCGGCGATTTGGATACCAGCTCCCATACAGTCGGCGCCGTTCATCAGGAATGGAATGGCGCCGTGATCGACCGCTGCCCAGCCGCTGCCGGGTTGCCAGGCGAGGACGCCACGCAGCGTCGGATACCAGCCCATCTCGTCGCTCTGATTCTCGAGTTGCATCGCTAGTGGCACGCGGTCGACGAGCAGAAGGTCATGATTGTCGAAATTCGCCTTCTCCAGAAATGCCGAAGCGAAATCGAGTTCGACGCCGATTCGCTTCGATAATTCAGCGACCACAGCACGAACCTGTTTGAGTCGCACAGGGGTTCGACGCCTCAGGCGTTTCTCACTCACGCCTTCGGTCAGACTGAAGCGCCGCTTCACTCTTGCCCTCAGAACTCTGTGACCTCTGTGGTTCCCTCAAATATCTTCAAGCGAGGGTCACGCGACCACCACCCATGTTGGTCATCTGCCTCGACCTCGAAGGAGTGCTCATGCCAGAGGTCTGGGTCAACGTCGCAGAACGCACAGGAATCGATGCACTGCGCATAACAACGAGGGACGAGCCGGACTATGACAAACTGATGCGTTTCCGGCTCGATATCCTCGATAGAGAAGGCATAACCATCGACGACATCCAGCAAGTCATAGCCGAAATGGAGCCATTACCGGGGGCTTTGGAGTTCCTCGATGCGGTCCGCGCAAGGTGGCAGGTGCTGGTGCTTTCGGACACATTCTACGAATTCGGGGAGCCGATGCTGGCCAAACTCGGGCGGCCGACACTGTACTGCCACGACCTCGTGATCGATGCTGAATCACGGATGATTTCTGGCTGGAAGATTCGCCTCGAAGACCAGAAATACGCGACGGTCGAAGGGCTTCGGGCGATGAACTTCAAGACGCTCGCAGTGGGTGATTCTTACAACGACACGAACATGCTCGCGGCGGCTCATTCAGGCATTCTCATGGACCCACCACAGAACGTCATCGACGAATTCCCTCACTTCCCTGTCGTTCAGAATCATGCCGAGCTGCTCGCTGCAATCGAGGCTGCTGCCGAGTCGCTCGGCGAATGATTTTGCTCTCAGTTTCCATCGCTTTCAGTTTCCTCACACAGAGCGCACAGAGGACATGGCTGCCGTGAGCACACTACCCGACCGTCAGCCTAGTCCTAGCCTCTGCGAACTTTGCGTTCTCCGCGAGAGGTGATTGAATGAAATCCAACTGAATCGACCCATAGGGTCGGCTCACACTAAATCGGCTTCCATGCCAATCGATTGAAATAAGGGTGGTCGGTCGGCGAGTCGCATGGCACAGTGGCATGGCATCTCTCGTCGCAAGCCGACCGGTGGACGCTTGAAGCGACCCAACCGATATCGAGGCAAGCGCCGCAAGGAGATTGCCAGCGAGAACCAATTCGCTTTCGTCGGCGATAAGGATCTCCGCAAGGGCTACCGCAAGCACGCTGGTTCGATGACTGTTCGAGTCATGCAGGCTCACACGGTCAATGTCAGCGACACCAAGACCGGCAAGACGATTCGCGCGACGATCAGCAACGTGCTGCAGAACGATGCTGACCCGAACTATGTTCGACGCAACATCGTCACCAAGGGCGCCATCGTTCAGACCGAGGCCGGCGAGGTGCGAATCACCAGCAGGCCGGGCATGGATGGCGTCATCTCTGGCGTTCTGCTGGAAAACTGAGTCCAAAGGGCTCAAGTCGGACCGATTACGCGACAGGGGCGTTAGTCATGGCCGAGCGCAAGGACGAGATGTGGGTCTGGACGGGATATTTCGATTCTCGACTGAGCCGCTCGGCCGGCCGACGCGTCCCGAGTGAAGCGTCGGTTCCGAATCCGACTCTCGACTCAATCGCCTGGGCCGCGCGCGCAGCTGGAATAACACGCATGCGCCGCAAAGCCGAGACGAGCCACCCTTCACGCCCACATGCGCAAGAAGGTCGGCTCGAACTTTCGGTGAAGGATGCGCTGTCCTCGACCAAGGCTGAATCAAAAGAAGGCGTTCTGCAGACGATCGGTCTGTGTTTGCGCACTCAGATGAAGGAAGCCAGAGCCGCAGAAGCCCAAGCCACAGCGAGGGGGCCGGCCAAGGGAAATCGGCAACAACGGGCCCAGCGCAAATCCTTCCGCGGCAAATCCAGCGGTCAGCGAAAAAAGCGCTTCGGCCGCCGCTGACTGTTGATTCCCGCGCCAACCTAGTACCAGTCGGCTTCGCTGTTTGATAAGAGATTGAAGCAGCGTTTGGGCAAACGGCGCTTGGCGCCGATTCAGACTGAAGGAGTCCAGCCGAAATCGTCTGTACTCCGACCGTTCATGATGTCTGTCAGGGCTTCGTAGATTTCCATCGTCACCGGCCCGACCTCACCATCGGAGAAGTTCGCAACCTCGCCGCCGTGCTCGATCGAACCGATCGGCGAGATGACCGCGGCCGTGCCAGCGCAGAAGCACTCGTCGGCAGCCATCGCGAAGTCGATCTCGACCTTGGTTTCTCTGACTTCGTAACCCATCGAGCCAGCCAGCTCGATGATCGAGAGGCGAGTGATGCCCGGCAGAATCGTTCCTGTCAACTCCGGCGTGTAGATGACTCCGTCGTGCACGCAGAAGAAATTCGCCGCACCGACCTCTTCGACGTATCTGTGGTGCGTCGAATCGAGATAGATTATCTCCGCGAAGCCCTTCGCCTTCGCTCTCTTCGAAGGCATCATTCCGGGCGCGTAATTGCCAATCGCCTTGACGCCGCCCGAACCACCGGGCGCAGCACGGTGGAAATCGTCGGACACGGTCAGCGAGATCGGGCTCAATCCACCCTTGAAGTAGGGTCCGACAGGCACGCAATAAACCAGAAATTTGTAATCGGGAGCAGGAGCTACACCCAAGATCGCACCGCTCCCGAAAACCAACGGCCGAATATACAACTCACCGTGGTCGGTTGGTGGTAACCACCGCTCGTTCTCTTTGACGACGCGCCTTACCGCGTCGAGAAACATCTCCTCAGGCACCGGCGGCATGCCCAGTCGCTCACAACCTGCCGCCGACCGCCGCGCATTCAATTCAGGCCGAAACAGCAGAATCCGCCCATCCTCAGCGCGACGCGCCTTCATCCCCTCAAACAAGCCTTGACCGTAATTCAGCACTCCCGCCGCAGGTGACATCGAGAGGTTCTGGTAGTCCATCATGGAGCCCAGTTGCCAGTTTTCGCCCAATTCGCAGCTCGCCATGAACATCCTATCGGTTTCGGTGAAACTGAAGGTCAGAGCGTCCCAATCAATAGATGGCTCACTCTCCTCCAACAACCCCAGACCCCAGAATGATTCAGAGGGAGAGCACTCGGCTTTCAACGGTTGCGACGGAATCGACTGAAATCTTCCTTCGCAGGAGCCACACAAGGGTTGATTGCACACACGCCTACGCTTGGCCGGAGTTCTCGCCGTGCGTTGGAAAGGAGAGATGTGCATCGTCTCAGGGTCTTATCAGTCAGTGGATTCGAAGCCGCCCACGACGACTGTCGAATTGTGGTGCAGGGCGCGGGCGGGCCATTCGGTTGTCCTGCTGGTCGAGGGTTTGCGGCCGTTTCTCGAAATCGCGCTGCCTGGTCGGCCGCGGGATGCGGTGGAAGCCGAGTCTGGACTCGAATTCGTGGGCGAGATGGAAGAGGTTGTCTCGATCGGCGAGCCGGTCGAGAAATGGACCCCGCTTGGCATGAAACCGCATTGGCGCGTCGAGGTGACTCAGCCCTATGTCGTGCCTCGACTGCGCAAGAGGATGGTAGGTGACTGGGAGGTCAGCAGCGCCGACATTTTGTTCGTGCAGCGGCTGCTGCTGGATCTGGATCTAGGTCCTCACGTGGGCGCTGTCGGTGAGGTTCTCTGGGCAGGTGAGCGGGCGCCCGCTGCGGTTCGCGCAGAGTTCTCTGGCGGGCGCGTCGAGGCCGCCGAGCGCATTCGCGACGTCGGCGGCTCGGGGCTCTATCCGTGCGATATGGTCGTGGCTTGCTCAATCGACGATTTGGCGCGCACAGAGCCATTCCCTGCGCCTTTCGTGACATTTTCTTTCGACCTTGAGACCAGCATCAAACACAACACGATTCTGTGCGCTGCCGCGGTCATCGACCGCGGTGGAAATCGCAGCGAGCATGAATTTCGAGGTGAAGAGAGAGATATTCTCGAGGGCCTGACACGACTGGTTCGTGACGAGGACCCCGACTTCATCACCGGCTACAACATCGACAACTTCGACCTCCCTCGAATCATCGAGCGAGCCGAGGAATCTGGCCCTCGGTCTCGCTTCGAGCAGGCTGCCCTATGCGGCTGGGGGCGAGTTCCGGCAATCGAATCGGAGGCCAAACGCCTCAAACCGAATCGGGCCAACAATCGCGTCTGGCGTTTGACAGGCCGAATCCCTTTGGACGCTTGGTGGCAGGTTCGCCAGACCCTGCGGCCCGAGCGCGAATCGCTGCGCTACGTCGCCAACATGCTCTGGCCCGACGATGCGGACAAGCACAAACTCGACGTCGACGCCAGTCGCATGGATGAGGAATGGGCTGCTAGGCCCGACGAGGTCATGGAATACTGCGTGCGCGACACCTACCTGCCACTCGATATCCTCGCTCACCTACAATCCATTCAGCGCAAGGAAGCGCTGGCCGCGGTCGCACTTTCCACCGTCGAGACCGCCGCGGCCGGCACCACCAGCCAATGGATCGACTCGCTCGTCATCCGCCTCGCAGACCGCGAGAATATCGCCGTTCCAATGACTCAATCCGGACCACGCCGCCGCGACCAGATCGCCGGCGGCTACGTCCATGACGTCGAGCCCGGAATCCATCCTTGGGTCGCCGTGCTCGACTTCAAATCCATGTACCCTTCAATCATGATCGCCCAGAACATCTGCTCGACGACACTGGTCAGAGACGGCTCGAAGAACGACTCGCACAACGTCTCGCCGACCACCGGAACCCGCTACCTCGAATCGTTGGAGAGGGAGGGTCTGGTACCGCGTCTTCTGAGCCAGTTGATGGAAAAGCGTGACCTGCACAAGCGTGAACTCGCAAATGCCGAAGAATCGGGTGACAAGGAGGCTGCTTTCCTCCACGATCAGCTGCAATATGCGGTGAAGATCCTGATGAATTCCTTCTACGGAGTCTTCGCTTCGAGCTTCTATCGCTTCACCCATCCCGACCTCGGAGCGAGCATCACCGAGTGGGCTCGGCACAACATTCGCAGCATCATCGCGCAACTCGAAACCGACGGTCACCACGTCGTGTATTCGGACACCGACTCCATCTTCGTGACGGCGCCGGTAGAGCCAGATTCGCCTATCAGCAGGCCGCCTGAGGACGCGCTCGTTTTCGCTGATTGGCGGGCCGCGCGCGCCGAGACGCTGCGCTTCGGCGAGCGTCTCGCAAATCGCTTCACCAAAGAGGGCGCAGAGTTGGAGTTCGAGACCGCGTTATCGGCGTTTTTCAGCCACGGGGCGAAGAAGCGCTATGTCGGGCGTGTGGTCTGGCCGCGCGAAGAGATGCTGATTCGCGGCTACGAGGTTCGGCGCTCGGATTCATTCAGTTTGTTGACGCGCACGATGGTCGAGATGTTCGAGTTGATTCTGGCAAATGAGCCGTGGTCTGCTGTCGAATTGACCAAGGCGCAGATCGACTCCGTGCGAGCGCGAGAGGTCGATGCCGTCGATCTGGTCATCAGTCGCTCATGCAAAGGTCAACTGCGACGGAATGGCAGCGTTGATTTCACCAAGGTCTACAAGAATCCGGACAGCCTGCCTTATGTGCGGGCTGCGAAGCAACGAATCGAAGCTGGATTGGGTTTCACGCCCGGCATGAAGGTCGGCTGGATAGTCATCGATGGCAAGCGATCGCCCATGCGAATCGAGGCTTGGATGGTCGATGAGTTGGGCGTCGAGCCACCGCGCTACGATCCGAACTTCTATGCGCGGCGGCTCGCGAAAGCCTTGGGGCGTATCACAGAGGCTTTCGGCTGGGATGAGAATGAACTTCTCGCTGGCTCACGCCAGCAGACTCTCTTCGACTTCTAACCCACGCGCGCTCGCGCGTCGAAGGCGGCTGAGCCACGACAGCACCCATACGCTGAGTGATAATGTGGGCATATCTCGTACCTTTTCCCCTCCGTCGAGATGAAAACTGGGGCAATCGGTTCATCGTAGGGTTGATTTCAGAGAGATGTTCACGAAGGGCTGTGAAAGGTATGAGAGGTCTGGCTCCGTTCGTCGTTCTGGTGCTCGTCGCATCGACTTTCTCCGGTTGCCTCGACTCATTCAGTTTCAACAAGGCGCCGACCGCTGTGATCTCAGTCGATCCCTCTGGCAGCGTCCGGGCCGGCGATGATTTGACCTTCAGCGCTGTGGGTTCATCCGACCCTGACGCCGACGCCCTCACCTTCGCTTGGACATTCGGCGATGGAAACACCGGTCAGGGCTTGACCATCAGCCATTCATACGCCCAACCGGGCGACTACGAAGCCCGCCTCACCGTCAGCGATGGTTCCAATGAGGCGACGGCTTCGAAGACGATCAAAGTCGTCGACTCCTCCGCGCGCGAGCCGCACGCAGAGATCTCCGACAGCAAGATGGACGACTGTGACGGTGAGGAAGCGCCGGCTGGCAGCTTCATCCTCGTCTGGGTCTGCGAGGACGACAATGACGAATCCGACCGCTCGATCACCATCTCGACCTCGGTCGCAGTAGACGGCTACGATTCCTGGGCCGGCTGCAATCCTGACAACTCGAATTGCTACCAAGATGAGTGGCTGGTCTCTTGGGATTGGGACCTCGACCTCGATATTGACTCCGATGGCGATGGCGACCCTGAGAACGACATCGACGCCTCTGGCGAATCAATAACCCTCGAAGAGATGCCCGCTGGCGCCTGGGACATCAAGCTCACTGTGACCGACAACAATGGCTTGCAGGCCAGCGATGAGTCGACGATTTACATCAATTACCGCGGCGTTTGGAAGAACTTCGTCATCGACCGCCGCTACCAGGATCCAGTCATCATGACATGGGAATTCCCAGTCGAATACGATGATGGCGCGAAGAACCGGATACGCTACCTGCGGACCAAACTGACCTATCCTGCAGAAGATTCAGACCAGCCTCTCGGTGGCCTCGACACCGAGAATCGTCTCGACCTCTTCCTCTACAATTCGACTGACGAAGAGGTCGCAAACACCACCGGCGTGGGCGACGACAATCGCAACGCCGGTGACTGCAATTCAGATGACCGCTGCGTATGGCTCGTCATTGGCGGTTCGACGGTGAGAGGTTTCGAACCGGGGACCTGGACGGTTGACCTGCAGAATGAGAAGACTCACAACACCGAGGTCAAGAGCCTCGTCATCGAACTCCAATATCGGTGAACTGCGCCTCGGTGACAACTGACATCGTCGACCTGATTCAACCCTCTCCCTCGGGGAGAGATTCAAATACACCCCTTCGGTCGGCGGGGCACACTTAGAGGTGGATATTATGAGTTCACAATGGGAAGACAAAAGCAAGCCGCACCTGAACCTCGTGTTCATTGGACATGTCGACCACGGCAAGTCAACGACAGTGGGACGATTGCTTCTCGATACAGGTCACATCGAGCAGCACGTAATCGACAAGAATGAGAAGCTCGCCGTCGAGCAGGGCAAGGCCGGATTCGGTCTCGCTTACGTGATGGACGGACTGAAGGAAGAGCGCGAGCGTGGAATCACCATCGACGTCGCTCACAAGGAACTCTTCACTCCGAATTATTACTTCACAATCATCGACGCACCAGGTCACCGCGACTTCGTCAAGAACATGATCACCGGTACCAGTCAGGCTGACGCAGCCGTTCTCGTCTGCGCTGCTAACGACGGCGTCAACGCGCAGACCCGCGAGCACGCTTTCCTCGCGCGCGTCCTCGGTGTCAAGCAACTCATCATCAACGTCAACAAGATGGACATCAGCGGTGTCGACTACTCCGAGGATCGCTACAACGCGGTCGTCAAGGAACTCCACACACTCCTGAAGATGGCTGGATTCAACCCCGCTGACGTGCCGATGATTCCGTGCTCGTCCTTCCTCGGCGAGAATCTCTACAACAAGTCATCCAACATGCCTTGGTACAAGGGAAAGACACTCTTCGAGGCGATCAATGAGATCGAGATGCCATCAAAGCCGACCGACCGCCCTCTGCGACTTCCGATTCAGGACGTCTACAAGATCAGCGGAATCGGAACCGTTCCAGTCGGCAAGATCGAGACTGGAGTCCTGCACGCAGGCAAGACTGTCATCTTCAACCCCAGCCAGAAGTCGGCTGAGGTCAAGAGCATCGAGATGCACCACACCAACGTCGACAAGGCAGAGCCTGGCGACAATGTCGGATTCAACGTCCGCGGCCTCGCAGCCACAGACATCCGCCGTGGCGATGTCGCAGGATACACTGACACACCACCAGCCTTCGTCCGCCACGACGAGACCTTCATCGGACAGATCCAGTTGATGGAGATCCCCAAGGCGATCGGCACTGGTTACACACCCGTGTTCCACTGCCACACCAGCCAAGTCGCGGTTCGCTTCGTCGAACTGCTCGAGAACTCACGCACCAAGGAAGCCAACCCTCCGTTCCTCAAGACCGGAGACGCCGCCCTCGTCCGCTTCGCGCCCACCAAGCCGATGGCGATCGAGGAGATGTCGAACTTCCCTGAGTTGTCACGCTTCGCCATCCGCGACATGGGTAAGACCGTCGCAGCCGGCGTCTGCATGAAGATCGAGAAGAAGTGATTGGTGAGAAATCGGCTTGACTGCTCGGAGTGGGTAAGATGGCAGTTATCACCAAAATCAAACTCACTGGCGAGAACCATCAGGATGTCGACTTGGTCTGCTCGCAGATCAAGGCGATCTGCGACGAGACCGGCGTCAATCTGCGCGGGCCGATCCCGCTGCCGACCCGCCGTCTCGTCGTGCCCTGCCGAAAGAGCCCTGACGGCGAAGGCGCCGAGACCTGGGACCACTGGGAGATGCGCGTTCACAAGAGACTCCTCGAGCTCGTTACAAGCGCCGCCAAGGACGAAAAAGCGCTTCGCCGCGTGCTTCGGATCGATTATCCTGACTCGGTGACCATCGAACTCTCTCTTCGACATCTCGGTTGAACTGCTTTGAAGTTCAATCGACCCTGACGCAGAACTTCGAGAAGCCTATGGCTTCCCAGTTCTGCTGGTTTGACATCAATGTGGGGACGTCTCAACGGTTTGCCGATGGCCGCCGCTTAATTCGCGAGTGAGCCCATCGGATCCCAGGCTGGGAGAACGATGGGCTCGGTGTCGAGCCCCGCGCTCATCTCATCGCTGAGATATGCGCTCGGGCAGGCGATTTCGAACATGTATTCGTCATACCAAGAGTCATTCATGGTGTAGTATCCCTTCTCACCGCTGTCCTTCGCACCCCACGAGTTCTCGACCCGCCAGCGCCTCGGTTTCCCATCGACGACATCGACGCCGGTGAACAGCATCGCATGAGTCATCATCGTCTGACCAAAACGAAGGCGGTCGGCCCGATTCATCCTGAATTCGGTGCCGTACAATTCGGCGAAATCAAACAACTTCGCATCCCACAATCCGCGCTGCCTGTGCATCTGCTTGCCAACATCGCATCCCATCCACACAGGCATCCCATCCTCAAGCAGCTTCTGAGTGATGTCTTTCATCTCGCTGCTCGGCACATTGAGGTAGATGACGGGGGGTCCGCCGGCGACGTTTTGGAGGAAGTCGACGGTGTAGGTGCGATAGTATTCGTTGCGGGGATCGTTGACGATGCAGACGTAATCCTCCCAGTCCAATTCGACGTACTCAGCGGCGAATTCCTGCGGTGTCAGCGTCCCTCTCCGGTGAAACTTGCCATCCTTGTCCTCCCACTGCCAATCGAACTTCTCGGGCGGGGTGCCCAGATGGATACAGAGGATTCTCCAGATGTCGGCGAGGCGTTCGTCCTTGCGCGCGCGGGCTTCAGCGAGGCTTCCGCCGGCGTCGATAATGGCGCGCAATTCGCTCGCCGTGGTTCGCAGGATGTGTTTGAGAATCGCGTTCATCCTGCCCGTGTTTGATGATGATTTGGATTCAGGGAATGCGGTTTTCGGGACCAGTCCGTGTTTGCGAATGAGGTTCATCGCCATGTTCCATTGGCCGCCGTCTCCGATCGGGTCGCCCAGCAGGAAGGCGATGGTGCGGTCGTCGAGATTGCGGTCCGAGGTTTCGAGGACCGCTTCCAGAAGATGGTTCGAGCGCTCGAACTTGTCCCAGAAATGGATGTGAGACTGACTGAATTCGAAATTCTTGACGTTGAGTTTCTTCATCGTGCTGGGTCGGAAGAGGTTCAGCGTCGCGAAGAGCCAGCAACGGCCGCTGCGCATCTGATGGGTGACCTTCCAGTCGTCGAGTTTGATGCTGAATGATGAGTCGATGTCTTGCACTAAATCTCGGTTGAGTGCGATCTCGAGCAGATCTCCTCCGGTGACTGCGTTCTGCGCCACTCTCGCGGTCACGTCGCTTGAGAAATCTCGTCGATACTGTTTCACTTGTTTCTTCGTTATTACTCGTGCCATTGGCCCACCGCAGGTAAGGCCTCGCAGCGCGGCGCCTCTAAATCATTTTCAGATTTACAGGGCTGCGGCGATGGCACGAATCACAAAGGTGCGGCGACGGCTAGTCCCGCTGCGATGAGAGTCTCGGCGATGAGGCTCGGACACGATTCGACATCGCCCTCGGCGAGCCTGATCTGCGAGCCATCCTCGGCGATGATCGGGTCCGAGAGATCCTTCAGGATTCGGATCCGAACCAGATCGATGCCAACCGCCTGAGTCACCGTCACCTGAACAGGCGGAGATGGCTCAGCCCCAGTCGGCCCCTCAGGATATCCATCCATCTCGCGAATGCGGTCCTCCTCGTCGAAGTCGGGGTCGTCCCAGGCGTCACGAGCATCCGGAACCAGCATCGTCGGTGGTGTCGCAGGAGCAGATTCAACGGCGCCCGCTGGAGCCGCCGCCGCAGTCTCCGCCTCGGTCGGCGCGCCGAATTCACTCAGCGAAGGGTTCGGCTCCGGACTCGCAACAGGCTGTTCGTGCCCGCTACCGTGGCCGCCCCCGTTACCGTTCGAGCCATTGACCAGAGTCATCCAAGCAACATCGTGCTTGTACTTCTCGACGATGTGCCCGAGGCTCTCGTAATACGCCCGCTCGGAGCCATCGTGCCGATCCCACTGGATCGGGCTCAGATGCTGGACAGCCGCCGCCGCTTCCGCCCCGCCGCCCTTCATCAGATTGATCAGAACGGCGTGCTGGGTGAAGGCGTTCAAGCGAATCCGAGTCAGGTCCGTCGCAGCGGTGCGGACGTTGCCGAGCCGACGGGTCTGCAACTGCGCCTTCGCAGTCATCCCCTCGGCTCGAATGGTCTCAGCCAATTCAGCCTCCAGATGTGAGGTCAGTTGTCCGACCGAGTTCCAGAAGTCAGGGATCGGGAGGTCGACGGGGAGGGTCTGCGATTTCTGCTTTCGAGAGACTTCGAAAAGTGATTTCTCGACGGTTTGCAACTGGTTTGGCGAGAGTCGAGGAGTGCTGCTGCCCTGTGTCATCCGAACGACCCGCTGGACATCGGCTGACGGCGCTACATCAAACATTCCGTCGGCGCGGTTGCGAAGAGGCTCAGACGCCGCTGAACTCAAGAGTGAAACACGGCTCGCCGTGAGTGCAGGTGTACCCGAGTGGTCAAAGGGGGAGGGCTCAAGATCCTCTGCGTAGTGCTTCGCAGGTTCGAATCCTGCCGCCTGCACCACTCAGCATGATCAAGAGTGCAGGCGCGGGATTCGACCCCCAGTGCGAACTGATCGATGGAAAGCGATGCGACCGTTCGCGCGTCTGGTGCGAGTTGGACTGACCAACGGCAGGGAAACTCGCAGCCAGAAGCAGCTGCCGCAGCTTCAATCTGATGATGCTATGAAATCTCGAAGGAATTCGAGAGTTCCGAGGGTGCCTTTGGCTTCTGTGCAATGATCGGCAGCCTCGACGACGCCGGGGTGGGAATCGTTGACCGCCACGGCGTATCCACACATTTCGAACATCGGAATGTCGTTCGCGGCATCGCCCACCGCTATGACCAAACTTGGGTCGATGCCGCGTTGTTCGAACGCGATGGCTAGGCCAGTCGCCTTGTCGAGTCCATGCGCTGTGATGTGGACGGCGAAACCGGTCGGAACAACTTCGAGGTCGGCCCACTCCGAGCCTGCTAATTCATCACGGATGCGCTCGAAATCTTCTACTTCCTTCAAGCACCATTCGGTCTCACGCCAGCGATTTGACTCGATCCCTGCGGCATCGAGACCCTCGATTCGCGTCGCCAGCCAATCAGCGGCAGCCCGGGCACGCGAACCGTCCGCCATAGCGCGGATCGGATGACCCGCTCCGCTGTCCCAGACCATGCCACCGTTCTCGCCGATGACGAAGCCCGAGACGGCGAGGCTCTGTTGGATTGGGGTGACGTTGGGGAGTGTTCTGCCGCTGGCGAGGGAGACGCTTATGCCGCGGTTCTCGAGTTCGCGAATGAGTGGAATCAACTCGGCTTGGAAGCCGTTTATGTCGAGCAGTGTCCCATCTACATCGAAGACGATCATCTGCCAATCGATGTCCGTCGGGATTGCTGCCATGCCTTTCCGTGCGGGGTTCAGGTGATGACTCCACCGATGCTCCCGCCTTGTCGTTCACTTCGCCTCTCGCGCTCTGGCTCACTTCACCCCCTCAGGTTGATGGAGGGCCCCTGTCTCCGCTTGGACGTGACCGACGAGGAGTTCCTTCTTCTCGATGATGAGGAGGATGCATCGACTCAGGCTAGGCCTGGGTCGGCAGGCTCTGCCAGCGCTGGCTCCGGTGGGCTTGGCGGAGGCACTGGTGGCGCTGCTGGTCGCGGCGCTGGCGGACTTCTCTCTGGGCTGGCTGGCTCGCTCGGGCGTGGCTTCGCCTCGGTTCGCTCGAAGTTGGTGGCTGCCGGTGAGAGTCAACAGGCGGCAGCCGAACCGGTTGACGAGTTGATTCTCGACGATTCTTCGGATGAGGAGCAGGCGAAGGTGATTCCCGCGGCTGTAGAGGAAGTTGTTGTCGAGGCGATTGTCGAGCCGGAATTGGTCGTCGATGGGCTCGAGGAATTCGAGTGGGGATTGCGCGGAATGGATTGTCCGGACTGCGCCATGAAAGCCACTCGTGCGGTCAGGCGATTACCAGGTGTCAAGGGGGTCAATGTCTCCGCGACCGAGGGGCGTGTGCGGGTCAATATCGACGTTGGGCGCGGGCGCATATCGAGGGTTTCGGCAGTTCTGGAGAGTCTCGGACACGGGCCGGATCTCGAATGGAGACAGGTTCAGGGCAAGACCGCGGGTGAGGTCTCGCGACGACTCGGGATCGAGCGGAAGGGCTTGCGAAAAGCGCTTCTCGACGTTCCGGGGATTCTCAATGCGAGTCTCGAAGACGGTCGGATCGAGCTGCAGAAGGCGCCGACCGATTCGCTCAAAGTGCGGCAGATGACAAACGATAACCTGCGTCGATTGCTCGGGGATTTTTCTCTGATTGAATCGAAAACAAGACGACTGCGCCCCGACCAAGCCCAATTGTTGGGTGCTGTGATGACTCTTCCACTGTTGTTCAGCGTCCTCGTTCTGGAGTATCTTGGTCTGCATTTCTGGCTGCTTGCCGGTGTCACTTCGCTGGGAGTTCTGTTCGCGGGAATGCCGATGTTCAAGGCTGCTGTCGCGAGCGTACAGAATCGTGTTCTGGGTTTTCAGGTGCTGACTTCACTGGCGGTTCTGGGGGCTTTGTACCTGCGCCAATGGCCCGAGGCGCTGGTGGTCACGGGACTCGTCGCGCTGGCCGCTCACATGGAGGAGAGTGCACTGGTTCGCGCTCGCGAGGCGATGCAGGGCGGCTTGGATAGGTTGCCGCGGCGGGCTCGTTTGATCGAGGCGAAGGGGGCTTCTACCGATGACGACGATTGCTGTGACGATGACCACGACCACTCTCACGACCACTTTCACGACCACGCGTACGCGGACTCGCAGCCTGACGATGAATGGACTCCAATCGCCGCGCTCGAGCGGGGTGATATCGTTGAGATTCGCTCGGGCGAGGTGATTCCGGTCGATGGCTATGTCGTCGATGGTTCTGGTGCCGTCGATCGCGCTCCTCTGACTGGTGAGCCGATGCCGATCTCGGTCTCGGCTGGAGATTTCATCGAGGCTGGTCTGACGCTGACACGAGGTCCGATCCGCGTCCGGACCGAGGCGATTGGCGACGATACACGCTTGGCTGACCTCATCGATCTGGTGCGCCGATACCGCGAGCAGCCAACGCGCACGCAGACAATCATTGAGCGTTTCACAGCTCTCTGGGTGCCGATGGTCCTCGTCGGTTCAGCGATCTACGGGATGATGACTGGAGATTTCGTCGCCATGCTGGTTCTGTGGGTCGTTTCGTGCCCATGCTCACTTCTCCTGGCCGCCCCCGTGCCTCATGCGACCGCGCTCTCGTGCGCTTCAGCGAGCGGCCTAGTGGCCCGTGGAGGCGATGTCATCGAGGCGGCCGCAGGCGTTCAGTTGGCTCTTCTCGACAAGACTGGAACGCTGACCACCGGCCGACCTCGGCTGGTATCGATAGCCCTTGCAGGGAATCAGACTGAGGAGAGCGTGCTGCGCATCGCAGCAGGTCTAGAGCAGCGCAGCAATCACCCCTATGCGCGCACGCTCATCACCGCGGCAGCCGAGCACAGCGAGGATCTGACGGAGATATCGGAGATTGAGGACGGTGATGCCGGAGTCAGTGGCAACATGCATGGCTCGCCGGTCATCCTCGGCCGCACAGATTGGTTAGTGGCCGAGGGAGTCAGAATCCCTCAAGAGATTGACAGCGCTCTGGCCGACAGCCGACAAGCAGGATACGGAGCCAGTGTTTTGGCGATTGACGGCGAGGCTGTCGCCGCCTTCACTTTCGCCCATGACGACGCGCGCGAGGGTGTCAAAGAAATGCTCGAAATGCTACAAAACCAGGGCATCAGCGTCGAGATCCTCAGTGGCGATGAGCAAGCATCGGTCGAAGCCTTCGCCAGAGGTTTGGGGCTCGACCCATCGGTATGCCGAGGCAATGTCGACCCTGAAGGGAAAGCGGCATGGGTCGCCGAGCGAGCGAAACTCAGTCGGACGCTGATGGCAGGAGACGGATTCAATGATTCGGGGGCACTCGCTGCAGCAGATGTCGGAGTTGCAGTCGGCAGTGGTGAACAAGTCAATCTCGACGCTGCCGATGTACTGATCCCAGGTGAAGACCCACGTGCCCTCGCCAATCTCATCGAGCTGTCGAAGCGAACCAGAAAAGTCGTCAATGCGAACATCGCAATCTCGGTGGCGGTGACTCTGCTTCTCGTCGTCACCGCGCTCACCGGCATCAACACCAGCATCGCAGCAGGCATAGCGATCCACGAGGCGAGCGTCTTCCTGATCATCCTCAACGGCATGTTCGTCGCCGGCGCAGGAGGCAGGAGAGCAGGTGTTCTTCTGGACTTAGGAAAGGACCTGATTCGCGATATCCGCGAAGCCGTTCAAGTACTGTTTTCGACGATGAAGAGCAGCCCACCGTCGACCGCTTGATAACCACAGACACGGAGCGAGATGCATGATGGACAAAGTCGAGATCGAGTCGAAGCACGCTCCGCCACTCGCAGAATGCGCGCACTGCGAGCACATGCTACCACCTGGTCTGGGCGAGATCATCTGCGAGGTCTGCGGCGCTGGATGCAGGGTCAATCACGAGCCGACCGTCGAAGCGCTCATCGAAGAGAAAGTGCCCTGTCCTCACTGCCACACGATCCTCGTCGCTGGAACCGACGAGCGTCCGATCGACCTCACCTGTGGGGCCTGCTCGGGTGGCTTCGCTCTCGTTGCGAAGGTCGTCAAAGTCGAGATCGATTGTCCTGGATGCGAGCGCACGCTTCGCATCCGACCGAAACCCGGGAAGCGTGAGTTGCATTGTCCAGCCTGTGAATCCGCTTTCCAAGTCACTTTTTAGATGCGGATTCACGAAGTCATCAAAGACTCTCACGTTGATTCTCAGCGCGCTGATGCACCGCTGAAGAAAAGCGCTGAACCCCTCCTTCAACCCTCACAAATCAGGGTTCTTGAAATCCGTCGAGGGTGGGAGAGAGGTCATCTCTCAAAGTGAAAGTGGACGGCTCTGGAGGCATGAGAAAACGACAGCCTATGGCTGAAAATCACCCTGCGCGCTCAAATACCCCAAATTGAGCGTCAACTTGGGGATGGGACCGTGAGTGAGAGCAAGTCACCGAATGGTGGAGATGCCGACGGCGTCGACGAACTCGCCGCTCTGCGTGAAGCCCACGTTCGCTCGGCAGCCTCGGCAATCGATTCCCTGGGCCGCGCTCGCGACCGCCTCGATGACGAATCGAAACTCCGCTCAAGCATCCGCCGCGAGCGCCGACGCCGCGTTGCTGAGATGGGTGAGCGGGTCGAGGGGATGCGGGGCGCTCTGCGCAAGGCGAACGACATTCTCTTCGAAGAGGAATTGCACCGAATCGAGGCCGATATGCGCGCCGAGTTGGAAGTCGAGATGGAGCGCCTTGAGACCGAGGCTTTGGAGCGCGAGGAGCGCCTTCTTCGCGAAGAGATGCTGCATAGACTTCGTCGCGAAGAGAACCGCCTGAGGGAACAACTGGATCTCGAACGCGACCGCCGAATCGAAGGCCACACAGGCAAGCTGCGTGAACGTCTCAAAACCGAGATGGAGACCGAGTTCTCGCGTCGCAAGGCCTTCCTTGCCGACCGACTTGAACTGGAAGCGTCGCAAGACCTCGACCGCATGCAGCGCCGCGTCGAAATGGACATTCGAGAAGCGGAGGAATCGAAGGTTCACAGGAAGGTCGAAGCCCATCGTTTGGCGCAGGAGATAGCCATGCGTGAGAAGCTCGCAGCGAGCCGAAAGAAGCACGAGGCGGAGTTGGAGAAGCAACTCGCAGCAGAATCGAAATCGCTCGAGAAAGAGATGATTTCAGACGTCGATGTCCGCCTCAAATCACTTGGCGAAGAGGCAGAAGCAGGAATGCTCGCAGAACTCGACCGATGGTTCCGAGCCGAGCGCGAAACCATGGAAACCGCATTGCATCTCAAGCGTCAGGAACTCGCTTTGGAACGCGAGGTCGAGATGGAACAGCGCTTGGCCGACACTCGCAAGCAGCGCGAGGTCGAATTGAGTACCAAACTCGAGGAACAATTCGCCAAGAAAGCTGAATTGTCGAAGAAAGAAATCGAAGAGATGCTGAAGTCACTTGAAAATGAACTGAAAGTGAAATGGGAAGCAATTCTCATCGAAGCCCGCCAGTCCGCCTTCGAACGCTCTAATGGCAATTGATTCCATCGTGCTCGACATCATTCTCGTTGGGCGAGAATGGTATCAATTCGAACAGAAGTTTCACGCGCGAGTTCCCAGTAAGCCACGCTGCCTGGATTCGATTTGTTCGGAGCCTGCCCAATCACGATTGGAGCCCCATCGAGCGGCGCCTCAGCGATAGCCACCAGCCGCGGGATCTCGGTTTCGAACAATCGGTCTCCGAAGTGCTTGCGGGCCTGCTCGGCAACCGTCTCTGAAAGCCGACTTCGCTGCACCATCGTCAGCACGATCCCGAACAAGCGCAGCCCGGGATTGACCGCTTTTTGGACATCACGAACCGTGTTCATCAACTGGCTCATATTCTCCAGCGCATAGAATTCGGCCTGCACTGGAATCAGCACCCACTGCGCCGCAGCCAGTGCATTCACCGTCAGCAGACCGAGCGCAGCGGGGGTGTCGATGATGACTACATCGAAGTGGCCGACCGAGTCTTCCATCGCCATCCTCAGTCGATTCTCACGCCCGATTCTAGTCGCCAGATCGATTTCAACTCCAGCCAGGTCGAGGTCCGCAGGCAGCAACCAGAGATTTTCGATTTTGAGTTTTTTCGGAGCCCCTCGTTTTCGTTCGGGATGCTGTTTCTCGAAGGCCGCGCGCATCGCCTCGGTCAGATTCACCGGCCCCAGAACACATTGCGCCAAACTCACTGGCGAGCCCTCCAAACCGCCCTTGAAGAGCTCGTTCATGCTGGGTCCGAGCGTCTTCTTGTCGACCCCGAAAGTCGTCGCGATGTTGCCTTTGGGGTCGAGGTCGATGAGCAGCACTTTCCTCGCAGAAATCCCCCTCTCCTCGTTACCGACCGCCAGAGCCGAAGCGAGATTCACGGCGGTCGTCGTCTTACCGACGCCACCCTTGTGATTGATGCAGGCGATCACGACGGGCCCAGTCATCGATTGAATCCTGAGGCCCATCGGCCTATCAGTCATCGCTTACTTCTCCAAGGCGTCCAGCGAGATTCAGACAGATGGCAACGACTGGACCTATCAGGAAAGCGAAGATGAAGGTCCCGATCCAGAAAGTTCCGCCGAGCGCCCAACCGATGAGCAATACAGTGATTTCGATACCGCCACGGACCCGCCCAATAGGAAATCCAGTGATGCGCTGAAGCCCGGTCATCGTACCGTCACGAGGGCCGGGGCCGAGGTTCGCAGTCAGATACAAGCCACTACCAATTCCAACGAGAATCACGCCGATCACGACTTGCACAATCCCGCCTGTGAGGGTTACGGGAGTTGGCAGATACGGCAACATGTACTCAATCGCCGCAGCGATCAGAATCGCATTCAGAATCGTCCCGACGCCCGGCTTCTCACGAAGAGGGATCCAGAATCCCAGAACGAGCACGCTGACGAGGAAGGTTGTCTGACCGATTGACCAACCGATTTTGAGCGAAATCCCTTCAGCCAAGACCGTCCAAGGCGCATTACCGATACCGGCGGCTATCAACACCGCATCGCCGGTACCGAATATCCACAGTCCAGCAATCAGAATGACCAACGTCGAAACCTTCGGACGAAGCGTCATCGCATCGTCCGCGCTCCACCAAGTCATCGGCACTTTCTTCGCCGGCCGAAGCATGCTGAGTAGTCTCACAGAATCGGATTAGTGATTGTGACTTAAACTCAAGCGAAGATGCCGTTGTTGAAGTCGGAAATCGCTTGATGAATTTCTTCTTCAGTATTCATCACGAAAGGACCGTATCTGGCGATAGGTTCGTCGATTTCCGGGCCGGCCAAAAGCAGAATTTCTGACTCAATTTCAGCTTCTTCAGCAACACTGAGTCGAATGCTGTCCCCATCCGTCAGAATACCTAATTGGCCATCGTGCAAGGGCTTACCCTCGATTGAAAGATTACCCTTGAAACAGTAGACCATGCCATTGATTCCGCTTTCGAGCTGCTGCGTTATCGAGCCGCCTGGCTTCAGGGTGAGGTGCAGAAATGTGATGGGAATCACGGTATCGATGACGGCTGATTTCCCGAGGCAATTTCCAGCGATTATTCTAGCCTCGACCAGACCATCATCGGTTTTGACATGAGGAATCTCACTCGCTGGAATATCCTGGTATCGCGGTTCCATCATCTTGTCAGCAGCCGGCAGATTCACCCAGATCTGGAAACCGTGCATCATGCCACCGGACTCGAGAAAATCTTCAGGTGGTAATTCAGAGTGAATCACTCCGCGACCAGCCGTCATCCACTGAACATCACCCGGCCCCAATTCGCCAGTATTGCCAACCGAATCCCCATGACCGATTTTGCCTTCCAACAGGTAAGTCACCGTCTCGAATCCTCGATGCGGATGGGCTGGAGCGCCAATCGCTCCACCCGGTGGCCAATCGATTGGGCCCATCTCATCGAGTAGCAGGAAAGGGCTTGTGAGTGAGCCCATCGGTGTTGGACGACGAACCGGAAAACCACCACCCTCAAGCAATCGGTGAGTCGGTACAGTAGTCCGCAATCTACGCTTTTCGGTCATCATGATTCCCCTGAAAGTGCTTCTCGCCCATGTGGTTCATGCCAGTCCAATTCCGGCCCAATCGAAACCACACGAAACGGGTTGATGCTGGTATGAGACCACTTGTAATGCCATTTTATATGAGTCCAATCGCAGGTCTCGGCGATGCCATGAATCTGGAAAATATCGCGTAGATATCCCCAGACATTGGGCATGTCGACGATTCGATTGCGATCGCATTTGAAGTGGGTATGATAGACAAGATCGAATCGAATCAGAGTTGGCCAAAGACAGATGTCAGCTTCAGTCAAGGTATCGCCAAGCAGATATCGATGCTCGCCGAGCAGCGACTCGAGTTCGTCGAGTCGACCAAAAAGCGTCCCAACTGCGTCTTCGTAAGCGTCTTGAGTCCGAGCGAATCCAGCCTTGTAGACACCATTGTTCAGTGACTCATAATTGGCATCAATCATCGCATCGATTTCATCGACCAACTCGCTAGGAAGCAGTGGCGAGGTCCGCGCGTCATCTTCCCCTTTCAGAAGAGAATGGTGAGTATTCAACATTCGAATGATCTCGCGACTCTCATTGTTGACGATGGTATCGTGATTTTTGTCCCACAGCACCGGAACCGTGCCGATGCCAGCGAAATCTGGATCGGCAGCGAGGTAGAGTTGCTGGATTCCGGAATAACCGTGTAAATGATCTTCAGAAGCGCCTGGCTCATCTGCATTGAATACCCATGAACCGTCATTTTCCATCCGCCAGTCGACAACCGAAACCGAGATCGAATCTTCGAGACCGAGCAAGGAGCGAACCAGCATCACTCGATGCGCCCATGGGCAGGCGTGAGAGATGTAGATGTGGTAGCGCCCAACCTCGGGAAGGTGAGGTGTACTTCCATCAGTGCTTAGTGACGAGCGGAATTCAGATTTTTTGCGGAGAAATTTTCCCGAATCTCCAGCCGCTCTCCAGGCCTTCATCTGGTCGACAGCAGCCGCAGGTCCAAGTTCATTCAACGACTTCAGCCCCCTACGATTCAAGAATGCTGATTGTCAACCGATTCGACTTAATGATTTCTCGCATCGATTATTTCTATCGTCTCATCTCTAATAATGGCTTAGTCACACCGTTGAATCAATCGCTATGCCTCCTGCGGCTCAATTCAGGAACGTCCCATCTCATCAAGATAATCCATTTCTGAGAAATATCCCTCATCAGCGGTCATTCGGGCCCTTTTCTCGTACATCTCGTCGCTGTCCCACTCGATTGCACCGAGTCCATCGACGTATTTGTTGTAGAGACAGAAGGCGCCTGCTATCAGCACCGTGTCATGCACTTCCAGATCGGTCGCGCCTTCTCTCATCGCGGCCTCGATATCCTCTGCCTCGACGAGGCGGGCATTCCTCGCTACCTTCTCAGCGATCGTCAGCAGGAGCTTCATCTTGGGCGAGAGTGGGGCGCTGATGAGATCGGCTCGCACCGCATCGACCAGAGCGCCATCGTCAGCCGCTAGATACGAGACGATCGAACCGTGCGATTTGGCGCAGAATTCGCATTCGTTGACGCGTGAGACATGTGTGGCGATCAACTCCCTCTCTATCTGAGTGAGCGTCGAATCGCCTCGTAGCAGGACTTCAGCTAGTTGCTTCATCGGGATCGCGGCGGCAGGATTGACGTTCAACAGGCCGCGGATTCCCGGAATATCTTCAGGCAGTTCGATGTGAGCCATCAGATGGCCGTCGAGTTTCGTTTATTTGAAGAATTATCGATAGCCATCGATTTCTTTCTCGCAGACTCCCGCTGGGGATGTCTCAATGTTTTGTAGGGATGGTAAAACCACCATCGCGCTCGCGAGAGCGCGGTCACTGGATTACAGGAACTGGCACTTCTGAGAGAATTTTCCTCAGGATGTGATGCCCAGTGACGCCACGAATCTTCGACTCAGGCTTCAACATGATTCGGTGGCTGACAACCTCGAGCGCGACTCCCTTGATATCGTCAGGAATCACATAATCCCGGCCATCGATCGCGGCGCTCGCGCGCGACGTCTTGAACAGCGACTGACTGGCGCGCGGAGAAGCACCAGTGATCACGCGGTGGTCCTCACGGGTCCGGTGTACCAACTCGACGATGTAAGAGAGGATGGCGGTGTCGACGTGCACGGTTTCGAGCGCCTTTTGCATCGCAACGACCTTTTTCGGCGAAGTGATCTGCTCGATATCGTAGTCGTCCTTACCGCGAAGTTTGCGGCGTTGTAGAATCGACTTCTCTTCCTGGCGGTCGGGGTAGCCCATTGACATCTTCATCATGAATCGGTCCATCTGAGCCTCGGGCAGCGGGTAGGTTCCCTCTTGCTCGATCGGGTTCTGAGTCGCCATGGTGATGAAAGGAGCCGGCAGTTTGTGGGTGATTCCTTCAATCGTCACCTGCTTCTCCTCCATCGCTTCCAAGAGCGCAGCCTGCGTCTTCGGGGGGGCACGGTTGATCTCATCAGCAAGTAGAACGTTGGTGAACAGCGGACCGGGACGGAGCTTGAATTCGCCCGCGTGCTGGTCGTACATGTAGGTCCCCATGATGTCGGCGGGCAGCAGGTCCGGGGTGAACTGAACTCGCTTGAACTTGCAGCCGAGTGCGGTCGCGAATGTGTTCGCCATCAGTGTCTTGGCGAGGCCTGGATAATCCTCGATGAGCATGTTGGCGTTGGAGAGGATTCCGATGGTGACTCGGCGCAGATTCTCCTGCTTTCCGATGATGACTTTCGCAACTTCGCTCATCAGACCATTGGAGATCTGTGACACGGTTTGAATGAGTTCTCGAGACTTGGGGTCACTTGCTGCTATGGTCAATCCAATCACCTATTGAGTCGCGTGCCGGATTTGACCTACTAAAGCATTCTCCGCTTCTGAACGGCTCACGAGTCACTCTCGCGAGCGTTCTTTCGCCCTCGCTGAGCGCGAGGGAAGAGTCAGAGGCCCCAGAATGTGGAGTTCGGATCTTTCCTGTGAATGGAGGTGAGCTCGTCGAGAACTTCTTGCTCGGCGGAAGTGAGGTCCATCTTGCGGAGTTTTCGAGCGTGCGACTCGGGGATATCGACCAGAAGCACATCTTCCTCGTCGATCTGTCGACCGACGGTGACGCCGTCGATTGCAACGGCGACTTCAGCTCCTTGCATCGCCTCCTTCATCGAATCTTCACCCGAGCGAATCGATTTGATCCGACCGACTCGCTCGCCATTCTTCAGCAGGCGCTGACCAACGTGGATACGCCCAGCCAAGACTCGAACGCCCACGACAGCGGGTTTGGAGACGCGGAAGGTGTGGTCTGGGAGCAGCAGGATTCGACCGGGGTAGACGACCGAGACACGGTTCGCGTCCGCCAACTCACGGGTGCGCGTCTCGACCCATTCCTCACGCTCCTCCAAAATGCGATAGATGATGTCAGAACCGATGTGCTGAACGCCTGTTTCGGACTTTTCAATCTCGGCCACAGCGTCCGGCAGAATGTCTGTCGAGAAGGCCAAGATGCAGCGGTGAAGTGGGTCCGTCGCACTCTCGGCGGAGCGCACATCGCGGCGGTTGACTTGTCCGATCGTAGCATGACGAATCGGGATTTCGATTTCTGCGAGTTCCTTTGCCAAGGCCTCCAATCCTCCCACGGTATCGGCCTTGATGGTGACGCCCTCCTCATCCAATTCGATGGACAGATTCGCCTCAGCATCAGCCAGAGCCAGCGCCTCTTGGCGCTCAGCATCAGTTGAGACAACACGCATGGTAGTGCCAGCCAGAACGTTTTCAATTTCGGGCGCTGAAATCTTCAGTCCACTGGCAGCGTGAGCAATCTCTGTATCGTCCCAGCGATTCCCAGCATCGCGCATCTCGGACATGCCGCGAGGCGCGAACATTCCCCGCACGCGCGTGGCTTTACCGCCCTCATCGGTCACGAGAACGATCTCGTCGCCCTTTTTGACGCTGCCACGATAGAGAATGACATCCAGAGTCTTGCCAAGGCCGCGCTCCTCCTTCATCTCGAGAACAGTGCCTTCGCCAGCCCCCTCGATATCGGTCAGCTGGTCGTCCAGATAGCGCTCAGCCATGCCAATGACAACGGCCAGCAAATCCTGAATCCCCTCACCCTGACGCGCAGATATAGGAACAAGAGCAATCTCCTTGGTGAAATCCTTGATGCGGTCGTAGCGCTCCAGATTGAAGCCATGTTCGGCGAACGAACCGACCAATTTCCAGTATTTCTGATCAAAATGCCCCAAAGCCTCGGTGGTCTGCTCGCGCAATGCAAGCGCCATCGGCCGCCCACGAACGGACTGCCAACGATGAATCCGGTCAACCTTGTTAGCAGCGACGACGAACGGAGTTTTCGTCGCCTTCAAAATTCGAATCGATTCGATGGTCTGCGGCTTGCAACCATCGTTGATATCCACCACCAGAATCGCAACATCAGCCAACGAGGAACCACGCGCCCTCAGCGTAGAGAACGAATGATGTCCAGGCGTATCGATGAACAGGAGCCCCGGAGATTCGAACTTCTTGCCAGCCATCAGCGGCCCGCACAACTCATTCAGCAGAACTGCAGGAACTTCAGTGGCCCCAATATGCTGGGTTATCCCCCCAGCTTCTCGATCCATCACGCTTGCCTGACGTCCCGACCCCAATGCACGGATGTGGTCGAGTAACGAGGTCTTGCCGTGGTCGACATGGCCTAGTACGGAGACGATGGGTTGGCGACGTCCTGACATCTTTGACACCTCATGCGCAGTCCTCAATGAAATTCACTCGTAAATCTGACTCTCAGCGTCGCGAATCCAGTCAACGGTCCCCTCGGGGAACCACAATCCCAACTCGAACTCTGCAGTGTCCTCGCCGTCGGAGCCGTGAATGATGTTGTGTCCGATGTCCATGGCGAAATCCCCGCGGATGGTTCCGGACGCGGCTGCGCGCCCGTCTGTGGGTCCGATCAGGTTTCGTGCGACTGAAATTGCCGAATCGCCAGTCCAAGCCATCGCCACGACCGGTCCAGATGTGATGAAATCGATGAGTCCGGGGTAGAATGGGCGCTCGGCGTGGACTGCGTAATGCGCCTCTGCAAGCTCGAGTGAAGGAGTCAACTGGCGCAGGCCGACGAGGCGCAGTCCCTTGGTTTCTAAGCGGCCGATGATGTCACCTACAAGGCCACGCTGAACGCCGTCGGGCTTGACCATGATGAATGTCGTCTGCATGCTCATACCGCGGGCCACAGGCCCGCCCTTTTTCAATGAAATGCCCAAGAACCACATCGCGGTTCGGTCATTTCATTGGCGAAAAACCATCCTTGGGAACGTGCTAGCACCGGTAATCCAATACCTTACAATCCACCGTAAAGAAAATTTCAATCATCCACATGAATCAATATAAAGAGGAATAATATTTTAATAAATATCTTTTATATAGAGTGATAACACGAGTAATTCTGTTGGCGATACTCAACCTCAATAAATTTGCGAAAGGAAAAAAAGAGGGTCTAATTAACCTAGATTTATCTGCGACT
>Ga0207966_1000350_pt1 | contig 27160 bp, 28 predicted proteins | sample Knorr_S23_td_NAD_FD_185611 | JGI IMG/M metagenome (GOLD analysis project Ga0207966, IMG submission 185611) | Marine microbial communities from Southern Atlantic Ocean transect - Knorr_S23_td_NADW_ad_2500m_LV_B (SPAdes) (version 2) | ecosystem: Environmental > Aquatic > Marine > Oceanic | place...
TATATATAATTATTTCCGAAATCTTTTTTATATTACAAGGTCTTACTCACTCATAGTGAGTATCTTATATGAGCGAATCTGACGTAACACTAAAAGTTTTAGAGGCATATACAAGAGATGTAGGAAGAGGTGTAGCTAGAATTGACTATGAAGCAATGGATGTATTAGATGCATCTACAGGGGATATTATAGAAATTAAAGGTAAAAAAAATACTGTAGCAAAATGTCTTCCATTATATCCTTCAGATGAGGGAAGAGGAGTAATCAGAATTGATGGATTAATTAGAAATAACTCAGGAGTAGCAATTAGTGATACTGTTACAATTAAAAAAATTAAAGCACCTCCTGCAGAAAAAGTAATAGTAGCGCCATTAGAATCAATACCACCAATAGATGAGAGGTACTTGGCAGATGCATTAGAAAGTGTTCCAGTTACTAAGGGCGATAATATAATGATACCATATTTTGGAGGTAGATTAACATTTCAAATCCTTGGCGTAACACCAATGAGTGATGCAGTATTAATCACTCAACGAACAGTGTTTACAATCTCTGAGAAAGGAGAAGCGGCAAAAGGAATAACTCCAATAAATTATGAAGATATTGGCGGATTGAGGGATGAGATTAGAAAAGTAAGGGAGATGATTGAACTTCCATTAAGACATCCTGAGATATTTGAAAAACTAGGAGTGAAGGCGCCAAAAGGAATTTTGCTTTACGGACCTCCTGGAACAGGAAAAACACTATTAGCAAAAGCAGTTGCATATGAAAGTAGCGCTCATTTCATTAGTATTAGTGGACCAGAAATCATGAGTAAATTCTATGGTGAATCAGAAGCAAGATTAAGAGAGATATTCAAAGAGGCAAAAGAAAAAGCTCCAACTATAATATTCATAGATGAAATTGATTCAATAGCGCCAAAAAGAGAAGAAGTAACTGGAGAAGTTGAACGTCGTGTAGTTAGTCAACTTTTGTCGTTAATGGATGGACTAGAGGGAAGAGGAGAAGTCATAATTGTAGCAGCAACAAATAGACCAAATGCAATAGATCCTGCATTAAGAAGACCTGGAAGATTTGATAGAGAAATAGAAATTAAAGTACCTGATAAGATTGGAAGAGAAGAAATACTAGCAATTCATTCGAGAGAAATGCCTCTTGCTGAAGATGTAGACATCGAGGAATTAGCATCAAAAACACACGGATACGTGGGTGCAGATCTAGAAGGTTTATGTAAAGAAGGCGCAATGAAGACACTAAGAAGACTACTTCCTAATATGAAATTTGATGAAGAAAAAATATCTCCAGAATTTTTAGAAAAAATCACAATAATAATGGATGATTTCAACAAAGCATTGAGAGACATAACGCCATCAGCTATGAGAGAAGTTTATATCGAGATACCAGATGTAGATTGGGAAGATATTGGTGGTGTGGATAGTGTTAGAAAAGATATACAAGAAGCAGTTGAATGGCCTTTAAAGTATCCAGATGCATATGAGAAAATTGGTTATTCAATGCCAAAGGGCGTAATGTTACATGGACCATCAGGTACAGGAAAAACATTGATTGCAAAAGCAGTTGCGAAAGAGAGTGGAGCGAATTTCATAAGTGTCAGAGGTCCAGAATTACTTTCGAAATGGGTTGGAGAATCAGAAAGAGGAATAAGAGAAGTATTTAGAAGAGCAAGACAAGCATCACCTTGTGTAATATTCTTTGATGAACTAGATTCAATAGCGCCGCTAAGAGGTGCATCGGGCGATAGTCAAGTTTCAGAGCGAGTAGTAAGTCAACTATTAACAGAATTAGACGGAATACAATCATTAGATAGTGTATTGGTGCTAGCCGCAACAAATAGGATGGACATGATCGATCCTGCATTAATAAGATCAGGAAGATTTGATAAACTACTATACATTGGGCTACCAGAAAAAGATGCAAGAGAAAAGATTTTAAAAATTCATACTAAAGGCAAACCACTAAGTAAGGAAGTCAATCTATCAAAAATTGCAGAAATGACAGATGGATTCAGTGGAGCAGATCTAGCAGCGGTTGTAAATACGGCAGTTTCGAGGGTATTGCAGAATTTTATAAGTAAATACAATCCAGAAGAGGCAAAAGAACATATAAAAGAAGCAATAGTAAAAATGGATGATTTTGAGATAGCAGTAAGAAAAGTTAAAACTTCAAGAGATGGAAGACCTATAGAAAAATCACAGATAGCACATTATAAATAAAATACATCAATCCTCGATAGAACGATCGTCTATTTCACCACGAAATGATTCTAGGAATATCGGTACAATTATTTTAATGAGTCATATAGTCGTCAGAAATTTTTTACCGCAACGAGAACAAAAGACAATATTGGAATAATCAATCATCGAATCACCAGACAAATTATATATCGCAAGATGGCTTTATAATTATTTGTAGGAATTCTTTTTAATTACAAGAAAATTAAGAGAATATGTATATTTTTATCATGGAATTCATCCAAACAATAAATACAAACCTACAATTATTTATTGAGAACTATGGATTCTTTGGTGTTTTTATTGCCATGTTTATTCAAGCACTAATACCTGTGGCAATTCCATCAGATGTAGTCATCATTGCAGCTGTATTGCTTAACATAAATCCAATTTTAGTCATAATTGCATCTGCATTAGGATCTACAGCAGGAGGATTGATTGGATTTACGCTTACCAGAAAAGGAGGAAAACCAATAGCGATGAAATTTATTGGTAAAAAACAAATTGAAAGATTTGAGAATTGGTTTGAAAAATGGGGAAATTATATAATAGTATTCGGGAGAGCAGCGCCATTTTTATCAAGTGATGCAATTGCGTTTGCTGCAGGATTAACAAAAATTAATATTAAGACATTTATAATACTAGCATTAATTGGAGCAGTATTAAGAAGTATAATACTAGTATACCTGAGCGATTTGATTGTAGATTATCTGCCAAATATAATTTAGAGAGAATGTATTTACTTCTACATCATGCCAGGCATGCCCATGCCGCCCATGCCGCCGCCCATGCCGCCGCCCATGCCGCCATCAGCGCCTGGAGGGGGAGCAGGAGTTTTTGACGATGCAACCACATCATCTATTCTTAATAGCATTCCAGCAGTTTCAGTAGCTGCTTTAATGATCTGTTCTTTAACAATAGTTGGTTCATAAATTCCCAATCTTGCACAGTCATCTACTTGACCTTTTACAACGTTAATTCCATACCATTTATTACCCTGTTCATGTGCCGCAGCGATTTGAACTTGAGTATCAATTGGATCAAGACCTGCATTTTCAGCCAATGTAATAGGAATAACTTCTAATGCTTCAGCAAATTTTTGTACAGCTAATTGTTCTCGTCCATTTAATTTATTAGCATAAGATTTAAGCAATCTTGAGATCTCAGCTTCAGGAGCGCCTCCTCCAACAACAATTGATGGTTTAACTAAGACATCCTTAACAACCATTAATGAGTCATGAATTGATCTTTCTGCTTCGTCGACTACACGTTGTGTTCCTCCTCGAATAAGAATAGTTACTGATCTTGGATTTTCACAACCTTCTACAAAAACCCAATTATCTTCTTCGATTTTACGTTCTTCGACTAACTGTGATTTTCCAAGGTCATTTTTACTTAAATCGTCGAGATTAGCAATAATTCTAGCGCCTGTTGCTCGTGATAATTTTTCCATATCACTTTGTTTTACACGTCTAACAGTAAGAATTCCTGATTTAGCTAAATAATGTTGTGCAGTATCATCGATTCCTTTTTGACATACCAATACATTAGCTCCTGATTGTTCAATTTTGTCAACCATGTCTTTTAGCATAGTACTTTCTTGATCAAGAAATGCTTGTATCTGATCAGGATTAGTAATATTAATTTTAGCGTCGAATTCAGTCTTTTCGATTTCAAGTGGAGCTGCAATTAAAGCAATTTTAGCGTTATCAATCTTTTTAGGCATGCCTGCATGAACTACTTCTTTATCAAGAATAATACCTTGTATCAAGGACGTATCTTTTAGCGATTCACCTGGTTTCTTTTCTACTTTAATATCATCTATATCAACAGTGTATTTACCGTCATTCTTATCTGCAACAGCAACTACTGCGTCAGTAACAATTTGTGATAACGCATCAGATTCTCTCCAGATTAATTTAGAAGCCATACTTGTTTTTGCAACTTTTTTTAGCCATTTTTTATCACCAGGAGTAACTTTTATAGCAATTTCGTCAAGAATCCTCAATGCCTCTTTAGCGGCTTTTTTATAACCGTCAACAACAATTGTTGGATGAACTTCTTTATCGATTAATTCTTCAGCTTTTTCGATCAAAGAACCTGCAAGAATTACTACCGATGTAGTTCCGTCACCAACTTCGGTATCGGCAGTTTTTGATACTTCAACCATCATTTTAGCAGCAGGGTGCTGTACATCAATTTCTTTAAGAATAGTTGCACCATCGTTAGTAATTGTAACATCTCCCATGCTATCTACCAACATTTTATCCATACCACGAGGACCCAATGAACTTCTAATTAATTCAGAGACTACCTTAGCAGCCATAATATTATTTTTTTGAGCTTCACGACCTTTTGTTTGACTCGAGCCTTCTTTTAATATAATTACCGGTTGTCCATTAGGAGCAACGCCTACATTTGCTTGATGTGCCATATAACCTGATGGATGTTAGACATAGCATATATATTTTGTGCGGATTTTCACATATCACAATCTAATTCTTCAATTCTATTTGGATCGAATAAACAAGAATAACATAAATTTTCAATCATATGTGCTTCAGTTGTTGGAACAAATGTATCTCCACATAATGAACAATTATTCATTATATTTACATAGAATTTAATATTAATTAAGTAGATCGAGTAACCGGTACGTTTTTTATGACAATAGAAGGAGATAAAACAGGAGTTTCAACTTCCCACCAATTGATCCATTTACGAGTTTGAGATAATGAATCAATATTAAGTAATTGTCTCGGAATATCATCACTAATACGAATGCCATGAATAGGGGAAGAAATTTTGCCATTTTCTATAATAAAACATGCATCTCTAGGAACAGTAGAATATGAACCAGCAGCAGGGTTTTGAAATCTAGTATACCAATTATTTGTGATTAATAATCCATTATTAATTGAAGATAGCTGTTCTTCGAAAGTAGTATTTCCAGAAGACACATCAATATTCCAACAAAAAGGAGCCATTATTCCTGCATTGCCTGTAGATTTTACTCCATATTTATTAGAAGTAGTAATATTGTGAAGATAGTTTGTCAAGATACCATTATCGATTATTTTGGTAGATTGTGTAGGTATTCCTTCATCATCAAAAATACGTTGATAAATACCATTTTTTGGATTGCCGACATCAGATAAAGATAAATCGTCAGATGAGACCTTAAAATTTATTTTATTGGCAAAAAATGAATCGCCAGAATCAACAGAATCAGCTGAAGCTGCATGACCAACAAATTGGAATATATCTGCTGCAACAGTAGGTGTAAATAAAATATCATATTTTCCAGGATTACATTGTTTTGGATTTATTGATGATTTTGCATAATCGCCTGCATCGATTCCAGCTTTTTCAGAATCTATATCATCAATTGAAGATGAACATGACAAACCATGTCCACTAGATTTAGATTCAGTAAATGCACGAATATTTAATAAATTAGTAATAGATTCGTCGTTAGATTCAATACCAGTAGATGTTATTAATATTATTTCAGATATACGACTTGTAAATGATCCACACACTCGTGATGCACCATATTGTAAAGCAAAATTGATAGAATTCTCAACATGATCAATAATAGATTCATAATTATTTATTTGGTCAATATCGATATGTTTGTTTATTTCATAAGTAAAAGGTCCAGATGGAAGATGAGTATAATCATTATTCATAGGAGAATCATTGCAATATTGAAACAAAGAATCCAAATAATTAATAATGCTAGTTTCATCGAGATTATAAACCACACCACTAGCACGTTTTTTATCTTTTCCTAAATAGATCTCAATTGCAATATTTTCGGTATTGTCAAAGACATTGATTGAGTTATTACTAAATCGTATAAGATCTTCATGTTCTTTAGATAGAAGAAATGAATAATCATCGCAGTTAAGAGAAGAAATTTTATTTTCAACTATAGATAATATATTATTTAGATTCATGATCGATTACCTATTCTAATATTTCTTAATCGAACATCAGGCGCTCCAGTCCAAACAGGAGCTCCTTGCATCGGTTCACCTTTTCCACAGTTTGCAGCTTTGAAATCAAGATTTTTGGAACGTGCGTCGACCGAAGACCAGAATTTCTTGGATGTGAGTTCTAAAACAGGAGATTTAACATTTATGTCTAATTCACCATTTTTAATTAAATATGCTTCAAAACCAACATATCTTTGGTTCTCTCTCCTATCGTCTATATTCCATTCCATGAAATTTTTTATATAAACTCCTTTTTTTATGTCCGAGAGTAATTCTGTGATATCATAATCTCCGGGTTCAATAAATGTATTAGACATTCTGATTATAGGTTCTTTATCAAATTCAACACTGCGAGATGCAGCATTACTTCGAATATTCATTTTAAATGATGTTTCACGATTATGTAATAAATCAGTAATAACTCCACCTTTAATTAATTCACGCTTTCGTGATTCAACACCCTCGTCGTCAAATAAATAGAAACCCATAGATTCAGGAATAGTAGGATCGTCACTAACAAATACTTCTTCGCTACCAATTTTAGTTCCATAACAATCAAAATCAAGATAAGATTCTCCAGCTTGGGCAGCTTCCCTGCCAAGAATACGATCAGCTTCAAATGGATGTCCGCAGGATTCGTGAGCAACTAGACCAGCAATATCTGGACCGACGATTATATCAATATCTTCGTCGAATTTTTCAGATTTAGATTTAATAGAATTAGATGCAATAACCAATTGTTCTGGAATATATGAACTAAGATCAAAAGATTTTATTTTCTCCCAACCGCCAGAACGTCCAAGTCCTGCATAACCAGCAGGAATACTGAATGCGGACAATTGCCCATTATGATTAGCAGTAATAATACTATGAAATGAAACACGAGGAACACGACTCAATATATGTGTGCCTTCAGTATTCACATAAAATTTTTCTTCAATCGAATTATCGAGACCTAGAGTTCTATTAGGAAGAGAGATATCAGAATTAAATGATGTAATATATCCATCAACGTCTTTCAGAATTGATATCATTTCTGCAATATGAACATTTTTTAAATTTTCTTTTTCTGAAGCAGACCATTCTTTATTTACTGATTTTTCACTTGAAAATTCAACAGGAGACTTTAATATTTTTTTAGATGATTTTGCTCTTGAAATTGATTTTTCAATTAGAGCATTAAGAGAATTATCAAACATATTAGTAGATGCAAAAACCATCACGCCATCATAAATCATACGAATTCCTACGCCTTGTTTTTCATAAGAAATTGTAGGTTTAGATTCGCCATTTTGTAATATTGCGGCCAAATGTTGTGTAGAATGAAATCTAGCTTCTGCATATTCTACATTATATTTCTGTGCTTCATTAATAATTGAATAAAGTAAATCTTCATATTTTAATAATGAATTGGCAGTCAATAGTAGATTATAATAATCGGCAACAATATTAGTTTTATTAAGATGGGAAAAGTAGTTAATAAAGAGAAGTTTAATAAAGTAAGAATAGTTCCAGATACAAGTATAATAATTAACCAGATATTATCAGAAAAAATAGGAAAAGGAGAAATTAAAAATTCCGAGATTATAATTCCAATAGCAGTTTTAGATGAACTACAGGCACAAGCCTCAAAGCATCAAGAAATAGGATTTTTAGGATTAGAAGAATTAAAGATAATCAAGGAAATCTCAACTAAAAAGAAGATTAAATTCAGATATTTAGGAACAAGGCCATCACTAGAAGATATCAAATTATCCAGGAGTGGAAGAATTGATGCGATTATTAGAGATGAAGCTATAAAAAATGATGCCATATTGTTTACTGGAGATTATGTTCAAGCAATAGTAGCAGAAGCAATGGGTGCAAAAGTAAATTATATCCCAAAGGTAATTAATGAAGAGGATAGTAACCTTGATAGATTCTTCAAAGATGAATTAATTTCAAGCGTACATATTAAACAAGGAATACCAATAAGGATAAAAAAAGGATTACCTGGAGAAATTGAATTAATTTCAATAGGAAAATCGATTGATGAAGACGAGATAAATAAAATAATTAAAGATATAGAGGAATTTGCACGAGTAAGTCAAAAAAGAGACAAACAAATAATTCGTGACGGGGCAAAGGTAATTCAACTTGATAAATTCAGAATAACAATTACAAATCCTCCGTTTTCAGATAGACCGGAAGTAACAATAATTAAACCAATTAAAAAGTTACAAATTACTGATTATAGTATTCCTAAAAAACTAATGGAAAGAATCGAAAGATCAGCAGAAGGAATATTAGTGGCAGGTAGTCCAGGTTCTGGTAAAAGTACATTTGCTTCTAGTTTGGCAGAATTTTATTCTTCAAAGAATAAGATTGTTAAAACAATTGAATCGCCAAAAGATCTGCAAGTGAATCCTGAAATTTCCCAATATGGGCAACTAGAGGGTGATTTTGAGAAAACAGCAGAAATATTATTGTTAGTAAGACCAGACTATACAGTATTTGATGAAGTAAGAAAAACGAGAGATTTTATGATTTTTGCAGATTTACGTTTATCAGGAGTTGGTATGATTGGAGTAGTACATGCGAGCAACCCAGTAAATGCCATTCAAAGATTTGTTGAAAGGATTGAAATGGGCATGATCAGTAATATTGTAGATACAGTAATTTTTCTTAAAGATGGAGAGATATCTAAAACATATCAGTTAGAATTAGTCATGAAAGTACCAACAGGAATGCAAGAAGTAGATCTTACAAGGCCAGTTATCGAAATAAGAGATTTCATTGATTCGACTCTAGAATATGAAATATACACATATGGAGAAGAAAAAGTAATAATTCCAGTAATAGAAATTGAAAAAAAAGAACGTATAACAAAAGACAAATCTATGAAAAAACTTCAAGATAATTATGGCAAATATATGAATGAAATGAACATTGAAATGGTTTCATCTAAACGGGCATTAATTACAACTAATAAAAAGAACATTCCAGAGATAATCGGGAGGAATGGACAGAATATCATGAATATGGAAAAGAAACTAGGAATAAAAATTGATGTTGAACCCAACAATAATGCATTAGGTAAAAATATCAATCACATAATTCATGAAACAGGAAATTCATTAGATATTTTGTTCAAAAGAAAACTAGATGGAAAAACATTAAATCTATATGTCGACAATGAGTATATTTTATCCGCAACAGTAGGAAAAAAGAATAGAATAAGAGTTGCAAAAGATTCAGATATAGGAAAATCAATAGTTAATGCGATAATTCAGGAAAGAAAAATTATTGTGACAAACGTAGATTAATTAAAAAATCTAGTTTTAATTTTCTTCATTTCGTCAATGACTGAATAAATAAGAATTACAAATCCAAATACAAGTAATGCACGAGTAACTTGCAATAGTGCTCCACCTCGTCGTATTGCAAGGCCAAGATCTTGCTCGGAAACAGCAGGAAATCCACCTTCTTGTATTTCAATAACGCTTTTATTGAGAAATACTAAGTTATCAATTGCATTTTGAAATGCAATAAATCCAAATACCAAAAAGAAAAGTCCTACAATGAATGTAAATTTTTTCAAACAAATTACCGTAATAACTTAGTTTTAATTTTCTTCATTTCGTCAACTATTGAATAAATAAAAGTTACAAATCCAAATACAAGGAATGCACGAGTAACTTGTAATATGGCAGCTCCTCGCCGCAATTCCTCAACAGTTTGTTGCTCGGAAAGAACAATTCCACCTTCAGGAAGTATACCCGCTTGAGCTTCTCTTGCGTAGCTTTCTAGAGCGATTATATTATCAATTGCATTTTGAAATGCAATAAATCCAAATACCAAAAAGAAAAGTCCTACAATGAATGTAAATTTTTTCAAACAAATTATCTCCTATCGATTAGAATGTTTTCCAGCCAATTTATTCCTTGTGTAGTTATCTTAAACATAATTTTTTTATCAATATTTTTTTTATCGACATAGCATAATTTTTGTAATTCGCTGAGTCGAGAACTAACAGATTTTGGATTAAGATCAGTCAGATCACATATATCAGAAATTGATGTAAATGAATTAGTTTTTCCTGCAAGAAAGCCAACATAATTAGCAAGTAACTGAAGACAAATTCTTTCACGGTCGCTCATTTTTTTTGAATTAATCCAGATTCTTGGCCCTTCAGATGTAAGTTTTATCAAATTATGAAATTTTGATAAAATATCCTCTAATGAATAATTAATTGTAATTTTCTGAGCTAATTCAAGGGATGGGATGGATTTGAGAAGGAATTCATTAATTGAATGTAATACATCCTCAGGATTTCCCTTAAAATCAATTTTTGTATCTTCATGGGTCAGTGTTACGGATAGTTCAGTCATTAAATCACATCAGAATAGCTACAAAGTAGAATTTGAAAGTTTTTCAGTAGATGAAATAAGAGAAGTAGATGCAGTATAAACATATTCTCCAGTATTACTTTTGAATCTTCGAAGACGTCCTGATTTTGCCATTCTTAAGAGGGTAACTGCAACAGTTTGTTTAGGATACATTAATCCATATAATTGTAAAATTTCTCTTATTTCATTAAGCTTCTTCGGAGTATCAGACCAATTACTAGTAAATAATTTTATTAATACATCAGTCAATGAATCAGATTTATTTATTATTATATCGGGCGGAATATTAGAAGTGCTTTCTACAGTATTATCGTTTATAGAAAATTTCTTATCAAGAGAATTTAATGTAGATACGCCACTTAGAGATTCGATTATTTTTGGAATATGAGATATTATTTCATCAAGATTATGAATATCGCATTCAATATCAACTTCGGCGTTAGAAATTTTTAATTTAATTTTTGTAATAGAAATTGTCATCAAATAATTTCCTAGAAAATTCTATATTAACCTATTGTAAAGGGGGTCTTTTCTGGACATATCGATAATTCCTCATAGAACCATTACGAGTTAATATATTTTCTCTAACAAGATCTTTTAATGAGTGTGAAATACTTGTTTTATCATAATGATAACCTCGTCGTGATAATTCTTCGTCTACTTCAGATAAGTTTCTTTCTTTAGTAAACCAATTTTCCTGCCATAAAGTCTCAATTAAATCTCTACATATAACATGTTCAGTGGATTTAGTTATCCTACTAGAAATAGTAGGTTTAGGGTCATCTGACACAGATGGAACAGATGTTTTTGTATCAATACCGCTAATTACATTTTCAACAGTTTGTTTAACTTTGTCTTCAGGGCAAGATATTTCAACCTCCCAATCACCATGCTTCAATTTTACTGTAATTTTTTCTTTATCAGACATTTTTATCCTTATTGTGCATCTTGCACAACATTTATATTTGAATCTTTCTCATTCCATGTTGGGCAAGATGGGCATGAGTTATATTACACGAGAGAAAAATCAAACAAGTATAATAGAATTATTGGATAATATAGAGATCCCAGATAAACAGAATAATGAAAAAGAAGATTTTATAAAAATATTAAATAAATTAATTGAAATAAAATTAAATGAATTAGGAAAAACATATTTCGAAGTTGTTAAAGAAAATAAAACAAGAGAAACACAACTTAGAAAACTAAATGCATGGGCAATTTGGCTTGAAGAAAATGATGAAATATTAGAATAACATATATTATAAACTTCGCTGATTAACGTATTATATTGGAGAATATAGATTTAGAAATTGTTGCAAAGATTGCGGGAAACGTAGTAATTAGTAATAATCCAGGTGAAATGTTAAAGATCTGGAGAAAACGATTAAAGATTAAACAGATAGTATTGGCAAGGAAAATGAAAATTTCTCCCTCTGTATTAAGTGATTATGAAAGTGGTAGAAGATATTCACCTGGAATTATTTTCATTAAGCGGTATATAGAAGGCCTAGTAATTATTGATAAATCAAATAATAAGACGTTAAATAGATTATTGAAAGAAGATCATTCAGCAATATTAGGAATTGGAGAATTCAAGAAACCAATTAGTGCAGAAAAATTAAAGAAGATAATCAATATCGATATATTAAACGGTGATGATAGATTAGATACGAAGATACATGGATACACAATAGTAGATAGCATTAATACGATATACATGTTATCAGGAATAGACTTTTACAAGATATTTGGTGCAACAACAGAAAGAGTATTAATATTCACTAGAGTAGGAATAGGACGTTCTCCTCTAGTAGCAATTAGAGTTTCACAACTAAAACCCAGAATGGTAATATTACATGGACCAAATGAAATTGACAAATTAGCAGTAGATTTAGCAGATAAAGATAAAATCATATTAGGATTGACAAGAGATAATGAGAATAAGATTAAAGAGAAATTAATGAAATTATAGAATTTTATATATAAAGGCATTAATTGAGAATTACTATGTTGCTGGATGTACAATATCTAATATTCATTACAATAGTTATTCTAACGTCAACAATTATACTAAAATTAAAAATATTGGATTTTAAGGGAACTGTAATTTCAATATTTATGGGAAATCTGATATATCTAGTTACAGGAATTGAAGGATTTATTTTAGTAATAGAATTTTTTATTATAGGATTCATTTGTACAAGATTCAAATTTAAACAAAAACGAAAGAAAGGAATTGCACAAGAAAAAGGGGGAATTAGAAGTTGGGAAAATGTAATTGCGAATGGTTTTGCTTTTTCTCTTTTTGGAACATTGTATTTTTTTACAAACATTGAATCATTTTTAGCAGCGTTTATTGCATCAATAGCTATTGCAACAGGGGATACATTAGCAACTGAAATAGGGTTATTAAGTTCAAATAAGCCCAGATTAATTACAAATTTTAAAGAAGTAGAAACAGGAAAATCTGGAGGAATAACACTATTAGGGTCAATTGCATCAATAATAGGAATAATTATTATTACTATTTCTTCGTGGATAATTGGATTTTCATTTAACAATTATTCAATAATGGCAATTATGATCGGATCATTCTTAGGAATAATTATTGATAGTGTTATAGGAGCAACAATACAAGCGCAATATTATTGTGATGAATGTAAGAAATTCACAGAATTACAGATCCATCACGAAAAGAAGAATAAATTAATCAGCGGATTTGGATTTGTAGACAATAACATAGTTAATTTATTAGCTACCACAATAGGTTCTGGATTATCAATATTAATTATTATAATGTTCTAGTAATTTATTTTTAATCTCAGATACAGGAACTCGAATTTGATCCATGGAATCACGATAACGAATAGTAACATCGTTATTTTCAATAGAATCAAAGTCGATTGTAATACATATAGGAGTGCCGATTTCATCCTGTCTTCTATACCTTCTTCCAATGGAGCCTGACGAATCATAAAATGATTGAAAATCTAACTTAAGATCATTGAATATTTGTTTTGAGAAAGAAGGAAGGTCATTTTTATTAGAAAGTGGAAATATAGCAACGTCGAAAGGAGATAATCCAGGTTTAAGAGAAAGAAGTAATCTATCGCCATCTTTGTGGTATGATTCTTCTACTATGGAATATAGACTGCGATCTACACCCATAGATATCTCAAACACATGTGGAAGAACTTTTTCCTCATTATCAAGAATATGAAGGTCTTTGCCACTAATCTTTTGATGTCTACTTAGATCGTAATCTGTACGATTGTTACATGCAACTAATTCCAGCCATCCAACTGAAGTAAGAACTTCAAAATCAAAAGAATGAGTAGCATAAAAGGCGCGATCGTCATCTGGAAGAATACGGAAACGAGTTTTTTCTAGAGAAAGGCCATTACGAGTATAGAATTGCTGGACTAAACCAAGATAATATGCAATAAATTTATTTGGAAGAACTCCACGATTTACTAATTCATTACAAGTAGCAGTGATAATTTTATCGTCAGAATTATGAATATTCAATATACAATCGGAAACTGTGGAGAATTCATCTAAAACATCTACATTATTTGGATTAAAGAATACTTCAATCTCAGCTTGATAGAATTCTCTTAATCGGAGTATGCTCTGGCGAGGTGATATCTCATTACGAAAGCTTTTACCAAATTGAGCTATGCCTATAGGTAATTTTATTCTCATTGTTTTTGAAAGACGAAGAAAATCAACAAATATATTTTGACATGTTTCAGGTCGTAAATAAGAAGTATCTCCTTTAGGACCTATTCCAACATCATACATCATATTAAACCTAGAAACGGAAGACAAAGAATTTTTGCATTTTAAGCATTTAATATCAAGAAATTTAATTTTTTCATCATATTCAGCGTTAGATAATTTTTCAGATATCATATCGCCAGATACATCAGTAATCATCCTATCCGCGCGATATACAGAATTACATTCACTGCAACGAACTATAGGGTCAGAAAAATTATCAAGATGTCCAGAAGCTACAAATACGTTTTTCGAAAGTATTTGACTGCCATCGATTTCAATCATATTGTCCCTTCGAACGATATTCTTTCTCCATGATTCAATGAATTTATTCCTGAAATTTACGCCCAAAGGACCATAATCCCAAAATCCAGCAGGAGCGTCGGAATAAATCTCAGAGCTAGGAAAGAAAAATCCTTTTTCAAGAAATAACTTCTGAATATCGTCGTAATTCATTATCAATATGATAATGATTAACAATAATTAACGTTTTATATTTAAAAAAAATTGTAAGTTGCCCCGAAGGGCAACTTAGATTATTATGCGTTTCTAGTTCGTGAGTAAAGTACGCCAGCTATTACTACCAAGATTACACCTAATCCAATTGCAACGTATGAAATTGGACTGATGACTTCTTCAGTTACAGTAACTTCGACTTCCTTGACTACTTCAACTTCTTTCACTACTTCGACTTCAACGACTCTTTCGACTTCAATGATCTGAGGCTCTGGGATGACATCAGGTAGACCGAATGCAAATATTGCACCAGGTGTTACTGATTCTACTCCCAAGTTTCCAAAGCCAAACCAATTAGCGCCACCGACAGTTCGGAATAACATAATATTTCCGTCCTTATCAGCACCAATACTTGGTTGAACTACAGAACCTTGTCCTATGTTGAATTCATGTAAGACTTCGCCTGTTTCAGCATGAAGTGCACGGGATACTCCGTCAACGCCAGAGAAGAATACCAAATCGGCGGTTGTGATTGTACCACCACGGAATCCTCTGTTGTCAATGAAGTAATTCCAAACATTTACACCAGTGTCGACATCAAATGCATTAACTGTTGCATTAATCTGTACGTCATATGAGTCAGGTTGTGGAACGCTTGCGGCCATACCACATACTGAGCATGGTCCTACTGCATTACCAGCCTGAGTCCATCTTGGCTCATTGAATGTACTGAAGAAGACCATGTTTAGATCATGGTTGTATGTGATATCAGACTCTAAACAGCCTACTGCAGGGCAGTTAAGCCAGTATGGTCTATTACCACATTCCTCATGATTTGCATATTTAATCTGTGCAGAATCACAAGTGTTAGCTGTTCTTCGTACCATTTCAACGTCGTTAAGTGGGTCTAATAATTCAGCGAATGGTGTTCTTCGAGTATTTACTGATTCAAATATATGAAGTGGTGTACCGTCAGCATAATCTAGAATGTGAACTCTTCCGTTCTTACATCCTTTGATTACTACTTTATCGCGGAGTTCTCCCTTAACTACGACATCTTCAGCTAGAATTGTGTTCCATGAACAGTCATAATCCCATGGGTCTCTTGTTGTTGTCTGGTATGCCCAGTCAATTTCACCTGTAACTGCGTCAATTTTAAGAATTGCTGAGGCAAAGAGATTTGGACCTGGTCTGAATGTTGCATTCCAATCAGGACCTGGTTGAGCTGTACCGACTATAAGTTTTTCATCTTCTTGATCAATAACCATCTGTCCCCAAATGTTGCTTATACCAGAATTTCCTACCATCTTTCCCCAGTCGTTTCTAAGGATATCTTGGTTCATTTCACAAGATTTGATTGCAGGAACGTCAGGTACTACTGGAGCTTTATTTGTGGTATGTGGTGTCTTTGCTTGAATCCACCATTTATCACAATTATCGACTAACCAGTCACCCCATTCAGCTTTTTCTTTTTCGAACAATGGTTCACATGCTACTTCAGTTTTTGCGAGACTGTCAGGATCGCCACAAGGAGGCATTAAGTATGTTCTCCAAACGACATCACCAGTGTTTGCATCATGTGCAGCAATGTAGTTACGACCTCCCCAGGTTCCTTCACCAGCACCACCTTGTGAATAGTACACTAAATTCCTAGAGTTTAAGAATTGTGGTGGATGTGGTTGAAGACTTCCAAAGTAACCACTGTTTCCAGGGATACCTTTTCCTAGAGGACTGTCAAGAGGAATCTCTAGACATAGATCTTCAAATGATTTATAATGTGATCCGTCATCTGCATTAATACCGGTCATTTTACAACCAAAGTCAGTGAACCATAATGTTCCACCGCCTTTTTCTGCAATATAGTGCATTGCATGTGTATGTGCAAATTCAGCGGTAATAGGTAACCTACCACCTTCTGGTGCTGCGTTTCTTGCATTATCTGCTTCTGTTACATAAGCAGCATCCCAAATACTAGAACCATCACTTGCATCCATTGCGAGTACGGTTTTTCGATTTAAGATAAGATAGACGTTACCGTCAATTATTAAAGGAACAGCCATACTGCCTTCGACACTACCAAATCCAGGTATCTCATTTTGACCAACGTCAACTGACGATGGTATTGGATACATCCACTTAACTTCTAAATGTTCTACATTACCTGAGTTAAGTTGAGTTTGTGGATTATAGTTGGTGCCCCAAGCATTTGCGTTATGGTACTCCCAATTTCGCTCCCATCTACTTAGCTGTTGCGCCTCAGCGTTTTGAATTGCTGGAGTTGAAACAGTTGACGTAGAGGAAACTAGCAGTATACTTGATAAAAGCACTGCTAAAATTACTCCCCAATATTTATGGTTCATAACAGGTGTTTTTGTTTTTAATATAAAAATGTGGTCTTAAATCAGGATTTAGTTTATCATAACTGCTGCTATTTATAGAATATTATATGAATATTGGTTATATGTATAGTAAAATCAATAATAATTGAACAAACGTAAGGTTAACATAGCCATGATTGAATAAATATAATTCATGGTTACTGGAGATATAGCTTGGCTTTTAACAGCCTCGGCACTAGTATTGCTCATGACACCTGGACTCGCTTTTAATTAAGAACAAATAACAATATATTATAAATAATTAATAATAAAAATATTATAATTAATATACATAGAAAGAGAATTAATACATTTAAATTTAATACAATTTATGAAAAACAATTATTGGTTGATAAAAGAAGAACCTACAAAATATTCATATAATGATCTAATAAATGATAAAAAAACAGTATGGGATGGAGTGGGAAATAATTTAGCTTTAAAACATATTAGAAAAATTTTGAAAGGAGATGACTTACTATATTATCATACAGGAAAAGAAAAATCAATCATAGGAATTGCAAAAGTAATTAGAGGTTCATATAGTGATCCAAACAAAGATGATAAAAAATTTGCAGTATTTGATATAAAACCCGTGAAAAAATTAACTAGGTCTGTAACACTAAAAGAAATTAAATCAAATATATTTTTTAATGATTTTGATTTAGTACGTATACCCAGATTATCAGTAATGCCTGTAACAAAAGAATATTGGAGTGAGATAATTAAATTATCTAACAAGAAATATGATGTCTGACTATATAACGTATTATGCAATAATAGCAGGAATATCCATCATAGCATATTGGATAAATTATTTGAGAAAGTCAAAATTGAATAATACCTACATAAAAACTCATATAATTGCTGAGATAACAACAGCAGTAATACTGATATATTCTGTATTTACTAAATCAACAGTTTTGATTCCATTGTCATTTGGAATGCTATTATATGCGACAATTAATATTGTTGGAGAATATATTGATAAAAAAGAGATCAAGATGGTTGGAATTCTAATAATAAACATAATAATATTGATATTTTTAATGAATTTTTTATGATTTATGAGTAAATTGAGTAAAAAAAATAAATAAATTAGTCAAATATTTTTGTCGTTATGTTATGTAATGAGATAATTACATTAGTAAGGTGTCGAGTTGAGATAGGGCATCAATGGGATAAACCCCCTTCATCCTATGGTTCTGTTGCCCTATTTCTACGCATTAATTACTTTAAATTTATATCCATAATAAATTTGACCAGAATTCCCATCTGCATTAATCTTTCTGAAAACAGCTTTAACATTTGCATTAATTTTAATATCTTCAACTTCAGAATCTACAAGTTGTGAAACAATATTAACGCCATTATCGAGTTTAATTAAACCAATAGACATAGGTAATTCATGTTCAAATCCAGGCATGGATTCATACGAAAGAGTGTAAGAAATTATTTTTCCAGTATGTGGCATCTCTTTATCTGAAATATCATGAGATTTACATTTCGGGCAAGTATTGAATTTAGGAAAAGATTCATAGTTGCAAGAGTCGCAAATAGAACCAATAATTCTATAATATCTATCTCTTAATCTCCAGTATGAAACGGACAAATCAATTAGCAACTCCTAAGACATGAACAACAGTATTTGAATCAATGCCAGACATATTATGACATAAGCCAATATTTTTATTTTCAAGATCTGCATGAGAACGATTTTGTAATTGTCTTGTAACTTCAATTATCTGATATATGCCAGTAGCAGAAAGGGGATTTCCACGTGCTTTCAATCCACCGGAAGAAGATAAAGTGACTTTTGAATTTAAATCATATCTACCTGATAGAACATCAGATGATGCATTACCAGGTTTGGAGAATCCCATTGTTTCTAAAATATTTGCAGTAATCGCGGGAACAACGTCATGAATTTCCAATAAATCAATGTCTTCCAATTTAATTTTTGATTCAGCAAGTGATTTATTCAAACAACTAGTTGTAGAATAAAATTTCAAAAGATCTTCTCTTGAAAAGAAACTAGTTGAAGAATTAGATGAAGTAGATGACAATATATTAACATCGTCGAAATTAGAATTATTGGTTTTTGATAATACTAAAGATGCAGAGCCGTCGCCAATTGGAGAACAATTAAGCATACGTAAAGGAGAAGATATAGTGGCAGATTTATTAATCGAGTCTAATGAAAATTCACGATTAAACTGTGCATGTTTACAAGTGACTGAATGTTTATGAGATAAAACTGAGAACTGTGATAATTCTTCAGAAGTAACATCATACTTTTCCATATACAATCTAGAGAATAATGCATAAAGTGAATTCATAGTTATGCCAAAAAATTGAGTATATTCATAACTTTCACCTAGAGCAGTAGCTTTGATTGTTTCTGCAGGAGAAAGATCAGTCATTTTTTCAGCTCCAATTATTAAAACAGATTCTAGATTATCTGAATTCAATAATTTATGACCTATATTAACAGCCATCGCACCTGAACAAGATGATGATTCAAGCTTAAATGTAGTAATATCTGACAAGCCTAATTCTTCAGAAATAATCGTAGAGAGATTCTCTTGACTTGAAGAATATGATGACAGAGTATTTGCAAAGATAATCATATCTGGCGATGTATTTGATTCAGAGATTGCCTGTCTTGCAGAATCAATCGCCAAGTCTACTATTGACTTTGACCAATGATCAGTAATTTTTGTAAGTCCGGTTCCAGATATCTTAGTTTGCACAATATTTCACCTATATTTGATTATTTTAAAATTCCCCTAAGTTTAGTATAAGTTGCATAATCAATTTCTTTATTATTATTTATTATATCAGTCAATGGGGTATAATTAGGTCCCTTATCCAATATTCCATCTTCAACTAACAGAGAAAATGAATCACTTCCTGCACCTGAACCAAATGAAGTAAGTAAGATTCTGTCGCCAGGTTTTGCTACATCAAAAGTTGAAACTAGTCCCAAAGGAGAACTAGCAGAATATGGATTGCCGATAATAGGATTCAAAAGACCTGGTTGAATTTGTTCAGTAGTGAAACCAAGACGTTTAGCAACCTGAATAGGAAACTTTGGATTAGGCTGATGAAATACAGCGTATTTAAAATCTGATGGCTTTAGATTAATTTCAGATAATAATTGTTTAACCGACGATTCAACATGATGGAAGTATGCAGGCTCTCCAGTAAATCTTGAAAGATGTCTAGGAAATGACTCAGTTTGTCTTCTCCAAAAGTCACTAGTATCAGTTACATATGAAGTACTTGCTTCGATTTTAGCAACACTGCGTTTACTATTATTAGTTAATACAAAAGCTGCCGCAGCACTACTTGCTGTATATTCAAGGTTGTCTCCAGGTCTTCCTTGCGCAGTATCAACACCAAGTGCAATACCACTCGAAATCATGCCAGAGCCTACCAAACCAGTTATTACTTGCATTGCTTCAGTTCCAGCTTTACAAGCAAATTCAAAATCAGCTGCAAGAGTCTTATGAACTCCTAATGCTTGAGCTACAATAGTACTAGTGGGTTTAACAGCATAAGGTTTTGATTCAGTTCCTACAAATATTGCGCCAATATCACATAAACCAGACATCGATAAAGCATTCCTTGCAGATTCTACTGCCATAGTTGTTGTATCTTCGTCAATATTTGCAACACTTTTTGTTTTATTAGGTCCAGATCCACTTCCTTTCCATAATTTGGCAATGTCAGATGTAGGAAGTCGTAATTTTGGTACGTATCCTCCATAGCCAGAGATATAGACCGGAGTAGAGCTCTTCATAGTTGGAATAATCATAACTAAAGTTTAAAAAGATACAGAAAATTTATCAAATATTAGTAGAATGACGAATTAAATTGATTTAACTTGTTTTACTATGGATGGACGTCTTTTTTTCAATATTCTATATCCGCATATACACTTTATTTCAGGTAAAGCTGCTAAATCTTCATTTGTAACAAGCGTAGCACAACGAACACATTCATAAACTACCCCGCCGAAACTCTCACTATCTGATTCCAATTTATTCAATGTTATTTGTAGACGCTAGTATATTTACTTTTTTGCTAATTGGGTTTTTCTTTTATTCCATAAATCAGAAGATGGAATATTGATAAAAGAAAACGAAGAATTTCAAATGATGAGAGTTTAGTTTTTCCTATACTGCGCTCTTGGAATATGAAAGGAATTTCCTTGATTTTTAGTTTTTTCTTATGGAATAAATATATTGATTCGATAAGATAGGAGAATCCGTTAGACTTTACATCATATTTTATCAAGAGTTCAATAGTATCAGAGTTGAATGCGCGGTATCCAGTAGTGTTATCATGTAACTTTGAGCCCAGAAATACACGGACCAACATATTTGCAATAAAACTAATAATTTTACGATGAATTGGCCAAGAACTAACACCTCCTTTATCGACATAACGAGATGCAATAGCCACATCATAGCCTTCACCAATAGAATCTACAAGGTTCATAGTTATTTCAGGAGGATGTGATAGATCAGAATCCATCTGAATAATACATTCAGAATTATTATTTTTGCACCAATCATAACCTGCTTGGTAAGCGGAACCCAATCCAAGTTTTTCCTGTCGTGTAATTAGAAATATAGTTTGTTCGAATAAATCAAGTTTTTGTACTACCGATGATGTTCCATCAGGACTATTATCATCGACAACAATAATTTTTAAATCATGCCCAGAATTCTTGAATATTTCAGTTAATTTATTAGTCAGAATTACAATGTTTTCTTTTTCATTATAGGTTGGAATTATGATTGAAACATTCATAATAATCAATATATAGTTTTTAGAACATCGTTAAGTTTGTTTCCTATATTTTGGACGTCATCTTCAGACAATCCAGAATGAATAGGGATAGAAAGAACTTTAGAAGAAGCCAGATCTGTGTTGGGTAAATTATAACTATTATTCATACTATGATAATAAGGCATTTTATGAATAGGCATACGATAGTAAACTGCAGTATTGATACCCTGTTTTTCCATATAGTTCATAACTTCAGAACGAGATTTATCAAGAGAAATGGTGTATAAATAACGATTAAGAAAAGTATTCTCAAGTTCTACTGGAAGATTAAGATTAAAATTACCAATAATATCGGAAAGTATATCAGAATTTCTTCGCCTAATTCGAATGAAATCGTCAAGTTTACTCAATTGAATAGATGCAATAGCAGATTCAATCTCAGGCATTCTTAGATTTAGTCCAAATCTAGTAGTTTGACCTGACTCGTCAAGACCATGATTTCGAATTCGAAGTAATTCTTCATACAATATTTCATTGTTAGTAGTAATCACACCGCCTTCTCCAGAAGTAATAACTTTAGTAGGATATAGACTAGTGCAACCTAAATTTCCCAAAGTTCCGCATTTCTTTCCGTTAATAGATGAGCCAAGAGATTGTGCGCCATCCTCAATTATTGCAATGTGATCAGGAGAAGTAATTTCGGCGATAAGGTCGACGTCAACAGGATGGCCATACAAATGAACGGGAATTATCGCCTTAGTTTTTTTAGTTATATTTGATTTAATCAGTGATATGTCAATATTATAATTTGATGATGAAATATCAACAAATACAGGTGTTGCACCTGTAGCTACAACAGCACTAGCAGTAGCAGTAAAACTAAATGATGGAATAATAACTTCATCTCCAGATTTTATATTCAATGATAGAAGAGAAGCATATAATGCAGAAGTTCCAGAATTAATTGCAACAGCGTATTTAACGTCAAGAAATTGAGCAATTTGTTTTTCAAATATTTTTACATATTTTCCGCCATATAGATTAGAACTACTCAAATGGCCACTTTGAATAATTTCTTGAACAATATTAATTTCGTTTTTATCAAATAATGGTTCATTTACTGAAATTTTTCGATTCATTAGAAATTACCTAATTTTTAACAAGTTTGTTTAAATCATGGCCAGATGGATTTTGAAATATTCTAAGATCGAAGTAAGATGTAGCGGCAACAAGATGATCTAAGATATCAGATTGGATATTTTCGTAATTAGCCCAATTATTGTCATTAGCAAATACATAAATTTCAATTGGAAGGCCACTTTCAGATGGATTTAATTGCCTTATTAAAAAGGTCATATCTTGTCTGATTTTCTCATGATTTTTTAAATACGATACAATATATGCGCGAAAAGTACCAATATTAGTCAATTGTCTAGAATTAAGAATAGATGATGAATCTCTACTATATGTTTTATTTTTATTTGATTGAATTAAGGATTTCTTTTTTTCTTTTAAATAACTAGACAATAAATCAATTTTTTCATATTGAGATAACATTGATTCATCACAGAATTTTATTGAAGTAATATCAATATTTATTGCGCGTTTTATCCTTCTTCCGCCACTTCGTTGCATACCCTTCCAATTTTTAAAAGAAGAGTCAATAAGCTTGTGAGTAGGAATAACAGTTATTGTTTTATCCCAATTTTGAACTTTAATTGTATGCAAAGCGATTTCAATAACGTTTCCATCTGCTCCAAATGCAGGTGCTTCTACCCAATCATGAAGCTGTAGAAGTTTGTTCGATGTGATTTGTAGATTTGCCAGTAATGAAAGAATAGTATCTCGAAAAATGAGAAGTAAAACAGCACTTATTGCACCAATGCTTCCAAGTAATGCCCATGGGGGTACGCCAGATAAAATTGAAATAATTAGTAAACCAGATAATATTAAAATAAAAATTTTTACTATTTGTATGTAACTTCTTAATGGTATTTGTTCATATCGTTTTGAATAAGCGTCTGTAATAGATGATAAAACTGAATCAATTATCCGGGAAAATACTAATACAATTAAGATGTTAATAACAAGTTTAACAGTAAAAATTCCTATTGGAGTATTATTGACAATAATATATGCAAAATTATTTACAATAAGAATTGGAATTAAATAAGATATTCTTAAAAATAAATGATTTTTAACTAATATATCATCCAGTTTAGTTTTTGATTTATTAATTTGAGGTATAATTAAATGAATAAGAAATTTACGAGTAATTTTGAATGATATATACGATGTAATGGCCAGTAAGAATAATGGAAGAATGTTAGATAATATTGGATAATCGAGCATCATAGAATTTATTAACGCAATCATTGAACAATCCCTAATATTAAATATAACAACTTGCTATTATAGAATTCTTCAAATAGATGAAAATAATTCGGATTTATTTGAAAAATATACACGAATTGGAGAGATAATATCATTAAGTTCTCGTCCGACAGATAATTTTAGATCAAGTGGATGGATTTTTCCATTTTTGTATTCAGATTCTAATTCTTCATAAGTAGAGAACAGCATATCACCGCCAAATTTACTAGGTCGTTCAATTGTAAAAGAATCAGAATCACGAAATATCAGATATTTACAATATTCCAGAATTGGATTATTATCAGAAATTCCTTCAGGACACCACGCAATTTTTATTTTAGATGTAATCTCTTTTTCAGAATCATGAATGAATATTGAATTTTTTGGATTGGATTTACTCATTTTCGTAAAGGTTGTATCAGTAGCACCTCCTGTATTTGTCAGACCAGGGATAAGATGCTGATGTACTGCTACAGGAACTTTCCATTTCATTTTAGGAAATACCTCACGAACAAGCATATGGATTTTACGCTGATCAGTTCCAGCATGTACAATATCTAGATCAAGTTCTTTGATGTCAACTGCCTGCATCGAAGGATAAAGATATTGTGATAAACTTAACTGATCTTTTTCAGTTCTTCCCATAATGGTCAAACACCTAACAGCGCGAGATAAAGTCATATGTTTTGAGAATTTGATAAGATTCATCCAATATTCGTCATTATTATGATATAGAGAATTACTTTTTACGATATTAACACCAGGACAGAAGAATTTGAAAGCTTCTTCATAGTAATTTGTAACTTGTTTAATTTTATCCCAATTACCTTCAAATTTATCATTAATGAAACTATGCCAATCTGCGAGATAAACAGATGACTGAATACCAGCATTAATGAAATCATTAATTTTAAAACCCGAGATTAGGAGACTACCTAAATGTAATTTTCCAGAAAGTTCAATTCCAATATAGTGTTTAGGAGAATGATTAGTTTCGAAAAGAGTTTTAAGTTCGTCTTCTTGAATTAATTCTTCAGTAGGAGGTTTTTTGACTAAAGCAATTTTATTCTCTATATCCATATAATAGTTTCACGGTGAAAAGAATATTTAAGAGATATCTATACGTGCGCGACGAAGTGTTTGTAAAAGTAAATAGATTAGAGATAAAGTAAATATCAGATTTAAGATAAATATACCAAGTTCAATACCAATAATTCGATTCAATAGAGCAAAAGAAGAGAAATATACTTGATAAAAAGTTAAGACCAAATTATATAACAATACAGGAAGAAATAATTTTTCCGCATATTGATTTATTTTCGAAGTAATTGGAAGTTGAGAACATGCAACAATCAATGAAAGAATTCCTGGAATAAATAATAACGGAGAACCTTGCTGAGTTAAACTAGAAACTATCCAGTAAATACCAATTATCGCAAATAAAATGGTGATAGATTTATTCATTACAATAGACATCCATTAATTACTGATATTGTTTTATGTTTGCTTTGATATATAAAAGTACAGATGACTGAACAAATCGATAAGGATAGCATGGTTCTATTATCAGCTTCTTACGATGGTATACAAAAAAAGGCATTTCTAAAATTTTACGATGAAAAAACAGATACCATAAAGTTATGGTATGACAACACAGAACACAAGCCATATTGTTTAATTAAAAAAGGTATTGATGAAAAACTACTAGAATCAATCAAAAATGAAAATAAGATTCTAGCCGTTGAAGAAACGACAAAAATTGACTTATTAAATGATAAAGAGGAAAATATGCTAAAGATCATTGCGGACGATCCATTGCAGATCATAAGCATACGAGATAGAGTACCTGCTTGGGAAGCAGATATAAAATATTATGACACGTACATGTACGATAAATCACTAATTCCTGGAATATACTATAAAATCAGAAATAATCAAATTATTCCGACTAAATTTACAACGCCAAAAGAAACGAATGAGATGTTGCAAAAAGGAATAGAAAATGCAGATATTGATATAAAAAATAAGATTAACGAATGGGCCGAACTTCTTAGTCAGCCACTACCAAAAATAAAGAGAGTGGCATTAGATATTGAAGTGCATTCTGACAAAGCAGACAGATTTCCAGATGCAGATGAAGCAAGATATCCGATTATATCAGTAGGATTTGCAGCTAGTGATGGGTTCAATCAAGTATGTATTCTTCGAAGAGAAGGAATAGAGACTGGAATTAATGAATTAGAGAAAAACATAGAAGTTGTTTTTGTAGATGATGAGAAATCACTAATCGAAAGTGTATTCAGAGTTATTGAGGGATATCCATGTATTATTACATACAATGGAGACGATTTTGATTTAAAATATATCTATAACAGAGCAATAAAATCAGGAATCAAAAAAGACAACATACCTATTCAAATCCCCGGGTTAGGAAGAGTTTCACGTGGAAAGAATTTTAATAGAACAATTGAGGCAAATTTAAAACAAGGAATACATTTAGATCTATATAGAACATTTCTAAACAGATCAATACAGATCTATGCATTTGGAAATAAATACTCAGAACATAGTTTGAATGCAGTAAGTTCTGCAATAATTGGGAAAACTAAGATTGAGTATGAAGGAGAGATCGGAGAGCAGACATATTATCATCTTGCGAAATATAATCACAATGATGCGGCAATAACATTAGAATTAACAAGTTTTGATGGAGATCTACTAATGAAGTT
>Ga0207966_1000356_pt1 | contig 27015 bp, 26 predicted proteins | sample Knorr_S23_td_NAD_FD_185611 | JGI IMG/M metagenome (GOLD analysis project Ga0207966, IMG submission 185611) | Marine microbial communities from Southern Atlantic Ocean transect - Knorr_S23_td_NADW_ad_2500m_LV_B (SPAdes) (version 2) | ecosystem: Environmental > Aquatic > Marine > Oceanic | place...
TTCGGCTTTATGATGCTTGCCGTGGCCATTGTGTTTATTGAGCGTTTATATAATAGCCCAGCCACTGGCTTCCTATGGGGATTGCTTGGCTTCGGTTTATTCGGTTACTACTGGGTACTCAATCGCGCCAGCAAAAACTCACTGATGAAACTTGTACGTGCTGTTGTGGTGGCAATAGGCATCATGGGAAGTGCTGGCCTTACTTATCAAGCAGGGCTAAACACAGAGCTTTGGGGCGAACATGCTGATGGTGTTCACGCAGGGCACCCAGACTTTGTTGTTGCGCGAGATTTGACAGACTTACGTAATAAAATTGCGGCGGCTAACGCACAAGGTAAAACCGTGATGGTCGATTTGTACGCCGACTGGTGCGTTGCCTGTAAGGAATTTGAAAAGTACACCTTCCCAGACGAGCAAGTGATATCTGCGCTTAGCAATACAGTATGGATGCAAATGGATCTTACCGATAACACACCAGAACGTCAGGAGATTTTTGACACCTTCACTGTGCTAGGCCTGCCAACCATTTTGTTCTTTGACAAAAACGGCGACGAGCTAACCAAGGCCCGTGTCACCGGGTTTATGAAAGCAGACGCCTTTGCCGGTCACGTAAACGAGTGGCTTAACAATGGGTCTAACACTAATGACGGTCAAAGTGGTCGCTTGGACTAAGGCGCGTCGATTCCAGGCCTTTCCTCTTCTAATATGGCGAGTATGGCGAGCGGTGCGAAGCGCTGCTCTCTTTATCTTGAGTAGAAACGGGGTTCAGAAAAGAAGGGTGGCTTCAATGCTGGCCTTCTTATTTATTTCGCTCACTTTTTCCCTATCAGTAACAGCGAAAACCACGGGGTGCTTTGATTACAAACGCTTTTGTTTTGAGCTGACGCCTTCGTCTTCTTCTCTTTATTTAGTCTCAGTACAGAGAAAAGTAGAATTGCCCGTAGCGCTAACTCTCTATTCCAATGTTATGCGAGACATTCCCACAGGCAATGGGGAGCTTAAATCAAAAGCCCACGTTAACGCATTTTTAGATACCAATGACCAAGTGCCCCTTGGCGTAGTAAAAAATGCCGACGCATTCTGGCCATCTATGCGCGTTAAATGGACGGTGGGGCGCGTAGACGCGATACACGACAACGCCTATACGTATCTGCCACCGCTACAACCAGCTAGCAAATACCGTATTGTGCAAGGCTTTAACGGCAATTTTAGTCATTCTGGTGCGTCAAGGTATGCTCTCGATTTTGCCGCGCCTGTAGGTACACCTATTTTAGCCGCCCGGGAAGGCGTAGTGATCGACACGAAAGATGACGGCACGAAAGGCGGGCCAACGCCGAAGTTTGCAAAATACGCTAACTACGTTGTTATTCTTCATAGCGACGGAACCACCGGCGAATACTACCACCTGAAATATAAAGGTGTAGTAGTAACAAGAGGGCAAACTGTAAAGCGCGGGCAGCTTATCGGTTATACCGGCAATACGGGGTTTTCTTCCTTACCCCACCTTCACTTTGGCATATATGTAGCCAAATTCCATGGTAAGTACGTGAGTGTGCCGTTTTCCCTCGACAGCGCCCTAACTAAGGCCTCGCCTTAGAATTTATAGCAATACATACTGATACTTTTCGTTAAAACTACCATCTCATCCCCCACTAACGCCTTCTGAGAGTGCAGCATGCTGCGGTTTCACAGGCAGCAAATAAGCAAACTTTCCAATAAACTTTGCGCCGAAAACACCTGATTAGACCAGTATTTTGCTGCGAAATCTTTATCTATCACTATAATCAGCATTTAACACAATAAACGAACAAATTAATTGGCTTTTTTTCGTGCAACTGTCACAAAAGTTTGTTGAAATGGCAATAACCGTGACTTTTTCCCGAAGATAGCAGCAAACTAGATGAATATTTTGTTATTGAACGGCCCTAACCTGAATATGTTAGGCCAAAGAGAACCCGACAAATACGGCACACAAACCTTGCAAGACATCGTAGATGATTTGCAGGCGCAGGCTGCGTCAAGCAACGTGACCTTAACGCATTTTCAGTCAAACGCTGAGTTTGAACTGATTGATCGCGTGCACGCTGCTATGGGTACTGTTGATGCCATTATTATTAATCCTGCTGCCTTCACGCACACCAGCGTCGCCCTTCGCGATGCATTATTAAGTGTCAATATCCCGTTTATTGAAGTGCATTTGTCGAACGTTCACGCCCGTGAACCGTTTCGTCATCATTCCTATTTTTCTGATGTTGCAGCTGGCGTCATTGTTGGCCTTGGTGCCATGGGCTACTCGCTCGCGCTAACTGCAGCAATCAACTTACCGAAATCGCATAAATAAAGCAGAGACAGAACATGGATATTAGAAAGATTAAAAAACTCATCGAACTAGTGGAAGAATCTGGCATTGCCGAGCTAGAAATCACTGAAGGCGAAGAGTCTGTACGCATCCACCGTGGCCCAACGGGTGTTCAAGCGCCAATGAACTACAGCTTTGCAGCACCAGCTGCACCGCAAATGGCACCTGCTCCAGCGGCGGCCGCTACCACTGCTTCTGAAGCACCAGCAGAGCCAGCTCAGCCAGAAGGTCACGTTGTTAAGTCTCCAATGGTAGGTACGTTCTACCGTGCATCTTCACCAACGGCAAAAGCATTTGCAGAAGTGGGTCAGCAAGTGAAAGTTGGCGACACGCTTTGTATCGTTGAAGCGATGAAGATGATGAACCAAATTGAAGCAGATAAAGCCGGTGTGGTTAAGGCAATCTTGGTTGAAAACCAAGACCCTGTAGAATTTGACCAGCCAATGTTCATCATTGAATAAGCGAGTGCTTAACTATGCTAGATAAAGTACTTATTGCTAACCGTGGTGAGATTGCCCTGCGTATTTTGAGAGCCTGTAAAGAACTAGGCATCAAAACCGTAGCAGTGCACTCTACTGCGGATAAAAACTTGAAGCACGTGTTGCTGGCTGACGAATCAATTTGTATTGGTAAAGCATCAGCAACCGAAAGCTACCTGAACATTCCTCGCATTATTGCTGCTGCAGAAGTCACTAACTCTATTGCTATTCACCCAGGTTACGGTTTCCTAGCGGAAAACGCAGACTTTGCTGAAGCGGTAGAAAAAAGCGGCTTTATTTTCATTGGCCCTAAAGCTGAAACTATCAACCTTATGGGTGACAAAGTTTCTGCTATCAACGCCATGAAAAAAGCAGGCGTACCGTGTGTACCCGGTTCCGACGGCCCGCTAACTGACGACGTAGAGCGCAACAAAGCCATTGCTAAGCGCATTGGTTACCCAATCATCGTTAAAGCTGCGGGCGGCGGCGGTGGTCGTGGTATGCGCGTGGTGCGCAGCGAAGCTGAGTTGATTAAAGCCATTGAAACAACGCAAGCAGAAGCTGGCGCTGCATTTGGTAACTCAACGGTTTACATGGAAAAATTCCTTGAGAACCCACGTCACGTTGAAATTCAGGTATTAGCCGATGGCCAAGGTAACGCCATTCACTTAGGTGAGCGTGACTGTTCAATGCAACGTCGCCACCAAAAAGTGGTTGAAGAAGCGCCTGCACCGGGTATTTCTGAGCAAATGCGCACCAAGATTGGCGATCGCTGCCGCAAAGCCTGTATTGAAATTGGCTACCGCGGAGCAGGTACTTTCGAGTTCCTATATGAAAACGGTGAATTCTATTTCATTGAAATGAATACCCGTATTCAGGTAGAGCACCCTGTATCTGAAATGATCACAGGCGTTGACCTTATTAAAGAGCAGCTTCGCATTGCAGCCGGTCAGCCACTGTCAATTGATCAGTCGCAAATTCAAATTCGTGGCCACGCTATTGAATGTCGAATTAACGCAGAAGATCCACAAACCTTTATTCCTAGCCCTGGTCCTATTGATATGTTCCATGCGCCAGGTGGTTTAGGTATTCGTTGGGAGTCGCATATTTACGCGGGCTACCACGTGCCTCCTTACTACGACTCAATGATTGGTAAGCTTATCACTTATGGTGAAAGCCGCGACGAAGCGATTGCTCGTATGCGCCATGCCCTTGAAGAGATTGTGGTTGAAGGAATTAAAACGAACATCCCTCTTCAGCGTGCCATTATGGCCGATGAAAACTTCTTCGCGGGTGGAACCAACATCCACTACCTAGAGAAGAAGCTAGGTTTAGCCTAATCCCCCCTTTGGGCTACACGCTGTTTTTTGTGTAGCCCAATTTTCTTTATTCGCTATTCGCTATTCGCTATTCGCTATTCGCTATTCGCTATTCGCTATTCGCTATTCGCTATTCAGCACATTCTAATTTTCCGATTACTACAATCAATTTTTAACGATTTTCCTATTTAAAAACTGGTTCTATACTGCATACAAGTTTTAAGACATCTCCCTGAGTTTTAATGCTTTTGTGTGTTTTACCCTCATTGGAGTCCCACTCCACTTATTGCCGGCATCCCTGCCGGCTTTTTTTTGTATTTTTTTCTTAAGCCGTTATTCGTTGCGCTAACTACGTTATTCGTTGCGCTAATTAATTAGATTTAATGTATAAACTACTTAATCATGTTGTTTAGGGTTAAACAGGTGCGAAATCCTTTTTTGTTTATTTTACCGCTGATAGCCATTGCAGGAACTAACGCGCAGGCAGAACAAATAGCGCCCACCTTCTCACAGAAGCTAGATATTCAGGTTCGTTACGATAATCGTTCCAACCGCCCGAGCCGCGAACAATATCGACTGCGTTACTATCCCTCTCTTGCCATCACTTCTGCGTGGTCAGTAAACAGCTTTGTGGTGACTGGCGATGACTTTTCATCAAGTCACAATACATTCGGCAGCGACAACACTGATTATCTCTACGCAAGGCGACTGTACTTAAGGCATGAAACCGATTCGGGGAAAACTGAGTTAGGCGTTATTCCAACTTACAAAGGGCGTGTTTCTTCCACCGGCTTGTCGAAAGATGGTTGGATAACGGGGGTACGTCATGTGAGGCAATTGCAAAACGACACCGCCATTGAAATAGTCGTTGGTCAACTTGCAAATGCTGAGGCATCTGAAGCCTTTAATATTGGCGGAGAGGATGAGTATTTCGAAATTGAATATTCGGCCAAGATGGGACAACGACATAGCTACGAAGCCAGTTTTGAAAGAATGCTGAACGGTACATTTGCCAGGGCAGAATATCGATTACGTATTAATGAACAAGATACCGCGTTCATTGAATTAGTGCAGCGTACTGATGAAAGTGCTGCGAAAGTTGTAGTGGGCACCAGCGGCGAATTCGCTGCAAGCGCTTTTAACACATCATATCCTATCGAATATTTTGCTTACTATTCCTATATAGACAGTAGTTTTGGTGAGCGCGCTGAATTAATTGAAGACTTCCTAGGAACTGGTCACGGCGGCTCTCTGGAATTTAGTGGCGTGCTATCCGAGAAGCATGATGTTGAATGGTTTATAAGAGCTGATGTGGTAGATAGTGTCAGTCGATTACTGGCAGGAGTAAAACTCTCCTTCGATAGTTGAATGAAACAAAGCGCCTACACCACATAAAAAAGGCCCATCAAACGATGGGCCAAACAGCAAGAACGCGTACACACTTTAACAGTGCATAATAAGTTACGGCTTGTCGCCATTGTGAGTTCAGTTGCCGCAGATTACGTATTTTTAATCTCTTGAGCTTTAAACTTAAAGTTGAGTTTATTAAAATTTAGTCTAACGAAGCGCTAGAGCTCGTACTGTTTAACTCTAATAATCGTAATTTGAAGGTGTTCTTGTGCCCAGCCGTTACGCTCAGTTCAAAGAAAAACTTCCCATTTCCCGACTCTCCGATGAAGCGCTGCTTGCGTTTCGCTTCCTTTTTGATGATCCTCTCGATATCGTAGACTTAGCGCAAGATATATCTGACTTAACGCTTTACCCGGAACGGCTGAAAGACAGTTATAGAAAGGAGTGGGAAGCCTACGTGCTAAAGGCACTGGCGTTTGAGATCAAACAACATACAGACGTTTCTCCTGCAGAGTTCATTGAGCTTGTCATGAACAAGGTAGAAGCGATTCAGCAAAATAACGACACCTATCAAAATCTATTGCGTCAGGTTCACCACGCTAAGAGTATTCTGCAATCAGAAAACACGGTCGTTTTCCCTACCCCCATGCGTCAGCAGTTAACTGCGTTTCTTTTGCCGATTACTACTATTTCGCCTCCCAAAAAATAAAGGCAGCGACAACGTAAGGCAGTTCCGCTTCTATAGGAAAGGTTTCTACACGCTACTTATTAGCGCCTTTAAATTTGTACTGAGAGGGGCAGTATCCTCTGTCCACACCTTCAGGGCGCAGGCTGGCATGTTTGGTTTTTCTACCCGACACGCGCTCTCGCCAGTTCTTGAAGGTTTTCTGTTTGAGATTTTTACGCATAAGCTTTATCACATCTTTTTCAGGCAGCCCGTATAAACGCTCTATTGCCTCGAAAGGCGTACGGTCTTCCCACGCCATTTCAATTACACGTGATTCTTGTTCTTCAGTTAATGCCATCTCTTACATCTCAATATGCGTGTTTAACCCCACTAAATACTTATTTTCGGCTCATTTTGTTCAGTTCAAGTACGCTAAAGTTCCAAACAATTAGTGGCCGACTTAAACGCTCACTTGCTCATCGTCTTTTTCAAACGCTAGCTTCAACAACTCGGCGGCGGCCTTCGCATCGCTCAGCGCGCGGTGATGCTGCTCCATTTCTATGTGAAAATGCTTTGTTAAGTTTGCCAGCGAGTAAGAAGGCAGCCCAGGATAGGTGCGACGCATTTCGCGAACGGTACACATTTTAGGTCGCCTGAAACTCTGCTCTAGTCTTGTAAACTCTTGCTTGATGAACCCGTAGTCAAAGTTTACGTTGTGTGCCACGAACACAGCGTCTTCGGTGAAATTTGCCACTTGTTCCGCTATTTCAGCAAAAAGCGGAGCATCTGCTACCATGTCATCCGAAATTCCAGTTAGACGGGTAATGTTGCTAGGAATACGGCGCTGCGGATTTAACAGGGTTTGAAACCTGTCTACCTCTTTCCCACCAACAAGTTTTACCATACCTATTTCGGTAATTCGGTTGTAGCTGCTGTTACCTCCAGTGGTCTCTATATCTACTACCACATAAGGCTGGGCTGGGTCGCGTATCCATTTCACTGTTGTTACCGCAACGTCAAATCCAGCTTGCTGCAAACGTTGAATTGAAACCAGCTGATTTCGGCGAAGCTGATCGCCAGGCGCTTTGATTTCTTCAAAGCGAAGTGCACCGTCAAACACCATGATATCGGGGAAGCCATCTCGGAGGCTCTCAAAGTCTTTGCACATCATGCGAAGTAATGCATAAATAGAATCTAGCGAACCATGCTCAATTAGCGCTTCTATAGGCGTAAGCAAATGACTAGACCACATAAACAGGCTATTTACTTTGCCATAGTGCATCATGGCCATTTTGTGAATATGAAAACGCAGTTTTTCTTTGCTATCAAGCGCCTGTAACAACGCTTCAATACTGTGTTCAAACTTGGCGTAAAAGTTATTCTGTTTAAGCGATAACGGTCTGCGATCAAACTCCGTAACCAGCGTGTCTTCTTCGTAAAGTTGCTTCCAAAAGGTAAGGCCGAACAAACTGCGCCATAATCGGTTTTCCGTGCGCCAGCCTTCAATGCCGTGCCGTGCATAATGCGCCAGCACACCACGCTCAACCTGTTGGTTTTGGCTTACATCAATATCCAGTGTACGGCTAGCATTGCGAAGCATGTCGGTAACCATGCTGGTGCGTTTTTTGTGGTATTTACGGGCATAGAAATCTTCTGCAAATGCTAACAGCGTATCCGATTGCGGATTATCAATTATCTCTTCAAGGGTCTGTTTAACACTATTTTCATTTCCGTCCTTGTAGCTCTCTCTTAACCACTTTTCTTTTGCCTTATCGCTTTGCGCCGCTTTCAATACTTCTAGCCCTTTCGCTCTATCAAACATCAGTACTTTTAGGCCTAATGCATACAGAAACTGGTCGCGATAAAAACAGGCCGACACACCTTCTGTAATGGGCAGTTCCCCTTCGGCAATGGCTAGCAACATATCATCGTTATAAAAAGCTAACTGGCTGTAGTGGTTAGCGTAAAACCATGACGCTTGGGCGTCGCTTTTAGTTTCAAAACGCGCCGTATCCGTTACGGAATCAGAACGGGTTCTCATTACGCCTAAATCGCGCATAGAAAACTGATTTAGACGGCTTTTGGTGTTACCAAAATAGATAAACAGCAAATAGCGAAGTGCATCGTCGAACAAGCACACTAAGTAGTTATCTAGCGAAAAGCGCTCTGGCCAGCCTCTAGCTTCGATATGTTCATTAAGCAACGTCACGAGTTTAGGCTTGGTGAGAGATGCGAGCCCCTGAATACTGCCGTATTCAGCAAGTAGCTCAAGCAGAGCATCTTTGGTCAAGACACCTGCGATGTCATTAAGCGAAGCGTGGGTAAGGTCACCAAACCAGCCGTTGTCGGTAAGCCAATCTATTTGCTCTTGTGGCACAGCGATTTCGCTATAATTGAACTGCGTCCTGTCAATCACTGCGTACTTGCGATTTGCAGCGCGCACAACAATACACTGTTTGTCATCGTCTAACGCTTTAAAACGCCTAACAAAGTCAGTGGCTTCGTCACTTAGAAGCGCCCTGCTAGCACCCTCAAAGAACCCAAGGAACTCGTGAAAGTGTGTAAGGTAATAACGTGGCGGTAAATCTTTTCGCATGAGGTATCTTTGGCTATGAAAACACCAATAGTGTATATTTATACAGCCACGCGAATCAAATTAAATCCTCCGCGATTGGGTATCACATCTGCTGCTAATAGTGCACAGCGTGTACTTTTACACGCGTACGCGCTGTTTAGACACCCAATGAAAGAACGAAGAAAGCTGCGCATCTGCCAATAAACGCTGCAAATTGAAGTAGTGTTTGGCCAACGTCATCTCATCATAAAATCGATGTATACCGCTGTGACATTGTCTGCAAATGTAAATGCCGTCCTGAAGCTCCGCTTTGCTAAAGTGCTTTTTAAAATAGGTACGCCTGTGCATTTTTCGCGGTATAAGATGATGGTAAGTAAGGCGAGTTTCTCTATTACAGCACGGGCATTGACCGACTTTATTTGCCACAAGGTCACCTTTTTCGTCTATCACATCTATTATTTGTGCACCCAGTTTTCTGATTACTCTTAAGCGTCAAATGGCAGTCTTGTCCTTTTCTCTTAAAATCAGATACAAGGGGCGTGTCTAAAAGAAAATCCACTCGTCTTTGCATTACGTAACAAATAGCATTAGTGATTACAAAGGCATTTAAATATGAGTTTAACTCGTTCCATGGGCTTTTCCTGTCCTTACTGTATGGCCCCAAATGATGTTGAAATAGATGAAATTAACGATGTTGGCCAAGTACAGGTGCTCGACTGCCAAGTGTGTTGTCAGCCCATTGAGCTTACTGCTTATCAGCACGGTGATGACATTCAGATAGAGGCAGAAAGAGAGAATGACTAAGCAGTTTACCCGCGGTGATATAGACGCCCTTGCACAGCGCTACCGCGCAAACCTAATCAATAGTTTGTCTGGTTTTAAATCGGCGACTTTGGTGGGTACAACAAACGGCGTTACAAACAATTTGGCTATAGTGAGCTCTATTGTTCATGTCGGTGCAAACCCGCCTCTCATTGGCATGATCATGCGTCCACATACCGTCACGCGAGATACGTTGAGCAATATAAAACAGCAGGGCTTTTATACGCTAAATCACGTGGCTGTTGACTGGGTCGACAAAGCCCACCAAACATCAGCCCGCTATGCGCCAGATGAAAGTGAATTTGAAGCCGTTGGGTTAACCGCGCAGATCAGTGAGTCCTTCAGTGCGCCGTATGTCAAAGAAAGTGAAATTAAAATGGGCTTAAAAGTAGCACAGCATTTTACTTTGCTTAATGAAACCGAAATGGTTATCGGCGAGATCCAAGAGCTCTACGTTCCTGAGCAAATAATAGATTCAGACGGCTATGCTGATATAGAGCAAGCGCAAACGGCCTGTATCTCAGGCCTAGACAGCTACCACAGCACACAACGAATTGCGCAATTTGCGTATGCAAAGCCCGTTGTAAAGTTAACCGTGAAGTGAACTAATAAACTGTCCAGCGGTCTTACATTCAATACTTAAGGTTGTAACTCTGAAGTTTATTTAATCTGGATCAAGCGAAAATGCGACATTTCGTTCGATCTTTTTTCAAAAAGAGATAGTATTTAAACATGAAACAAAACCTGCCTCTTTGGGCAGGTTTTTGCGTTTAAGGCACTGAATAAAAAAGAATCATTATCGTTTCTATCTCTTAAGGAGAATGTTATGAAATCTGTAAATCGCCGTGACTTTTTAAAGCTTTCTGGCTCGACAGTTATCGGTCTTACATTAGGTGGTGTAGCGTTACGTGCTCAGGCTCAAGAACAATTGAGCGCTGATGACCCTACTGCAAAAGCATTGAACTACACACCGTCGTCAACTGTTGAAGGTGCAAAATGCGCAAACTGCATGTACGTGCAGGGCGCCGATGGCGAACAACACCGCCCTTGTAACATTTTCCCTAATAAGCTTGTTAACGCTGATGGCTGGTGTAGCGCTTGGGTTAAAAAGCCAGGTTAACAACCTTAGCCATTGCAACTTCATTTAACGCCCGTCTATTGTTAGTCGGGCGTTTTGTTAGGCTAAGAATAGTCGTATAAGTACAAGTTCCTAGGTTAAACAAGGCCATCTATCTGTCGTGTGTAGTGATCAACAAGAAGATATGATGACTATTTTTCGCTGAATTAAAAATATTGGGCGTATTTAACCAACAATTTCGTACAGCGAAACTCGAGATAGCCACTTATTGTCCAAACAAACCTCTAACTGTCGCAGCCAATTAGAAAGTGCGCGAAAATGTTTTGTTGAAGACACTTTTGTGCTTAACCATGTTTCGTTGTCAATTAACCACAGCGGCGAGTTTTTAAGAATTTCAGAAGTTAATGCGACGGGCGGCACCGTTAAGGCTAGTGCAGCTATTGTTTGGTACGGCCTCAGTTCGTGGGTCCTGACTAATTCGGCTTTCATACGACTAAGTTCACCGATGGTAAATATATGTAACTTGTGTAATCGCTTGGTAAGTTGTGGACCAACACCTTGAAGGCGTATGACCTCAATGTCGCTTTTTAAGCCTTTCCACTTCGCTGGCACAAAAGGCGTGTCCATAGAATGAACATTGTAATGAACGTCTAGTAACCAACCATCTTGTGCGAGTGGGTAGCGCTGGGGATCAAGTTGAGGTGCGGTGCTATTATTATTTTCATCATCAGTTAGTTGGCCCATTCTTACTCGTATACTCTCTACACCAAAACTAGACTGCTGAAAGGCTAAGGTATTCATCACCATTGCCATTTCAGCATGTATAAGCCAAATTAAGCTCTGTACGTCAGTAGAAGTACTCATAAAATAGACTTGAAATGAATTTCAACTTCGCTGTAGATGTTTGCGCTACTTTGTGCGTCTTGCGGCGCTCGGTTACTTGCAGGCGTAATATTAAGCCTTGTTTTTATCAATTTTGATGTATCGATGACCCCGGCGAAACGATTGGCTACTGACAAATTACTCAGATCAAAGTTTCTAGTTATTGTTGCGTTGCTACTCGGTGCTGAGTCGTTCTCTTCCTCCTCTTCCTGAGAGCTATCTTCCTTCATGCTAAAAGTGAGCTTTGCGTTTATCTTGCCGTGATCGACAGAAAGTTTAGGAATACCGTTTATCAACACATCAGAGAGCAATTGCCGCTGCTTTTGGGCAATGGTTAGCATGACAGCTATTTTAATCTTCTTCGCACCTTCCTCAGTTAATTTTTTGCCTGAAAAGTCCAGTTTTTCTTTTAGTGAAATTCCTAGGTCTTTAAAAAACGAGGGAGACTCTTCTTTTTGCTGCGTCGGTGCTTGATACGGTGCCTCCTTGTAGACCGCGTGTTCAACATCGCTATCAAATGGGTAACGCTGTTTAAGATTTTCTTCTAATTGGAAAACAAGTTCATGGTCTTGCATACATTTTGCAACAAACTCGTCGTCTGAAAGTGTCAATAAATTGTTTAGTTCTGATATTTTATCTTGTTGTTCAATCTGCGATGCGAGAACCGCACCAAACGTATCTGAGATGAGTTTTGCCACAAACTCGGCAAAACCCAGCTCATTAAGAGCTGAGTTTGACATGGCGTGTATTCCTACTGATCTAACGGTAAATAATCGGTGCGGAAGTTTATTTTCACACCACCAAAAATATTCACTCTTGAGCCTGATCTATCTTGATCAACTTTACTCGTTGTCGTAACTGTCACATTCGAATACTTAGTAGATGCCGAAGCTTTGACCCAACTCGATAAGATGGAGCCGGTTTTAGCGCGAGCCTGTGCGGAAAACGCTTTGCGGTTGTATTTATTTTGTGTTTCTCTGCTAAAGGACGAGCCATAGGTTGTAAACGTCAAACGAGTTTCTATGTCTCCATTTTCAATGACCAGGCGCAATATTCCTTGCTTAACCATTTCTTTAAGCATGTCGTATTTATTCACCGATATTCGCCTTGCTACCGCATCAAGAATAGCGTCATACGAGTTTTGACCATCTACAGCGATTTGATTATTGTCGGCGACTCCCGCTTCCTCCGGGGTTTCAAGCGCTGCATTTAATGCATTGGCTTGATCTTGATTTAATGTCGCGTTTCCTCCGTTATTCTCTACAGCGGTAACTTTCTCTTGGTTGTCTACATCAGCGGGTAACGCTCGCGCTAAAAAATCTAAAATCATGTCACCGCTAATATCATCTTTGGTGTCATTGATAAAAGAAGAAAGCGATTTACTTGTTTGTTGAAGAAGCTCAATATAGGCTTCGGTTTGGCGGATGTTACTAGAGATTAATGCGTCAAATACATCGGTTATTAGTTTAGTCGTAAATTCAGGGAATCCAATTTCGCTTAGTCTTGTGGCCTGAGTAACTGCTTCAGAAGTTCCAGACATGATACACCTTCATAGTGATAATCTAGAATGAAGTGACATTTACCGCAGTCATTGTTTATGTGTGTTGAACTCTGCACTACACTTTTTCTCGCCAAGCGAATTCAGGCAATGAGTAGTGTACGTGATGTGACTGTCTGACAAGACGTACCGTTCAAGTCAACAAGCGTAAGCTTTGCATATTAACAAAAATTTAACCATATTTTTTTAACTTATTTTTAAAATTGTGAGCAGAATATATAATGCCCCCCCACTAACTGAAATACTCAAATAATTTGAATCACTTTAATAATCAAAACTTTCCCAGTTCAGCATCTTTCAAAAGATTTTAAATTACCATTGCTTAGCGGTTACTTCGAACCCCTTCATCAATACCTTTTAGCGCTGGGTTGTCAAAACGTGTAGGCAGAAGGCCAGGCTTAATGAAGAAGCCGTGTTTTGCTTCAAAGACTCTACCTATTTTTAACACGCTTTCGTCTTGCCATTTTCCACCAATAAAGCTAATTCCCACAGGAAGATCTTTCACCTGTCCAGCGGGCACTGTGAGATGCGGATATCCTGCAATTGCGGCCAAATACCCGATACCGATAAAACCGACAGGCGAATGGTCACCATATACGCCGTCTATTAAAAAAGAAGGGCTGTTTGAGGGCGCAACTAGTACATCAACATTGTGCTTTACTAACAACGTATCAATACCATTTTTGCCCGCCGTGTCTTGAATAAGGCGCAGTGCATTTTGATACTTTTCGCTGTCAATGGCTGCCGACGCGAGCGATTTTTCGAAAATGTCTTGATTGAATAACGCTAACTCGCGCTCTGTTTTGTTATTGAAATCGATAAGCTCAGACAAGTTCCTTGCAGGGAGTTCTGCCGGCGACCCCGACAAGTATTCGTTAATACTATGATGGAACTCGCTCAGCAGAACATTATAGGAGTCGGCCCAAAATGAATCTGGCTGAGAGAAGTCACTGATGTCCACCAGCGTCGCGCCCGATGCTTTAAGCTGGTTCAACGCCTTTTCATAAACAGCCAGTACATGAGGGTTATCGCCTTGGCGGTACCTAACCACACCAATACGCTTACCTTTTAAATCTGTAGCCAGCATTGAAGATGTTGGCATAGCTGGGCGATGAGACTCAGCGTCTAGTGTCGCGTTATCGCTTGCATCATAGCCCGCCATGATTGCCGTCATCAGCCAGGCGTCTTGAACGTTAGACGTCATTGGTCCTGCGGTGTCCTGACTGAAAGAAATAGGCACTATGTGAGTTCTGGAAAGCAAGCCCACGGTTGGTTTAAAGCCGACTACCCCGTTTATGGATGCCGGACAAATAATAGAGCCATTGGTTTCGGTGCCCACGGCAAGTGACGCGAGGCGAAGTGACATGGCAGCGCCCGAGCCCGATGACGAGCCACAAGCACTTCTTGATAGCATATGCGGGTTTCGGGTAAGCCCGCCAACTGCACTCCAGCCGCTGATAGAGGATTCAGAGCGAAAGTTTGCCCATTCAGATAAATTGGTTTTACCCAAAATAATTGCCCCTGCCGCTTTCAGTTTTTCTACGATAGGCGCATCGCGACCAGTGTCATTAGTAATAAGCGCCATTGAGCCGGCTGTGGTGGGCATCTCTTTACTTTCTATATTATCTTTTAGCAGCACGGGAATACCTGCCAGAGGGCCAAGCGTCTCGCCATTCGCTAGTCGTTTATCGATGGCCTTCGCTTCGGTCAGCGCATTAGGATTCAACGCTAAGACGCTATTTACCTTTTCATCTAGTCGTTCGATTCGCGCAAGATAACCGCTAACGAGCTCATCAGATGTCGTGTCGCCACTCGCAATAGCTTGCGCCTGAACGTGAGCAGGCTTATCTAACCATTGCTCAATCTTATCTGTATGATTTGCTTGAGAAACGCATGCAGTGCATAGCACGACTACGACCAGCAAAAAACCCTGTTTCGACATAAACCTTTCCTTAACGTATGATCCTAGCGCCTGTTACTCCTTCTTATTTTGCAGCTTTTGACGGCAATAGAAGGTAACGTAATGTTAGTTTCTTATACGTTGAATCAGAAATAGTTCACTGTCTAAGAATTATTTTGCCGTTTCCGCTACGGGAAGCTTATGAAGGAGGTTATCGAGCTTATATTCATCAAGCAGTAACTGATACCGCCCATCTTCAATAAATAGCCGAAGGGTGGCGTTAAACTTGGCTCTTAGCGCTGGGTCGGGGATTGCAGCACTGTAAGGCAATATAGGAAAAAGCTCATGAAAGACGATTGCGTCTTCGGCATAAGCACTGTTTGCAGATTTGAAGTAGTTGAAAATATTTCTATCGAGAATGGCAACATCGACACTGCCGCGCATCAGCATGTCCACTTGACGATCTTGTCGTGCCATTTCTATATAGGTAGTTTGCGATGCGAGAGTTCGCCCAAAGTCCTCACCTAATACCGATTGAGCGGTTTGAAAAGCAATGACGCTTTTACCTTTCAAATCGTCGATACTGTCTATCGTCAGTTCTCTGTCTGCGCGTGTTACCACGACGTTCTGATAGATAATATATGGCTCAGATAAAATGCTTTGATCGACTATGTGTGCAGGATTAAGGGTAAGTCCAATGTCAACGGCGTCATCTTTTAATAACCTTGCCGTACGCCCGAAAGGAACATAAATAGGCGACAATCCATATCCCATTTCAGCAAGGATCGCCCGCACCAAGTCAACTTCAAAGCCGGTGTGTTCTTGTGAAATAACGTATGGAGGCTTGTTCCAGCCCACAACCACATCTAGCTCTTTCGCGCTAAGCGGTATGATAAAACACAGTAAACAAACAGCAGATAAAGGTGCGCGCATACAACAGATGAACCAAACTATAAATTAAACGATACCCTTCTCATAATATAAACTTATATTAGAATTTCACCAGTCGACAAAAGGTTAGTTTTTCTCGAGGCTTACGTAATCAATTGAGCAGCCAAGTTTTATTGGGTACTTGAGAGCCTGTTGAGAACCAAAGTGGTTAGATTTGATCATGCCTCTGTAAGCATCGCGTTCTCATTTACTGAAAGCTTTTCGCTTGCCTGCATTTTGTTTACTGCCAAGCAAAGGTACAATAATGAGTAAAGGTCTCAACGATTGATAAATATGGCTTGGCTACAACTTCGAATTAATACCTCCTCTGAACATGCAGAATCAATAGGCGACATGCTAACGGCCAACGGCTCACAAGCAGTGACCTATGTGGATGCGAAAGACACCCCTATGTACGAGCCCAAGCCGGGTGAAGTGTTACTGTGGCCCGATACACAAGTCGTCGGCTTATTTGAAGCTGATGCCGATATGAAAGGCATCCTTCAGCGCTTGGGTAAAGCCAAAATCTTAGGCCCTGATTTTAAATATAAGCTTGAGCCACTTGAAGACAAAGACTGGGAGCGAGAGTGGATGGATAACTTCCATCCCATGCAATTTGGCGAGCGCTTGTGGATATGCCCAAGCTGGCGCGATGTTCCCGATCCAAACGCCGTTAACGTAATGCTAGATCCTGGGCTTGCCTTTGGTACTGGCACGCACCCTACCACAGCGCTTTGCTTGCGCTGGCTTGACGGCATAGATATGACAGATAAAACCGTTGTCGATTTTGGCTGTGGCTCTGGAATATTAGCGCTGGCTGCGCTGAAGTTGGGTGCTAAACGCGTCATCGGCATTGATATCGACCCACAAGCGCTACAAGCAACAAAAGAAAATGCACGACGCAACGGCGTCGAAGACCGTTTGGATGTATACCTTCCTGAAGACCAGCCTGAGCTTGAAGCCGATGTGGTGATGGCGAACATCTTGTCAGGTCCATTACTAGAACTTCAAAGCGTTATTACAAACTACTGCAAATCAGGCGGTTTGTTAGTCCTTTCTGGCATTTTGGCGGAGCAAGTTACGCGCATAGAAGAAGCGTACGCTAACGATATTACTCTTGAACCCAGTGCCATTGATGGTGAATGGGCGAGAGTGTCGGGCAAAAAACAATAAGTTTGAGCGATAAACCGACCAGTCGGTGAATATTACGCCCAGTCAGAATAGTGTGTTTTCGGTCAACCACCTCAAAATTGCGACGAAAATTTGTACGAAAAAGCACGTTACCGCCTAATTAATTGTTAATTTTTTTCACATTACAGCCCTTTCAAATCGGGGGCTGTAAGACTTTCGTACAATATTTAAACTAAAAATCGACGTTAGCTTACTAATGTGACAGATTTTTTTCACTGTCAAGACCACGGAGTGAAATTTTGTGCGATTTTTAGCCTTTTCAAGCCTTGCGAAAACACGTACACTTAGCGCCCCGTTTTAGCCGGGTGTATATTTTCTGTGCAGTTTTAGATGGCGAGCTATACATTTTACAATGCGAATTGGACCTTACGAGTTAGAAAACAATTTGATGTTGGCCCCCATGGCTGGCGTAACAGACAGACCGTTTCGCCAACTTTGTAAGCGCTTAGGTGCAGGGCTTGTTGTTTCAGAAATGCTTTCGAGTAACCCGAAAGTTTGGAACACAGCTAAATCACAAGCGCGTATGAATCATGAGGGTGAAGAAGGCATTCGCTCTGTACAGATAGCTGGGGCTGATCCTGAGCTTATGGCTCAAGCAGCACAATTTAATGTTGAGAACGGTGCGCAAATCATCGATATCAACATGGGTTGTCCTGCTAAAAAGGTTAATAAGAAGCTAGCAGGTTCTGCATTGCTTCAATACCCAGACACAGTGGAAGCGATTATTAAAGCAGTAGTTAATGCTGTTGATGTACCCGTGACACTAAAAATTCGTACCGGCTGGAACCCAGAAAATCGCAATGGGGTAGAGATTGCCCGCATTGCAGAGCAAAACGGCATACAGTCGCTTGCTGTTCACGGCAGAACACGAGCTTGTATGTATAAAGGAGAAGCTGAATACAGCACCATACGTCAAATAAAGGCGGCAATTTCAATTCCTGTTATTGCAAATGGTGATATTACTTCTCCAGAGAAAGCACAAGAGGTGCTGAATTACACCGGTGCAGATGGCGTAATGATAGGTCGCGGCGCGCAAGGTAAACCTTGGATATTTAAGCAAATCCAACATTATCTTGAAACGGGCGAGAACCTACCAGCACCGCCGCTGTCAGAGTTATATGAACTCTTGCATGAGCACGTAGCCAATGTGCAGGACTTTTATGGCGACATAGCCGGTGTGAGAATTGCCCGTAAGCACGTGGGCTGGTATCTCGCGGAGCACGATACGGATCGTCAGTTTCGTAAAACGTTTAACGCTATCGATGATGCGAATGAGCAACTCGATGCACTAAATGCATATTTTCAAGCGCTGCAGACACGAGAAACCCGACAGATTTCTCCCGCAGCATAGTGATGACTAACTTAAGAGCAACACAGTATTATGTTCGATCAAAACGTGACTTCACCTTTTACTACTACAGTAACTACGCCTTCACAAACGCAAGCTCAAAAGCCACTGCGTGACTCTGTAAAGCAAGCGGTTAATAAGTACCTTAAGCAATTGGATAACGCAAACATCGATAACCTGTACGAAATGGTACTGGCTGAAGTTGAAGCGCCGCTGCTAGAAGAAGTCATGACTTACACACGCGGCAATCAAACCCGCGCTGCCATCATGATGGGCATCAACCGTGGCACACTTCGCAAGAAGCTTAAGCAATACGGCATGAACTAAGATTCCAAGGGCTTTGCCCACCAAAGAGCACCAATCGGTGCTCTTTTTGTTTCAACACTACAACATTAGAAACTTAAAATTTATGCAAACACCAAAACCAATTAAACGTGCTCTCCTTAGTGTCTCTGATAAAACCGGTATCCTCGATTTCGCGACAGCGCTGCATAACGCTGGCGTAGAACTTCTGTCGACGGGCGGTACTGCTAAACTTCTCGCTGACGCTGGCTTACCTGTTAAAGAAGTGTCGGATCACACAGGTCACCCAGAAATTATGGCTGGCCGCGTTAAAACCCTTCACCCGAAAATTCATGGCGGTATCCTTGGTCGTCGCGGTACCGATGAAGCAGTGATGGAAGAACACAGCATTGCGCCTATCGACCTTGTGGTGGTTAACCTTTACCCGTTTGCTGCTACCGTGGCAAACGAAGACTGTACGCTAGAAGATGCAATTGAAAATATTGATATCGGTGGCCCAACGATGGTGCGCGCTGCTGCAAAAAACCATAAAGATGTGACTATTGTGGTTAATGCGTCTGACTACTCTCGCGTACTTGCTGAAATGAACGACAACAACAGCTCATTAACGTACAACACCCGTTTTGACCTTGCGATTAAGGCGTTTGAACACACAGCTGAATACGACGGCATGATTGCAAACTACTTTGGTGCCCGTTTAGATAGCACAGGTTGTGAAGCAGACTGTGATCATCAGCATAGTGAATTCCCACGTACCTACAACATGCAGCTGACCAAGAAGCAAGACCTTCGCTACGGTGAAAACAGCCACCAGGAAGCGGCTTTCTATGTTGAAAACAACATTCAAGAAGCGTCTGTTGCCACTGCTACCCAGCTTCAAGGTAAAGAACTTTCGTTTAACAATATCGCTGATACCGATGCGGCGCTAGAGTGCGTGAAAGAATTCGAAGAGCCAGCATGTGTAATCGTTAAGCACGCTAACCCATGTGGTGTAGCGATTGGCGAAGATATTTTAAGTGCCTATGACCGCGCGTTTAAAACTGACCCTACGTCTGCATTTGGCGGCATTATCGCATTTAACCGCGAGCTTGATGCGAAAACAGCGCAAGCGATTGTTGACCGTCAATTTGTGGAAGTAATTATTGCGCCGACAGTAAGCGATGAAGCGAAAGAAGTAGTAAGTGCGAAGAAAAACGTACGTCTTCTAGCGTGTGGCGATTGGGCTGGTCAGCTAACTGAAGGTTATGACTTTAAGCGCGTAAACGGCGGTTTATTAGTACAAGAGCGCGACTTCGGCATGGTTGAAATGGAAGACCTAGAAGTTGTGACTAAGCGTAAGCCAAGCGAAGATGAACTACGCGACCTTATGTTCTGCTGGAAGGTAGCAAAGTACGTGAAGTCTAACGCGATTGTTTACTGCAAAGACGGTATGACGGTAGGCGTGGGCGCAGGCCAAATGAGCCGTGTTTACTCTGCAAAAATTGCGGGTATTAAAGCAGCTGATGAGAACCTTGAAGTTGCAGGCTCTGTAATGGCGTCTGATGCATTCTTCCCATTCCGCGACGGTATCGACGCTGCGGCTGAAGCAGGTATTAAAGCAGTCATTCAGCCAGGCGGCTCTATGCGCGACCAAGAAGTCATTGATGCCGCTGACGAGCACGGCATTGCTATGGTGTTCACAGGTATGCGCCACTTCCGTCACTAATAAGTATTTACGCAATACCTTTTAGTGCAGGCTTAGTGAGGGACACCAACACCTAAGTTAAACACGCAGTAAAGTGGCATTTAGTGGCTTTACTGTGTGTTTGTTATTTTTCCTTAACCCTTTTAAATACGCAGACTCGAGGTCATTTGCTTGGTTGTAATGAAATCTCATCGAAGCGACAGAGTTGCGAATTATTCTGCTAAGGCGTAAGTGCAAATAGGGGTTAGCTGATAGGCTTGATCTGACCCGTGGTAATTTGTAGTAATAGTGTTATGTTATTCGCCTACCCTCGACAGAAAAAGGAAATAAGAATGAAAAAGTTAGCCCAATATGTGTTAGCCGCAACCCTAGGTGTAAGTGCTACTTATGCCAGCGCAGATGCGATTTCTGATGCCGCAATGAGCGATATCCGCTCTGCTAGTGCAAAAGTACGCGATGAGTACCGTAATCCTCAGCAAACACTGCGCTTTTTTGGCCTTACCCCAGACATGACTGTGGTAGAAATCTCTCCCGGTGGTGGTTGGTACGCCGACATCCTTTATTCTGTTGTAAAAGATAACGGTAAGTATGTAGCTGCTCACTTCTATGTTGACGATGAAACCAGCGGCTATTACAAAAAGTCGGTAGAAGGCTTCAAAGAAAAAATGAAGCCGGGCATGAAGTACGAAGGTGCTGAGCTTACTGCATTCGACCCAATCAAAGCGTTAGATATTAGCGACGCAGGTAGTGCCGATATGGTGCTGACGTTTCGCAACGTACACAACTGGTATATGCGTCACGGTGACGAGGGTATCGACAATGCATTTGGCGCATTTTTCAAAGCGCTTAAGCCAGGTGGCGTACTGGGCGTAGTGGAACATGAGCTTCCTGAAAGCGCAGATGATGAAGCAATGAAGAAAAGTGGCTACATGAAGCGTTCTTACGTTGTGGCTGCCGCCGAAAAAGCAGGCTTTGTGCTTGAAGCAAGCAGCGATGTCAACGCTAACCCAATGGATACTGCCGACCACCCGAAAGGTGTGTGGACGCTACCTCCACGTTTGGCGCTAGATGATCAAGATCGCGAAAAATACATGGCGATTGGCGAGAGCAATCGCATGACGCTAAAATTCACCAAACCAAAATCATAAAATTAAACACTCAAAACGGAACAGTTAATGAACGTACTTGTAATTGGCGGCGGTGGCCGCGAACACGCGCTAGCGTTTAAAGCAGCGCAGTCTTCTGATGTTTCAACAGTATTTGTAGCACCTGGCAATGCCGGCACAGCTACAGAACCTAAGCTTGAGAACGTAGCTATCGATGTAAATGATATTGCTGGCTTGGTTTCTTTTGCTCAGGGTAACGATGTTGAGCTTACTATTGTAGGCCCAGAAGCGCCGCTAGTTGCAGGTGTTGTTGATGCGTTCACAAACGCTGGTTTAATGATTTTTGGCCCCACTCAAGCTGCCGCGCAGCTTGAGGGCTCTAAAGCTTTTACCAAAGACTTTTTGGCTCGCCACAACATTCCAACGGCCGAGTATCAAAACTTCACAGAAATTGACCCAGCTATTGCCTATGTGCGTGAGAAAGGCGCGCCGATTGTAGTAAAGGCTGACGGTCTTGCTGCGGGTAAAGGTGTTATTGTTGCGATGACCCTTGAAGAAGCGGAAGACGCTATCCGCGACATGCTGGCAGGTAACGCGTTTGGCGAAGCCGGCAGCCGCGTAGTTATTGAAGAGTTCTTAGACGGTGAAGAAGCGTCGTTTATTGTTATGGTGGACGGTAAGAACGTACTACCTTTTGCCACCAGCCAAGACCACAAGCGTGCTGCTGACGGTGACAAAGGGCCGAACACAGGCGGAATGGGTGCATATTCTCCGGCTCCGGTTGTAACGCCAGACATTCACGACCGTATTATGCAAGAAGTGATTATGCCAACAGTTAACGGTATGGCTGCTGAAGGTAACGACTATGTGGGCTTTCTATATGCTGGCCTTATGATTATGGCCGATGGCACTCCAAAGGTAATTGAGTACAACTGCCGCTTTGGCGATCCGGAAACTCAGCCAATCATGCTGCGCTTAAAGTCTGACTTGGTTCCACTTTGCCAAGCAGCGTGCAAAGGCGAACTTGCTGGCAAAACGATTGAGTTTGATGAGCGCGCGTCGGTAGGTGTTGTGCTTGCCGCTGGCGGCTATCCAGGCAGCTATGATAAAGGCGACGTGATTACTGGTTTCGAAGAAGCCGCTAAGTTAGACGGAAAGGTTTTCCATGCAGGCACCGCCCTTCAAGATGGCGAAGTGGTAACCGCAGGTGGCCGCGTACTTTGCGCTACAGCTTTGGGTAACAACGTTACCGAAGCGCAGCAAAAAGCCTACGAGCTACTTAAAGCCATTCAGTTTAAAGATGTGTACTACCGCACTGATATTGCGCACCGTGCGATTGCGCGTGAAGCTGAGGCCAAGTAGCCGAAAGCCTCATAGAAAGTGCTAAATGAACGCAGCTTAATGCTGCGTTCTTACATAATTACATAAAGCCAGGGTGTGAATTCTTCACCCCCCACTTCTACACTTACCACTTACCACTTACTCACCATGCTAACGTGCAGTAAACGCATAAATTGTAATTTTCCCAGCTACATATCACTGTTTAACCTTATACTAACGCTCAACACAAAAGAAAACTCGCGCTCAGTACATAAGCAATAAGGTATTGAATTTCACATTGAGTCTGATTTGGTACTTGCCGATAGTACTGTATACATTATAAATCTTTAATTTACTGACCCTCTCCATATGTTGCAGCACATACAAGAACCTGTATGGTATTAATATCAATCCGCATAGATGATTAACCACTTAGCGAGATTTAATAAGCTCAGGTAGTCTGCTTAAAAAGCGTATTATTTCATTCTAATAAAAGAGGTATCACCTGATGTCGAACACTAAACTTATTGCTGTGTTGCTTGTAGCAGTAGTGGCGAGTACCGCAGCGTGGTTCGCCTTTTTTGCCAAAGAATCTGCTCCAGACTTTACTGCTTATGCCGCAGGCCCTGACCGAAAAGCGGCATTTTTTGAGTATTTCACTCCTATTGTAGTCGAGGTGAACAAAGAGCTAGCCACCGACAGGGAGCAAATTCAAAGTTCATGCAACGCGGATGAAGCAGACAATCTAGACCAGTTCCTAACAAAGTTTCGTGTTGACGATGCAGACCTTGAACAAGAGTCAGCCTGCGAGGTTTTGTTAAGACGTGCCGACATTGTTCCTGCGTCGTTAGCTATTGCACAAGCAGCGAATGAAAGTGCATGGGGCACCTCTCGTTTTGCAAAATTAGGGAACAACTTTTTTGGTCAGTGGTGTTTCTCTAAGGGCTGCGGTATCGTTCCAAAATCGCGGGACGCTGATAAAAATCATGAAGTTGCTGATTTCCGTTCGCCTGCCGACTCAGTAGAAAGCTACATGCTAAATTTAAACACCCACGATGCTTACAAACCATTGCGTAACATTCGCCAATCCTTACGTGAAGACGACAAGGCTGTCACTGGGGTTGCGCTTAGCTATGGCTTAGGGAAGTATTCTGAGCGTGGCGATGAATATGGAAAAGAAATACGTGAGATGATCAGTTTTAATAAACTTGCAGTGCTGGACAAGTTAGATCTGAGTAAGCAGGAGGGCGAAGCCAATTAACTCAACCAGCTAGAGCGTGACGAGCTCTGTTGCACATTTTCTTATCGCCAAATGCCATGGCTTTTAGCCAAGGAGAGTGTTTGCAGGTTAAAAGGAGTGGCATTTCTGCGACTCCTTCCAATTACGCGCAGCAAGTCAATCAATTAAAGTAGCGACAAATTATGGTTCGCTACTTTGTCAGCTTCACCTTTCCAAACACCGACGCATCTTTATACCCCAAGTTTTTATCGCCGTTTACTGGGGTGATCTCATGAGAGCCTAAAAAGTGCTCTCTGTCGCCACCATCCGCATCACAATAGGCAAGCATAAAGCCCAGTGTCATACCTTCTTTTAAGGTAACTGGCGAATTATCTTTTCCGTGTTGATAGCTATCATCAAATACACGTACCGCTGCTTCCCAATGAATCTTATGCGGCGCCGATATATCTCGCTGCCATTTGTTCTCTACGTGATCATTGTAGAGTTGTGGTACAGCCTCTCCTGCTTCGTTTGGACCTATATCAATAACCTGATTATCTAGCGCCAAGTGATAGGCAAACGCATTGTAATTATTAAGGTGATCGCCACCAGAGGCATCCGCATCAATGAAAATCTCTAAACAGTCATCGTCCCAATAACGTTCAAGGGGATTGGCATAGGTATCTGAAAGGTGATCGTCTTGTATTTCTGCCAACAGATACAGCGCATCCTTGTTCCATCGCAGTTTATATCGACCAGAAAAATCACCGGACTCAGGAGCTGAGCCCCACATAAGAGCCGTCATTTCATGCCAGTCGCCCTCTTCCCATGCCGCATCGTTGGCTACGCCATCTATAACAGGTGGCGTTGATGAAAAAAGTACGCTGTCAGACTTAGCTTGTGCTGTGGGCACAGACATAGCCACAAGCAGTGCCGAGGTTAGTGCTGCCCCTAAATGTTTTGTACTTTTCAATTGGATACGCTCTTTATTTGCTTATTTGTATTTTAAACTACCATGTTTTGACCCCATCCGCGCTTGAAAATAGCGCCAAACACCCTCTTCTTTTTTAGAAGCATTACCAATTTGCAACGGTAATTGGTATAAAAAGGACATTCGTTCCCTCACTACTATGGCTATGTCATTTCAAAACGCGTGCTATCACATCCTTGCGCCTGCTAGCGAGGCTCACGAGTACAAAAAGCTCAGCAAAATATTTGATGTATTTCTCATCGCGTTAATTATTGTAAATGTTGTCGCTATGATGCTGGAAACAGTGCCGGGTATCCCTGCCATTTGGCAGTACGAACTTCATATAATCGAAGTGGTTTCAGTACTGATATTTACCGTTGAGTACTTTCTTCGTTTATACGGCAGCGCATCGGCCCCAAACCGCCCTAATCACGAACGTACAACGACATGGCAAAAGCGCTGGTCCTATTTGAAAAGTCCCATGGCGCTCGTCGACCTAATGGCAATTCTGCCTTTTTACTTAAGCGTTTTCGTGGCGTTCGATTTACGTATTTTGCGAATATTTCGGGTAATGCGAATTCTAAAAATCGGGCGCTATTCACGCTCTATGCAAACTCTCATTACCGTATTGCGCAACGAGTCTCACAGCCTTATTGCGGCATTAAGCGTACTTTTGTTGTTCACGATTATTGCCGCCACCTGTATTTACTACATTGAACATGCTGCTCAGCCGGATGTTTTCAGCAGTATTCCTGCCTCATTGTGGTGGGCACTCGTCACGCTGACCACAGTGGGCTATGGTGACGCCGTTCCTATAACTGCATTGGGTAAAATATTTGGCGGCCTCATAACTATTATGGGTATCTGTTTTTACGCCTTACCAGCGGGTATTTTATCTTCTAGCTACACGTCACAGATGCAGCTAAAACGCAATAGGTTTAAAGACACAGTAAGAAGCGTTTTGGACGACGGAAAGTTGAGTGAGCACGATGTGCATCACCTAGAACATGTTCGCGCACTTCTTGATTTAGATGAAGAAGAGGCAAAGCTAATTGTGCGCCTATTGCAGCACCATCACAAACGGCTAGATGATTGATTATACGCAGGCTGGAGCGAAAGCAACTTCTAAGAATCGAGTGATAAGCGCTTATACCTCCCCTTGATTCTTAGCTCACATCAGCTTATAACTAGTACCCGTCATTTCCAAAAAGAATTCCTATGTCTGTCAAACACCCTATTATTGCTATAACAGGTTCTTCTGGCGCGGGTACTACTACCACGACCAACGCTATACGCCATATTTTCAGGAACTTAAGTGTTAATGCTGCGGTTGTAGGAGGCGATAGTTTTCACCGTTTTACCCGCCCGGAAATGGAAGTGGAAATTCGCAAAGCCCAAGAACAAGGCAGACATATCAGCTACTTTGGCCCTAAAGCCAACGACTTTGAGCTACTGGAATCCCTGTTTAGGGAATACGGCAGCTCGGGTACAGGACAGTTTAGACAATACCTTCACACATTCGATGAAGCCGTGCCTTTTAATCAAATGCCCGGCACCTTTACACCTTGGCAAGATTTACCCAAAAACACTGACTTGCTGTTCTATGAAGGTTTACATGGCGGTGTAAAAACGGAAGAAAATGACGTAGCAAAACATGTAGATTTACTGGTCGGCATGGTGCCGATTGTAAACTTAGAGTGGATTCAAAAAATTGTACGCGACACCACTGACCGAGGACATTCTCGTGAAGCGGTAATGAGCAGCATAGTGCGAGGACTGGACGACTATTTCCACTACATCACGCCACAATTTTCACGCACCCACGTTAACTTCCAGCGCGTACCAACCGTTGATACCTCCAACCCCTTCAGTGCACGGGAAATTCCAACCCAAGATGAAAGCTTTGTGGTTGTGCGCTTTAGACGGGAAATGAAGACTGTGGACTACCCCTACCT
>Ga0207966_1000359_pt1 | contig 26831 bp, 26 predicted proteins | sample Knorr_S23_td_NAD_FD_185611 | JGI IMG/M metagenome (GOLD analysis project Ga0207966, IMG submission 185611) | Marine microbial communities from Southern Atlantic Ocean transect - Knorr_S23_td_NADW_ad_2500m_LV_B (SPAdes) (version 2) | ecosystem: Environmental > Aquatic > Marine > Oceanic | place...
CGCTGGCATTACCCAGATCAGGTTCGCAAGGGTCGGTGGCATTGAAGGCCGCCCTCTCAGCCCGGCTAAACCGAGCTCCCCTACGTGCCTAGATGATTCAGTTGTTAATTGCCTTACCCGTGGTTCGGGTGCACGGGGAATTATAGAAGGGGTGTGGAATGGGTGTCAATATGAGGGTGTTGCGGAATGAACTCACCGGTTGAAGTTAATTTCTCGCCCTGCAAGGTAGGACCGAATGTCCACGGTAGGCTGCGAATGATATGAATGAATGCGCCAACACTGATCGTGTGATGGTGGACATCAAATTCTTGACGGTAGTGCGGTAGGAATGATGGAAACTGTCAGTAAATAATTGAGTAACGGGGGATTAGCTACTACAATAAAAGTGGATTACCCGTGAGGGCCAGCGTGGTGAAGGCAGGTTTCAAGCCTGTCTTTTCCATTTTCTGGGCTATCCTAAAAGATACCGCCCATATTGATTTACTTTCCCTCTTATTGCTCTGTTGATTTTCAAGCCGAACGGTCCTATCGGGTATGCCAAAGGTTTCTCATACTCCTGAACGGTAAGCATTTTCTGATCGGCCGAGATCAGGTCTACAATTTGAAGACCTGCGACATTGTGCTCCTCCTTCCTGAATTTTAGATCTTCGTCAGGAAACGCTTGCTTGTAATCTTCACCAGTTGCCATGTTTAGCCCCTCAACATGTAGTCGGACAAGAGCAGATTGTAACTGGTTATCTTCTGTGGACCCCCTCGCTTCTGGCATGATGTCGGCAGTCGCTCCCCGTAAGTTCAGCCAACCCCTGAAGCGGTTGAGTAGTACCCCGAAGGTATAATCGCAGGGATTCCAGGTATCCTCACTATACCTTTCCTGGTGCTCTTTCTTGTCGAACACCACCGTAAAAATCTGCGCCCTCAACCCCCTGAAAAAGAGAGTAGAGCACTTTCCCATCCTTCATTGACGGGAACCTCTCTTAAAACGGCGAAAGCACCTTTCTTGCTGATGAGTTGCCGTCTAACCAAAATCGGCGGTCGGTCAGGATCGTACGTGAAGAATTTCTTTTTAAGTTCCTCTGATCCATCTGGAATCGTTGGATTGTAATAAACCTGGTGTATCAAGGCGCCAGTGAGACCAAGATAACGGCTATCAAGCTTTTCGAGGTTTCGATAGGTATGATCGCCGGATTCGTCAATATAAAGTCTGTATTCAGCCACAGATCACTTCCCTCCACCGCACAAACATTCCTTACTGTATTATCTCATCACGGCCAGTTGAGGGGGAAGCAGGACCGGTCTGCGAATGCGAATTGACGGAAATACCGGCATCACCTATCCCGTGCGATATCGACCTTTTGGTAGACCTGCGGACCTATCGTAGTTCGTGGGGCCGCGCCAGGAGTGGAAACATTCCGCGCCCCGTTTAGCACGGTTAGTGTCGCCGCAGCCGCGATAGGCTCCAAGTCCCCGACGTTTCTTGACATGAATCTGCCCCCGCCATACAATCCGGCCAACTGGAATCGCCCTTGATGGGCGCCCGGATTCCGTGCGCTGGCCGCAGCCAGGCGATGCGCAAATACGGTAGAATAAAGCCGATTCAAACACGACCGAACTAAGGAGGCTCCAATGCCAGATTGGCCGATAGTGAAATACAAGGAAGAGGGCATGCGCGAAGGCATGCAGATCGAAGACTCCCAGATCGCCGTTGAAGATAAGGTCGAACTTCTGGACATGCTGTCCGAGACGGGCTTGCAACAGATCGTGGTTGGCTCTTTCGTCAGTCCCAAGTGGACCCCGCAGATGGAGCGCATCGACGAGATCGTAACCAAATTCAAGCCCAAGCCCGGTGTCACCTACACCGCGTTGGCGCTGAACTCCCGGGGCGTGGAGCGGGCCAAGGCCTACTCTCCCCCGCTGACCATCGAGCGCGACGCCTACCCCAGGCTGAACGTTCACATGTGCGACGTTTTCGTTCGCCGCAACACCAACCGTTCCCAGATGCAAGAGATGGAGCGCTGGCCCCAGGTCGTCGCCCAGGCGCAAGAACTACAGGTCAAACAGGCCGGCATCGGGACCAACGCCAGTTGGGGCTCCAACTTCATGGGCGAGTTCCCGGTGGACAACCTGATGACCATGTTGGAGCGTCAGCACAGCATGTGGGACGAGGTCGGAATCGACGTGCGCAGCGCATCCATGGGCGACCCCATGAGCCATTGCACGCCGGCCAAGGTCGAGGAGAGTGTCTACCGGGTCAAGGAAATGTGGCCTGAGATTAACCACATCCGCCTGCATCTCCATAACGGCCGCAACATGGCCATCGCATCGGCCTACGCCGCCATGCGGGTACTTGGCCCCGACGACACACTGGAACTCGACGGCACCATCGGCGGGTTCGGCGGCTGCCCCTACTGCGGCAACGGCCGTTCCACGGGCATGGCCCCCACCGAGGACCTGCTCCACATGATGGACGACATGGGGGTCCCCACCGGCGTGGACATCGACAAGCTGATCGACTGTGTCTGGACCGCCGAGCGAATCATGGGACGCGAGCTCTACGGTCACGTCTCCAAGGCCGGCCCCCGGCCCAAGTCCTTGGAATCGCTCTACGACATCAACATACCCTTCGTGGAGACCGCGGAACAGGCCCGGCACTTCAAGACCGGCGCCGGCGCTTACGAAGGCGGCATCTACCCGTACAGCGAGCCTATCACCAGTCCCTACCGGGACCGGGTTGACGCCGGCGGCCCCGCCTACGACGACGCCAACGGCGACTTCCCCTGGAAGCAGGACTGGTTCCCCGCCAAAGACTAACTGGTCTTATTCAGTTAAGCGCACCAAAAGTGGCCACCCGATTGAAGGGTGGCCACTTTTCATTTCGGGTGTTATCACGTTGAAGTACCGCCGCCACTTCCGACTCCGTCGGGAGTCTCGACCACGTCGGATCTAACTGTCCGCTCCTCCCGAGGAAGGACAAGCGGGGGAGGGGATTTTGGTTCTCTGATGGGAGCGATGTCCCGGCGTCGAATGAAAAAGGCCCCGGTTCGAACCGGGGCATTCAAAACGTACCTTTTAGGTATTCGGGTCCGTTTGGTGATCCTGAAGATTACCCACTCTTCGAAGTCGGGAAATCGATGTTTCGACTCAGTTGAAGATCGCGCGTTGGGGATTTCAGCACGGATAGTCAGTCGGCCGGGGATCGGGATTCTGGGAATCGGTGCAGCCGCCGAACGGCGTCGTGGTCTGGGCTTCAATATGGCCAGGTTGAGGGGCCCCGTGGCTGCGAACCCATAGCTGTGCGGACACTGAACCGGCCGCACCTGGTTGAAGGCCATGTCCGATGAATATGACACCAGGCGCATTTGCCTCGCCTTCGGGAAGCGTCGTGTTCAAATGGGTGGTGCCGTTGGCTCCATTGACGATCGTGCTGGCGGACCAGAGTTTCGATACCTCGCCGTCAACATGCTTGAGATGCCACTAGAAGGTGTAGACACCGTTCGGTAGTTTCTGAGTGGCAATTATGGCCTTGGTGCTGTCGTTACTCCGCAACAAGTTGCCACTAGATCCTCGGACTGACTCAGCATTGGGCAGGGTTGTGTGGGCACGACCTCAGGGATCTGGAAAGTCTCAAGCTGCACATGGGTTGCTCCGCTGGCATAGGAAACCAGCGTAAACCCAGTTAATGCCACCAAAAATGTTGCCAACACTAAAATCTTCTTCAATTTTCCCCCTTTCGAACAAAAGAGTAACAAATACCGTCATCTGAAAGGCTTTGCTATGCCAAGGGCCAGTAATTTCAGATTACAGGAGACGTCAGAGGAACGTGAAACACATGTCGACGCCCGGCTTTGCAGGTTGGCCAACTCTAGGGTTTTGATCGCCATTTTGAGTAGCCCGGAACCCCTTTGAGTGCTACCATGTCGCCACTCTCAATCTCAGTCACACCACCGTTGATCAACAGACAATCAAAGGAGACCCAAGCATGGCCACCACCAACCCCACCGACCCCAACAAGATTCGCCTGACCGGCGAGAACTCTTTCATCCGGCTTTCAGACCCGTCTACCAAAGCGGAGACGACCCGGGCAAGTCACTGGCGGGTTTTGTGGTCTCCCGGTGGACCGGGGCATGTTTTGTTTCTGGAAAGCGACCTCACGGACGGCGATGTCCGGATCTATTCCGACAACATTGCCCTTGCCCGCTGGCTTCAAGACGAGATCGAATCTCTGCTCCACCCGCCTTTCGCCGATCTGAACATACAGATCATTGACGCGGAATTCGCCAAGAAGGGCGACGCGAGCTCCTTTTGGACCGAGACGATCATCAGCGACGAGGACGACATCGCCATGAGCTGGTACGACTTCATGGAGCCTTACATGCTGGTGGTTCCCGCAGGCAGCGCAGAGGGACGCCCCCACGGTGTCTATAGCTGCTTCATCCCGTCTAGAAAGTCTCAGTTGACCATCAACGGCGACGTGGCCTCTGGCGTGGTGGTCACTGACCGGCGCGGCGACAAGGACAGCAGTTCCGCCTGCCTAGCCTGGTCCGAAACCTGGGTCCGTCCCTAACCAGGCCGGCGCAACCGGGTTTTTTTATGGGCGAGGCTCCCTAGGTCTGGTGGAGGTTGATTGAATCGGGTGGTCTACATCTAATCGCCCCTTAATGGAGTGTGTATGCGTATTGGACTGATTACCGGAGCCAGAGGCGCCGCCGTCGAACTCTCTGCTTTGGTCCAGGAAGTTGTCGAGGCCGAGAATGATGGGTTCGACAGCATCTGGTTGCCGCAGGTCTCTTCGGGGCCTGGATTTGATGCTCTGTTGGCCTTGTCATTGGCGGCGTCCAAAACCAGCCGCATCGCCGTGGGGACTGCGGTTGTCCCCATGTTCCCTATCCACCCTATGGCACTGGCGAAACATGCCCTGACTGCTCAGATCGCCTGCGAGGGCCGTATGACCCTGGGCGTGGGGCTGTCACACCGCCCGATGATCGAAGACGTGATGGGGCTCTCCTACGATAGTCCCGCCCAAAACATGAGCGAGTACCTGAACGTTCTGAGACCTTTGCTGGACGACGGCAAGGTCGACTTCCAAGGCCAATTTTTCAGCGTGAAGGCGCAGTTTCAGGTACCGGGCGCGCTCCACGTGCCGGTGATCGTCGCGGCTCTGGCACCCATGATGCTGCGCATCGCCGGCGAGCAGGCCGACGGCACGTTTACCTGGATGGCGGGGCCAAAGACCATCGAGTCCCACGTCTCCCCTCGGATCAACCGGGCGGCCGATACTGCGGGCAGGCCGTCGCCGCGAATCTGCGTTGGGATGCCCCTGGCTGTCGTCGATAACGCTAACGAGGCCAGAGAACAGGCCGCCAAGACCTACGAGCGCTACGGCCAGTTGGTCAACTACCGGAGAATGCTCGATATTGAGGGCGTCGAAGGGCCTTCAGAGGTGGCGTTGATCGGCAACGAAGCAGATGTCACGGAGCAGTTGAAAGCCTACGCCGATGCCGGAGCCACCGATTTCCTGGCTTCTGTCTTCCCGGTTGGTAGCGACGAACAAGCTTCGCTGGCCAGGTCCAATGACCTGTTGAAAAGTTTGGTGGGAAAGCTTTAGCTTGAGTTAGATCGGTTCGGTTACCAGCCCGAAGCCTCCGGTGGCAGTCCCAGCAGGACCTGGCCGCCGTACTCGTAGTTGGAGTGCAGACCGGCGATGTGCTGCCCGGCGGTGTGGAGGTCCCGGAAGTAGAGCTCTAGCTTGTTGCTTTCGTGGATGGCATTCGTTCCGGCAGCGTAGTAGAGCAGGTCCACGGCGCGGACCGACTCCCGCATGGCGTGGGTGATGGCCAATCTGGCCTGGACGACCAGGGGCCCGGGGTCAGCGACGCCGTGGCAAGCCCCCTCCCATAAGGACCCGACCGAGTCCAGCACGTAAGCCCTTGCCGCGCCGATGATCGCCTCGGCTTCGCCCACCGTTGTCTGAACAGATGTGCGGTCCCGCATCAGGGCCGGCGTGGTGGTCGTACCCGAGTTGGTGGCCAGCCTAACAAAGGTGTCCATGGCTCCCCGCGCCATCCCCAGGGCATTGGCGGCGACCAAGATCCAGCTGAGCGCGGTCACCGTTCGCCGGTCGTAGAGTGGGCCCTCCGTGGCTGGTGGGTCGTAGAGCAGGCAGGTGTGTTCGTCGGCCACAAACGCCTCTTCGATAATCACATCGTTGCTGCCGGTGCCCCGCATGCCCAAAGTGGACCACGTTTTCTCAACCGCGGCCGCTGATCTGGGGACGATCATCATCCGCGTGACTGGGCCGCCTTGCGCGTCTAAGATCTGGCTCTCGGCGTCCATGATGTTGCAGTTCAGAACCAGCCAATTGGCGTGGTCGGATCCGCTGACGTAATCCCAACGGCCGCCGATCTTGTAGCCGCCGTCGATCTTCCGGGCATCGGCGGTGGGCCGGAACGACCCGGCGGCCCTGATGTCTAGGGGCTGTCCGAACAATTCCCGGCCCACATTGGCCGGGAGCCAGGCGGCATATATGGAGATGGCGCCGGCGATGGCGGCACACCATCCCACCGAGCCGTCCGCTTTGGAGAGCTCTTCAACTGCCCGGAAGGCCGTGATTGGGTCCGTCTCCGGCCCACCGATGCACTTTGGCACGTAGAGTTGGAACAGGTTGCCCTGGGCCAAGCCCTCGACCAGCGGTCTTGGAAATCTACACTCGGACTGGATGTATTCCCGGGCGGCCTTGATCTGGGGCGCCAGCGCCTTGGCAGCCGCCACCGGGTCGCTAGTAATCGAGTCGGTCACTAGGCCGAAGAGCAGGCGATGGCCTTGACGCTGCCGGCCATCTCGGGCAACACGTGGGAAGACCAAGTCTGTCCGCCGTCGCGTGTGCCGAATACCTCACCCTGCCTGGTGCAGAAATACACCTGGTCCGGGGCGTGTTCGTTAACCGCTATGCCGAAGGTGGTGCTGGACGGGCTGATGCCCTTGTCGAACCGTTCCCAGGTGTCGCCCTGGTCTGTGGAACGCATGACACCGCCCTGCTGGCTGCCGAAATTAAGGCCCACGCAGGCGTAAAGAGTATCTGGGTCGTTGGGCGCGGACTCAACTCCCCTGGAGTAGAAGATTTCGGTGAACTTCGGAAAGTCCAGGTTATCCCAGTTGGCGCCCCGGTCGCGGCTCCGCCACACACCGGTGCGGTTGGAGATGAAGACGGCTGATGAATCGGCTGCGCCCACGGTTACACCGTGCAGGTCCATCAGGTCGACATCGCCGTCGAATTCTTTATTCACGATGGTCCAAGATTTGCCCCCGTCGGAACTGTGAGCGGCGCCTCCCACCTCCAGAGCGGCGTACATCTGGTCAGGGTTCTTTGCTTCGATGCCGATGCCCAATATTCGGGTGGCGAAGGCCATCTGGACCGAATCTTGGTTGATGATTGTCGCCAGATGCTCCCAATTCTCACCACTGTCGGTGGACTTAAAGACCTCGCTGCCCTCCGTGCCCAGGAACATGGTCTTGGAGTCGTTGGGATGGAATTTGATGGCCCAAACGTGACGTCCTTCGGCCATGTTCATGCGCTCAAAGCTATCGCCGCCGTTCTTGGTGCGGTAGACGCCCCGCTGCGTGCCCACGAAGATGGTCTTGGCGTCGTCGGGGTGGATGGCGATGGCCCGCACCTGGGGCGAGGGCGGCATACCCTTGGCCAACTTTTCCCATTTACCGTCCGACTCTTCCTTGCGGTAGAGACCGTCCGCTTCCGCGCCGACATATATCAAAGTCTTTCCAGCCATGATCAATCCCTCCGGATGTAATTCTTTGTGGAATCCAGTGTTGATTGGGGCCATTTTGCGCAGACTAAGCCGTGTTGTCAATCGGGAGACGGGAAGGGGTCTTGATCAAGAGACGGGAGATGAAAGCTCAGACCCTAGCCAGCCGCAAACGCTACAACCATCTGCTCAGGGAGTCCTACAACACTGCCATATCCCCTTGATCTCTCCTTAACAGAAGTGTCCGACTTTTGCTCGTTGCCAACACGCCAAATTACCTCTAACGGATCGGCTTGTCGCAGTCTCGTTGACGAGCGACTACAAGCCAGTTTTTCGCGGGATAGAAAACCCCACCTGAAGCGCTGCACCGCCTTCCGGGCCGGCTCCTTGATCTGAACCGCGCTCGGTCTTTGCGAGTTGGCGTAGGCCACATTGCTTTTCTGGCATAATGACTCCTGCTAGATACCAGATTAGCACTCGAATACTTACGACGAGAGGTGTAGCATGACCCGCTTAGCGGAGAAGATCGCGGTGATCACGGGAGGGGCCGGAGGGATCGGCCAGGCGGCGGCGAGGCAATTTACCGCTGAAGGTGCGCGGGTGGTGTTGGTTGACCGCGAAGAGGCGGCGCTGCAGTCCGTGGTGCGGTCCCTGGGCGAGGACGTGGCAAGCTACGTCGTGGCCGACGTTACCCAGCCCGAACAGGTCCAAAGCTATGTCAATGAGGCCGTCCAACGTTGGGGCGGCATCGATATCTTGTTGGCCAATGCCGGGATAGAAGGCATCGTTTCGCCCATCCCAGACTATCCGGTGGATATGTTCGAGCAGGTCATGGCGGTCAACGTGCGCGGAGTTTGGCTGGGACTGAAATACGTCATTCCGGTGATGCGTGAGCGGGGCGGCGGCAGCATTGTGATTACCTCATCCACCGCCGGCATCGGCGGGACCGCGGGCATGTCGGCCTACACTACCAGCAAGCATGCCGTAATCGGCATGATGCGCACGGCTGCTCTGGAATGCGCTCCCATGGGCATCCGCGTAAACACCGTCAACCCAGCCCCCATCGAGACGAGGATGATGCGCTCGCTGGAGGAGATGAGAGTAGCGGCGGCAGACGACTCCGAGGTGACGGTCGAAAGGACCAAGCAGTCCTACTCGGCGCGCATCCCCCTGCAACGCTACGGAGACCCTGAAGAAGTGGCCAAGATGATGCTGTTTCTCGCCAGCGACGAGAGCAGCTACTGCACCGGCGGCGTCTACATGGTGGACGGAGGCAGGTCGGCAGGCAGCCCCTAGACCCGGATTCTGGCATAATACCCCGCCTGAGAGTCGGCGTAATAGTAAAAATATGGTGCTGCCATACGGAGGAGCCAAATGGGAATGTACCGGATTTTCGCGGGAAGTGACGGCGAAAGCCATATCGAGGAACTGAAATTAGCGGACCACCCCGAGTTGGGCGCCATGACCAATGTCAGCGAGGTCAAGATCCAGGAGTTTGAGGGCACCAGAGACATGCCATTGCACCCGCTGCCCGAGCGCCGGCTGATCATTCACCTTTCCGGTGAAGTGGAGATTACGACCAGCGACGGCGCCAAGCAGATCTTCCGGGCCGGTGACATCCGGCTGATGGATGATGTCACCGGAAAGGGCCACGCCCACGTCGACCTTACCCCGTCTGAAGGGGTCTACATAATTCTTACGGACTAGACCAGGTCCGGCAAAAAGCAGACCCGAAGGATAAAACAATGGCTATCGAGAGAAGCAACCCATCGGCGCTGGCCAACCCGCCCGGATACAGTCATGTGGTCAAAGACGGTACCACCATCTACGTCGCCGGCCAGTTGGCCCGGAACAACAAAGGGGAAACCGTGGGTGAGGGGAATTTTGCCGCCCAGGCTGAGCAGGCGTTCAAGAATGTCCAAGCGGCCTTGGAGTCGGTGGGCAGCGACATGCATCACATCATGAAGATGAACGTGTTCATGACCCACCGGGAAGATATACCGGAATACCGCGTCATCAAGTCCAAGTTCGTTCCTGACAATGACCTGCCGGTGAGCACCCTGATTCTTTGCTCCGGGCTGGCAGACCCGGTTTTCCGTATAGAGGTGGAAGTGATCGCGACCATCGCCTGATCACGTCCGGAGATGTGCCTAAAGGGCAACTTAATCGCCCTTCAATGAATGGCTTGACCGTGATTGGGAGGGCTGCTTAACATAATGATAGTAGGGTTGGAATCGCGACCCTCCTATCTCCCACCGCTTCACCCTGATTCATCCGGGTGAAGCATTTTTTGTTCTTCTTCAACATCAGAGCCCTTTCAACTTGACCGGAGGTAGAATGTTAATTAACATAACGTATAGATAAAAAGACTCCCTTCTTCAGCGCGCCGCCTGGTTGATCCTACCAGGCGGCGTTTGTATTTTCAGACGGTGTGATCGAGACTTCCATGCCATTTGGCCAAGACTTCGCGGTCTCGCGGGAAGGCGAGTTCAGGGAGATCGCTGACGTTGAAGAAACCGACTTCCAACGCCTCCGGCCCTGCCGCCAGTGTGCCTCCCGTTTCCTTGACGGCATAGACTGCCACCATCACCGGGTCGCCCGATTCCGAGAACAGTCCGATCAGTTCCCGGGTCTCCACTTCAAGCCCCGTCTCCTCCCAGACCTCCCTGGCTGCCGCGCTTTCCACGACCTCTCCCCGGTCCACGTAGCCGCCCGGCAGTCCCCAGAGTCCGTAGCCAAGATCGGTGGCGCGGCGGATCATCAGCACCCTCCCGTCCCGAGGCACGATACATATGACGGCCACCTTTGGGTCGTAGAAGATAACGCGGCCGCAGTCCGGGCACACAGGCCGCTCGCTCCCGAAGACCTCCTTGGTATCCAAAGTGGCAGCACAGGATGGGCAGTATTTATCGTCGTGGGTCAAGAAAAACTCTCTTTCGAAGCGGACGCAGATCTAGGGTGTTTGGTTAGATACAAGTGCCGCTGATTATAATATGCCTTGGCTCTGTTGCACCGGCGTTCAGAACAGCGGCTAATATCCCCAGAATACCCGGCAGGCAGCCGGAGGGAAGAGTCAAAATATTCTAGGATTCAGGAAATATCTCAGGCGATTGATCACGCCCAAGTCCTACGCGCTTGGGTTTGTGATGACGTCAGTCGTTGCGGTGGTGATCGTGATCGCCATCGTGGTACTGGGCGAGTACACCAAGACCAGAGGCCGGTTCCTGCTGACCGCGCTGGTGGTCCAGGGATATTTCTTCTGTAGCCTGGGACCGGCCTGGGTGGCAGAGCGGCGGCCCGATTCGCGAGTGTGGCAATCAGCATTGATTGCTTGCGCCGCCGGTCTGCTGGTGATCCTGGCCGGAATCTGGGGCACACCAAACTCCGACGCCTTCTGGAAGAGCACGGCCATCGTTACGACGCTGGCCCTGGTGCTGGTCTATGCGGCCGTGGTTGATGTCGAGCCGAGGAGGCTGGCCCGCAGCTTCGGGGTCAAGTCAGCCGGGCTGGCGACGGTAATCGCCTGTATCGGGATGGCGGGCGGAATCAATTGGCCGCCCTACTGGTGGGTCTTCACTCTGGCGTTTTTCGTCTGGCTTGGCGCGATGCTCGTTCCGGCGGCGGGTTATCTGGGCAGGCGGTTTAAGAGACGGTTTCAGGGCCGCTGATCTCGTATCAATTCTTCAACCCGGCTGCGCTCCGCCATGGAGTCCTGGGCCCCGGTCCGAGTCACCGACAAGGCGCCGGCGGCCGAGGCGATGATCACCGCTTCTTCCAGGTCTTTCCCTTCGCCCAGTGAGACGGCCAGCGCGCCATTGAAGGCGTCCCCCGCTGCAACCGAGTCCACGGCGTACACTTCGAAGGGCGAGGTCATTCCGCGGCTGCTTTGGTTGGCGAAGTAAGCTCCTTGTGCCCCCAGCTTGACCACCACGATGCCTACTCCCTGGTCCAACAATGCAGCCGCCGCTTCAGCCGCCGAATCAAGTCCGGTCACCGGAAAACCAACCAACGCCTCGGCTTCGGTCTCGTTGGGCGTGATCACGTCGCAGAGACCAAGTAGTCCTTTGGGCAGCGGCCTGACCGGGCCGGGATCCAGTATCACCATGACACCCTGGGACTTGGCTTCCCGGGCAACCTCCAAGGACAGCTCTGGGGTGACTTCCAACTGGAGCAGTAACGCAGATGCGCCGGGCAGACCGCGTTTGACCGCTGCGGCTTCGGCCGGTCCGCAGGTGGCGTTGGCGCCCAATATCTGGGTGATGCAGTTTTGGGCCGTCTCGTCGACGCCGATCACTGCTATCCCGGAACTTTCGCCGGTGTTGACGCCGATTCCGGAGATGTCCACCCCGGCCGCTGCTAGGCCGTCCAGCAGTTGCGGGCCGAACATGTCTCCGCCGACCCGGCCCACCATGACGGAGTTGGCCCCCATTCGAGCGGCGGCCACGGCTTGGTTGGCGCCCTTGCCACCGGCGTAGGTGAGGAACCGGTCGCCGACGACCGTCTCTCCTGGCCGTGGGAACCTGGGCGAAAAGAACACCAGGTCCATGTTTATCCCACCCAGGACCATTACCTTTGGTGGCTGTTGGGTCATTTCACGTCCACGCTAGCACCGGCTGCCCAGGCGGTCAACGCCGGTTAACAACAGGTAAAAAGGGTTTGCGTGGGCTCATGCTATAATCGCCCAGGCGTATTTGGACGCCTGATATCCCCAGCTAAACCGATAGTTCAGGAGAAATAATATGGCTGCGGCGTTGGATAAGATCAAGGTAGTGGACCTGACTCGCACTCTGGCCGGACCCTTCTGCACCATGTTGATGGGCGACATGGGCGCGGAGGTCATAAAGGTCGAAGAACCGACGGGCGGCGATGAGACACGCAAATGGACGCCCTTCGTGAACGGCGAGAGCACCCAGTTCCTCACCTTCAACCGGAACAAGCGCAGCCTATCGGTCAACCTGAAAGAACGGGAAGGACTCAAGATCGTCCAGGACCTGGCGGCCGACGCCGATGTCATGATCGAGAGCTTCCGGGCCGGGACCTTGGACCGGCTGGGGCTGGGGTATGAAGCGATCAAGAAGACCAATCCTGGAGTGGTCTACTGCTCCATATCGGGATACGGGCGCACCGGGCCCATGGCCGACATGCCGGGTTACGACCTGCTGATCCAGGCTTACAGCGGCCTGATGAGTCTGACCGGCGACCCGGAAGGCAGCCCACTGCGGATCGGTTTCTCGCTCGTCGACCTGTTCACCGGGATGATGGCCTACGGCACTATCTTGACCGCCCTCCGGCAGAGGGACCAGACCGGCAAGGGCCAGTGGGTGGAATCAGCCCTGCTGGATGGGCAAGTCGCCGCGCTCAGTTACCATGCCACCGGCTTCATGGGCACGGGAGTTGAGCCCAAGCGAATGGGCTCCGGCCACCCCAGCCTGGTCCCCTACCAGAGCTTTTCAGCGTCCGACGGCCAGTTCATCATCGGTTGCGCCAACCAGGGGCTGTGGGAGCGCATGTGCCGCGCCATCGGCCAGGACGCGATGCTGGATGACCCCCGCTACACCACCAACACCGACCGCGTGGAGCACCGAGCCGAGTGCGTAGGCGAGTTGAGCGCGTTATTTGCCCAGAAGACCACCGCTCACTGGGTGGATCTGATCGTCGAGGCGGGCGTGCCCTGCGGCCCCATCAACACAGTCGCAGATGTGGTCTCAAACCCCCAGGTATTGGCCCGCAACATGATCGCTGAGGTGGACCACCCCAACATTCCCAACCTGAAATTCCCTGGGTCTCCGTTGAAGCTGACTGATTCTCCGGCCACCATCCGCCGTGTTCCGCCGATGCTGGGCCAGCACAACGAGGAGATTTTGGAAGAAGCCGGCTATTCGCCGGAGAAGATTGCCGACCTGAAAGAGCGCGGGGTCCTGGGGAGTTAAGAATCGGGACAAACAGTGGTTCGACAGGCTCACCATGAGCGAGAGGAAACCTCGTTTTCGCTTTTAGTCCCGCTCACGGAGATCATGCTGTTCTCGCTCATCCTGAGCTTGTCGAAGGACCGTTCGATTCAGTAGTCTTAAAATATTGAACAACGTTAAAGGTCGGTGACTTGTACCTGGCTTCTGATCACCCTTATCCTAAGTTAATAATATGCCCAACAAAAAACTACGCCTGATACATACCTCTGACACCCACCTGGGCGACCCCACCGGGCATCCCGAGTCGGCCGACGCCGTGGCCGCCGTGGTGGACGCGGTGGCCCATAACGGCGGAGACATGTTGCTCATGGTGGGCGACATCTTCGACAATGAACGTGTCTCGGACGAGGTTTTGGAGTGGTTCCTAGAGCAGATGGGCCGGTTGCAGCAGCCGGCTGTGGTACTGCCAGGAAACCACGACCTGATTCACGAAACCTCGGTTTACCGCCGTGAGCCTTTCAAGAATGCGCCCGACAATCTATTTGTTCTCAAGGGCACCGAGGGTGAGTTGCTATCTTTTCCGGGGTTGGGCATCGATCTCTGGGGGCGGGCCATGCCCATGCACACCCCGGCTTTCAAACCGTTGGAAGGGATGCCGTCGCCCGATGAAAACAACTGGTTGGTGGCCTTGGCCCATGGCCATTTTCACTTTCCGGAAGACCGAGACCAGAGGTCCTCGCCCATTTACCCCCGGGAGGTCGCCGACGCGGGTTGCCACTACCTAGCCCTCGGCCACTGGGACCGCCATGTTGACGTCTCCCAAGGAAACGTGACTGCTGTGTACTCGGGCTGCCCCCTTGGCCCCATCGGGAGCCTCGGAGCTGGAGAGGTAACAGTGGTGGACCTCGACCCCCAGACCGGAGTCTCTTATCGCCAGGTGGCAATCAACTAGGGTCTACCACCTGAACTAAAACACGCTTCCGCATGGAAGAAGCGGTTAGCCTCCCACTTCGGAGGTCGGTCCTTCCAATCCGTGTGTATGAGCGTAACTAGCAGCTTCGGTACGGTTGACAGTGGCGGTCTTGTTGAGGATGTTGGAAACGTAGTTGCCCGCAGTCCGCAGGGTAATCACCAGAGCATTGGCGGCCGATCAATGTCTGGCTGGGCTGACTTACCATGAGCAGCACCGTGCCTTGCTGAAAGGGTTGCCGCTATTCAACACGGTTGGTGGGTAGGTCAAAACCCGGCGATCAAATCCGCCGCCCGCTCGGCAATCATGATGGTTGTGGCGTTAGTGTTGGCCCGGGGAATCTCCGGCATCACCGACGCGTCGATGACCCTCAGCCCCTCGACGCCGCGTACCTGGCAATATTGGTCTACCACTGCCTCCGGGTCAGACGCCGGGCCCATCTTGCAGGTGCGGCAGGTGTGACCGGCGATGGACACGGTACCGGCGATCCACGCATCCAGCAGTTCATCCGAGGCAATCTCCTCCTCTGTGGGCGAGATGCGGGAGTCAATCACCCTTTTGAAACCTGGGTCCTCGAAAAGCTGGGCGCATTCGCGGACCGCTTCACGCAGCCGTAACCTGTCGGAAGGGTCTTCCAAAAACCGGTAGTCCAATCGCGGTTGTACGTTGGCGTCGGATGATGTGATGGATAGCTCGCCCGCGCCTTGGGGGAACTCCAACCGGCAACCCACGCGTATCTCGTCGGCTTCGTGGCCCAGCGGCCCTGAAGTGAGGGTCTGCACTTGGATATCGTTCTTGAAAGTGGAGTCCTTTGCCGTGAAGCGCAATCCCAGTTGATTCCTGGGAGACCCGGGCTCCAGCGAGTAACCGTCCACCGGCTTGTACCGGAGCGATACAGCCGGATGGTTCTTCATGCCGCGGCCCACGCCGGGAGATTCGTGAACGACTGGTATCCGCAACCCGTCCAAGAGGTCTTTGGGCCCGATGCCCGAGAGCATGAGTAGCTGCGGGGAGGCGATTGCCCCGGCGCTGAGGATGATCATTTCTCCGGAGAGTTCGAACATCTCGCCGCCGCTCTCGACTGATACCCCCACGGCCCGGTTGCCCTGGGTAATGACCCGGTGGGCGGTCACGTTGGGCTTGATGGTCAAGTTGAGGCGGTTGCGGCATGGATTGATATAGCCGATGGCCGCGCTGACCCGGATGCTATCGACGTAATTTAAAGGGATTGCGCCTACACCCTCAGCGTCGGGGCTATTCATGTCCGGGTCATCGCGGTATCCGGCGGCTAAGCAAGCTGAGTGGAAGGCCCTTTGCAGCAGAAGCCAAGATTCCCGCTTGTGCCGCGTTACCGAGATCGGCCCGGTCGTCCCGTGAAAGTCGCCGGCGATATCCAGGTCCGTTTCCAGTTTTCGGAAATAGGGCAGGACCTTGATGTAGGACCACTCGTCGTTGCCCAGGTCGGCCCAGTGGTCGAAATCCCCCGGCAACCCCCGCAGGAAGATCTGGTGGTTGATGGCGCTGGTGCCGCCAAAGACCTTGCCCCGGGCCACCGCGGCGGTCCGGGTGCCCTGGGAGTCTGTTGTCCCGTGGAATGACCAGTTGTGGGGAGCGTCGGCCTCTGACGCCCGCTGGTTATGGTCGTGTTTAATCTCGTCGGGCATCAGGTCCATGTCCGGGTAATCGGGCCCGGCGTCCAGGAGCAACACAGAACGCTTTGGGTCTTCCGACAGCCGGTTGGCCAGAACGCAGCCGGCCGAGCCAGCGCCGACGATTATCACGTCATATTTCATTGGGGCCTCTAGAGGCTATGTGTAGCACGGCAATTATAGCTTGGACTGCAAGGCGTGGTAGTTAGGCGTTGCCGATTGCCTAATCTCGGCAATCGTGTGCGCCCCTCGCACCTGTCATTCTGAGGGGCGCCGTAGGCCGACGAAGAATCTGCCAAGCATCACAGTGGCAGACCCTTCGCTCCACTCAGGATGACAGATGAGAGTGTGCCCCTGTAACGGAGGGCCACGCATGGTCGAACCACACAAGGCAGGCCCCGGCGGCGAATGGACTACGCCATCCCCCTTCCCTCTTTTGTTTTAGAATGTCACGGAGACAATTAGAGGGGGCAACACTATGGCAGCCGTAAATACAGTTTTGGGGCCGGTGGATACAGCGGAATTTGGTTTCACTCTGAGCCATGAACACCTGGCCACCAACGCCGCCGGCATCCTTCGCACCTTTCCTGAACTCGTTGACCGTCCGGGGGTCATCGAGCAGGCCAAAGCGACGTTGCGGGAGGCCCACCGGGAGGGACTCCGTACCATCATCGACGTAACGACCATCGACCTGGGACGTGATGTCGAGATGATGAAAGAGGTCTCCCAGGCCACTGGCGTGCACATAGTCGCCGCCACTGGAAACCACCTGGCGGTGCCGCGGCCGTTTACCGACCTTCCCCCTGAAGTCATCGCGGACCTTTATGTCAGGGAGATCGAAGTGGGAATCGAGGGGACTGGGATCAAGGCGGGCATCATCAAGGTCGCCAGCGACGAGGGCGGGGTCACGCCGGCCCAAGAGGTGGTGCTTAGGGCGGCCGGCCAGGCGCAGGTGCGCACCGGCGTCCCCATCTCCACCCACACCTGGTCGCCGGACCGGGTGGGCGATGAGCAGGTCCGCATCCTCCAAGACGAGGGTGTCGATATGGACCGGGTCTACATCGGCCACAGCAACGACGACATGGACATGAGCTACCTGTTGGGTCTACTGAGGAAGGGTGTCTGGTTGGGCCTAGACCGATTTCCCGGCGGACGCCGTCCGGGAACGCCGTACTGGGAGGAACGGACCCAACTGGCTAAGCAGCTGATCGACGCCGGCCACACCAACCGGATCATGCTCTCACACGACCACTCCGTGCCCAAGGCCCGGTACGGACTGGCTGTGCAAGAAGAGCGCATCAAATACAACCCCGACGGCTACAACTTCATCACCCGCAACGTGCTCCCGCGCCTGCTGGACATGGGCGTCTCCGAGGAGACCATCAACCAGATCATGGTGGAGAACCCGCGCCGGTTCTTTGAGGGGAATTAGTGGGCTGGGCTTGGACCCGAGTAGCTTTTTTAGAAAACCGATCATCTTGGTCCGCTCTCGGTGTCCTTCCGGGGAAGGAAGTCGGATCACCTAGCTCATCCATAAACCGTGTCTTTGGCGGAGAACGGTCCTTCGACAGGCTCAGAATGAGCGAAGAATACAAATCTGATTGTCTTGACCCGACGCTAGGCCATGGACCGAGGTCCCTTACTCAACCAATACCCTGACCTGTTGGGCCATGTTGTTGCCCATGCCTTGGGCGTTCCAGAACTGTTTGATGGGTTGCACATTCTCGTCCGTATCGGTGGCCCGCACGGAAAGGGTATGCCGTCCGGGGACCGCGTTCCACTCAAATGACCAGGGTCGCCAGGAGAAAGTGGAGACTTGCTCGCCCAGCGTAGCATCGGACCAACCTGACCCACCGTCAACGCTGACTTCCACTCGAGATATTCCCATGCGGCCGGCCCAGGCCCTTCCGGTGATCAGATGCGTCCCGGCGGTGACCAAGCGACCCCGTGTTGCCGTGTCCGGGATACCGGGAGGACCCATCAATGCCCTGACGCGTATCAGCGTCACAGGCTCACCGGGTTCGCCTTTCACCTGAGTGTAGCGGTAGGACGTGGTCATCTGGAATCCCAGAAACTCTTTCCCGATGGCCTCGATCGTATCAAGCCATTTGACGCTGGCCATCCCGTACCAGCCTGGCAAAAGAAGCCTAGGGGGTAGCCATGCTGGGGTTGCAAACTCTGGCCGTTCATCTCATAGACCAACATCATTTCTTCACGGTTGGGTTCTTCTAAATTCAGACTGCGTTGGTAGATCTGGACCTCATCACCTTGGATCCCTTGGTCGGCGCCGGAAAAAACGATGTTCACCGCCTCGTCTTTGACACCGGCTTCATCCAGGATTCCCTTCAACGGAGTGCCGGTCCATTCGGCGTTGCCGATCCCCTCGGTGAACCATGGCTGGCTGATGACACGAGGATTCAGTAGAGACCGGCCATTGCCGGCGCATTCCATGGTCACTGCCATAGTGCGGGACGGCCGCGCTTTGATGTCGTCCAGGCTTAAACTGAGCGGATTGGAGACCAGGCCGCCCACGTTGAGCCGCCATGTGCCGGCATCCACGTCAGGGATATCGAAGTGGATGACGAGATAATGCATCCTGAAGGCGTGATTGGATAGCGCATGGCCTCTAGCGGCATACCCCGGTTGCGCAGAGCAAGCTGCAGTTCTTCCCGGTGAAACAGGTCTGTAGCGTCCCTTTGGCTAATGTCCGGGATGGATGGAAAGCGTGGGGATGGGTTTTCCTGGGTCATGTTCGCCTCATTATCAGGATGAGTAAATCGACGGACTTTTTGGCTATCCCGTCTGCATCGGTAGTGATGGATCGGCCGCCCATTCGGACATGGACGCGTCGTAGACTGCCACGTTCTCGTAACCCAGCATGGTCAAGATGAAGGCGTCGTTGCTGGCGGCGATGCCGCCTCCGCAGTAGGTGATGACCCGTTCCGCGCGGTCTGCGCCGACCTGGGCGAACCTCTGGGCCAACTGTTCGGCCGGGAGATAGGCGTGGGTGACGGGGTCCGTCAGATCTCCAGCTGGGACGTTGACGCTATCGGCAATTCGGCCGGCACGTCCGTAATTGGCTCCACCCGAGCCCAGGTGTTGTTCTTTACTGAGAGCGTTCAACACGCAGGTTGCGCCTAGGTCCAGCGCGGCCAGCACTTCATCCTTGTTCGCCATGAGTCCGGCCCTGGGTTTGGCGAGGAAAATAGCGGGAGGATAGGTCGATGGGTCGCTGTTCACCGGGCGGCCTTCTAGTTTCCACTTGTGCAATCCGCCATCGAGAACATAGGCGTCGTCAAATCCGATGGCCCTCAGCATCCACCAGATGCGGGTGGCCCAGGAACCAGAAGTGGAGTCGTATAGCACCGCCCGGGTGCCGGCGCCCACACCGTAGCCCGAAAATGCCTGGGCGAGCTGTGGGACCTGGGGAAGCATGTACCGGAAAGACGCATCATTGTCGGAGAGATCGCTGACCAAATCCGCGTGTCCAGCGCCAGGGATGTGTTCCATGGCCCACGACTCGCGGCCGCTTTCGCCGCGAACTCCGCCGCTTCCATCGGCCCGATTGACGGCGGTACAGTCCAGAACACGGATATCGCTATCGTTCAGGTGTTCAGCAAGCCATTCGGTCCCCACCAAGAATTCTGGGTATTTAAAGGCCATGGTCTTGCCTCCAAAATGCGCATTGCCGCCGTTGGGCGCTACGCCGAAGAATACCCGCCATCAACAGTCAAAGTGGCCCCCGTGACGTAGTCCGATGCCGCGCTGGCCAAAAACACAGCAGCGCCGCCCAATTCTGACGGTTCGCCCCAGCGGCCGGTGGGGATGCGGCGGTTGATGTTGTCGTAGCGGTTGGGGTCGGCGTCGGGGATGCCGCGGGTCAGGTCGGTTACGAACCATCCGGGTAGGACGGCGTTCACTTGGATGTTGTCCTTGGCCCAGGCCACCGCCAGGCTCTTGGTCAACTGGACCAGACCCGCCTTGCTGGCGGCGTAGGGCGCGCCCCAGTCACTGCCGAAGAGCGAGTACATGGAGCCCACGTTGATCACCTTGCCGCCACCTGCGCTGACCATGTGAGAGTAGACCTCTTTGGAGGCCAGAAACGCTGCCCGCAGGTTCACGTCCACCACCGAGTCCCACTGGGCAGCGGTCAAGTCTTGGGGCTGGGCCCTCACAGCTATGCCCGAGTTGTTGACTAGGATGTCCAGACGGCCCATGTGGTCGATGGTGTTGGTGACCATGCGCTGGATCGCCGGCTCCTGGGTAACATCGACGGTGATTCCGTGAGCTTCAACGCCGAGCGCCCGGATGTCTTCCAGCGCCTGGGCGGTCTTCTCGACGCTGCGGGCGGCTACGACTATGTTGGCCCCGGCGCCGGCCAACCCCATCGCGATGCCCAAGCCTATACCGCCGTTGCCGCCGGTGACCACGGCCACTTTACCGGTTAGTTCGAATGGGCTGAGGTCTGGCACGGCTATTCGTCCTTGAACTTGGGCAAAACTTTCTCACCGAACAGACGCAGCGATCTTTCCACCTGCTTGGCCGGTATCTGGCCCACGTTGGGGTTGAGCAGCATGTTGCGGACGCCGGTGTCCCGCAGTTCTTCCAACTTGCCTGCCACGGTGGCCGGTGTCCCGGCCAAGAAGGCGTGCTCCACGATCTCGCTCGCTGGGGGAGGTGTGCCGGGAGGAGGAGGCGGCGCGCCACCGGGATTGAACCTGACTCGGGCGTCCAGCAGGTGGGCCTTGTACCGTGACAGGCCTGCCTCGACTACTTCCAAGCCCTCTTGGTCGCTGTCGCAGACGAACAGCCCTCGCTGCGCCCATGTCTGATCCAGGGTGTTTTCTACCTGGGCCTCGCTCAGTCCCGAGTTTTCCAGGGCTGCCCGGTACCGGCCGAAACGGTGCCGCAAAGTGTCTAAGGTCTGGACTCCGATGAGCACTGGCCTTCCGGCCTGGCCCATGGCGACCATTGATTCTTCAGAGATGCAGGCACGGACGATGGGCGGGTGGGGTTTCTGGACCGGCCGGGGCCGGAGTCCCGGGAAGGACAAGTCCCAGTAACGCCCCTTATGGACCACATCGTCCTCGGTCCAAGCCTTAACCAGCAGTTCTTCGGCTTCGTCCAGCATCTCCCGCCCCTCTTCCAGGGTGATGCCGAAGCCGATGTACTCGTACTCGTTGTAGGCTGAACCCCTGCCCGTGCCCATGATCAGTCTGCCATTGCTCAGGTTGTCCAAGAGCGATGTCTGTACTGCCAGGCGCACCGGGTGGTGTAGCGCCATTTCGACCACCGCGAACCCGATGAGGACGCGTTTGGTCCGGGCGGCCACGGCAGCGCCGAAGACTACCGGGTCGGCGTATGCCACCGCCCCATCGAAGTGGTGCTCGGTGAGCCAAACGGCGTCGAACCCTACCTCCTCCGCAAGTTCGATCTCGCGAAGGGTCTGTTCGATCACCTGTTGGTCGTTGTCTTGGTCGGCGCTGATCGAAAAAACGAAGCTGCCGAATCGCATTCTTGCTCCTGCTAGCCCTGTTTGATCCAGTCGGCTACGCGCTCGCCGATCATTATCGTCGTGCAGTTGGTGTTGGCCCGGATGCAATCTGGCATGATCGACGCGTCGGCGACTCTCAGTCCCTGCAGTCCTTTGACGTGGCCCTGCTGGTCGACCACCGCCATGGGATCCGAGTCTGGACCCATCTTGCAGGTGCCGGATATGTGCTGCGTGGTGGTGACGCTCTTCTTCAGCCAGAGGTTTAAGGCCTCGTCAGACGCCAGATCGGCCGCCTCGGGTTCGATCAGCCTCTTCACTATTGGCTTGTAGTCTTCGTGTTCCAAGATCTGGACGCACTTCCTGACCGCCTCATTGAGCCGCGAGAGGTCACGAGGGTCGTCCTGGAAGTAGTTGTAATTCAGTTCTGGCTGAACGTTGGGGTCGGTGGATGTGATCTTCAGGTGGCCGGAACCGTAGGCCAGTTCCAAGATACAGGTGAACCGAATGCCTTCGGCTTCCAATGGGTCGCCGGAGATTGGAGAGGAGAAGGACGACGCCATGATCTGGATGTCGTTTCTCAAGTTAGACCCGGTGGCGGTGTAGCGGAGGGCCACCTGCGAACGCGGATCCTCGGGGTTGAGGGGGAAATCGTCTTGGACTTCGATGGGCACCCGGACGTTGGGGTGGTCCCTCAGGTTCTGCCCCACTCCCGGCGCCTCAAGGATCACTGGGATACCCAGTGCTTTCAAGACATCCGCGGGGCCGACTCCGGACAGCATCAACAGTTGGGGCGAGCCGATGGCCCCGCAACACAGGATTATCTCTGAGCCTTCCACCACGAATCGTTCGCCGTCGCTCTCCACATCGACCCCGGTGGCCTGGTTTCCTTCGAAGATGACCCTGTGAGTTGTCACGTTGGCTTTGATCGTGAGATTCAGCCGGTGCCGGCATTCGGCCAGATAGGTCAGGGAGGTGCTCATACGGATGCCGTTGGGGTTATTCATGGGGATCGGCCCGACCCCGCCGGACTCCGGGTGGTTCATGTCCGGGTCGTTGGGATGGCCCTGGTCGCGAACGGCGGCGTAGAACGCATTCTGGGCTGGCAGCCAGGTCTCTTGTTTGTGGCGGCGGACTGGGATAGGTCCTTCCGACCCGTGGAAATCATCTTGGATGTCCGTGTCCGTCTCAAGTTTTCTCAGGTAGGGCAGCACGTCGGTGAAGCCCCATTGGTCGTTGCCCAAGGTGGCCCAGGCGTCGTAGTCCTCTGGGACGCCGCGCAACAGCACTTGGCCGTTGATGGCGCTTGAGCCGCCCACAACCCGGCCTCTGGGCACCGGGATGGGATTGGTCTGTTCCGGCGTGGTGTTGCCTTGGAACGACCAGTTGTGGGGCGCGTCCACGGCGGATGCTGTCTGGTTGTAGCCGAATTTCAAGTCATCGGGGTAGTGCTCGAAGTCGGGGTAGTCGGGCCCGGCTTCCAGCAACAAGATCGACTTGTTAGGGTCGTCCGATAGCCTGCTTGCGATGACGCAGCCGGCCGAACCGGCGCCGACGATGATGTAGTCATACTTCATTTGGGCCTGCTCCTATCTTGGGATGTTCAATAAACACATGGTCCCAAAGGACCCCTCGTGGGCAGACGGCATTATCGCATATCAGCCCAGCCGTGGCATCCTGTCGTTGGCCGGGCTGAGACTAATCGGGGATATTGAAGATGAACTTGAGGTTGGATAGGTTGCGTTTAAGCGTGAAATCCCTGGCGCTCAGCTCCGGAATCATGGCGTTCGCGGCCCTGAGAGGGACGTTGTCTTGGGTCTGAGACGCCTGCAATTCCAAAGAAAGCCATTCTAGGACGCGGCCAAGGTGGTCTTCGGCCTGTTGTTGCAGTTCTCGGGCCCGTTCCGGTGGAGACAGTAATTGGAGTGCGGCGACCAGTTCTTCAGTGGACTGGACCAGAGCGGCGCTACTGCTGATCGACTCCTGTCTGGCCATCGACGTACCTAGGTTTTCGGCCCGCTGTTCCGAATTGGCAGTCTCCTTGGCTAAGATTGCATCCAGTTCGATCAGATAATCCGATAATGGAGCCCGTTCCGGGTCTTCCCATCGCTCCAGCCAACGGTTGAATTGGGATTCGAAGACTCCGATATCCAGGCCCGTTACCGTCTCCAACGATTCGGAAAGGCTGATCCCTAGGCCGATCACCTCGACCAGGTCTTCCCCGGCCAGTGGACCGTAGGTCTCGATCAAGAAGCGCACCGCCATGTAGGCCTCGGCGTATTGGAGAGCGAGTTCGTCCTGATCTGTTCGGGAGTTCCAATCGTTCTGGTTGTCCAGGGCCGCGAGACTGAATAACGAGTCAGATCGGGCCGCCGCGCGTGCCAAGTCGGTCGACGTAAATTGCCGCAGCCGGGTCGCATCCGACCGTGGCCCCGACAATGCGGTGTCGAATTCGTAATACTTGGAAAGACCCTCAGTTAGCCAGGCCGGCAGTATCTCGTCGTTGGCCAGGCCGTCGAAGACATGATGGATGTACTCGTGGGTCAGCAACCGGCGCACCTCGGTGCCCTGCAGGTCGGTCCGCATGAATATACCGGGAAGTTGCCCGCCGTTGATGTAGTACCCGTCTTCAAAGCCAAGGTTGATGCCCGTTACGGTACTGACTAGGTTCATAAGTTCCCGGTTGCCGGGCAGATAAACGTCGGGGACCGAGCCCATTGCGCACTGGATGCGCCGTTCCAAGAGCAAAACGGTATCGCTCAAGTGTTCTTGGAGGTCGGCAACCAAGGCGGTCGGGACCAGGTCTGAGTAGGAGACGTTGAAACCCTGGGCCTCATGCTTCGTAAGCAGCGTTCCCAGCGACACCTTTTCGAAGTCTCTTAGCGTCAGGCTTTCCACCGTATAGGCCGCGGTATAAATGCTGCCCCCAATGTTGATGTCCACCGATCATTCGCCTTCCTCGTCTTGCGCGCCGTAACGTGGCCACTCCAGTTCACCCAGGGTCGTGGGGTACATCCGGATGGTCGTGACTTCCGACCGGTCCAGTTCCAACACATGCACGTCTTCGGCGGTGATCCACGAGGCTGGAATGCCCTGGGGATCGACGAACGTGAATGAGACCGGCTCCCAGGCGGATCGTCCCGTTAGGGCGAAAGAAACATCACGGCTTTCGACGGCGGCCTCCGGAGAGATGCTCAGTACGATCCCTCCGCCGAGGTCAATCTGGGTTGAGCCTGGCCGTGGTGGCCGCGGCGTGGCGGTGGGCAGGGGAGTCGGTGTGGGTTGCGGTATGGGTGTTGCCGTTGGCTGCGGAGTGGCTGTGGACGGTACAGGCGTGGGAGTGAAAACCGGCGTACCAGTCGCCGCAGGCACTGGAGTAGGCGAAGGCGCAGTAGCCGGCCGACGGACCGGAACCGGAGATAGGACGACATTGGGCGGTGGAGTGGCGGTGGGTACAACTGCCGTGGCATCTATGGAGACAGGCGCCGTTGCCGTCGCGTCCTCTTCGACGGACTCGGTACAGGCCGCCAAAACAAGAAGAATCACGGCCGCGGATGAGAAAGCCGTGGTTACCTTCAAAGAGTTGCAGACATGTTTCGTTCGGGCGGCATCGAGACGAAGAGCATCAAATCAATCTGTCATAGGGGGTTTCTATTCGCAAGCGGACTCGTTGGGTGTAAGAATCCAGGGTCTAAACTTTGGCCTCGTGCTCGTGTTAGGATGTCCTTGGTTTTCGAGGCCCGGTGGGCCGCTCGTTTTAGTAACTATTGGACAACGATCACTGGAGGGTGCCATGAACGTCCACGTGTACACGCAACCTGGTTGATTTAGCTGCCGGACACTTGAGGAGTTCCTCAAGTCCAACGGTGTTCAGTATGAGCACCACAACGTATTGGAAGACCATCAAGCGATGGAGGATCTGCGCAGCCGGGGAATCAAGGCTTTACCGGTCACGATCATCGATGACAAAGAGGTCATCATCGGCTACTTCCCCAAGAAATTGATCCCAGCATTCAAGCTAGACGTGAAGGTCGATCTATCGGGTAAGACCGAATGGCTGGCCGACAAATACGAACAGATCCTGAGCGCCGCGTGCCGGGCCACCACTCAATTCTCCCAGGAGCAACTGGATGCCGACGTGCCGTGGCGTCCGTGGACCGGGCGGAAAACCGTAATGCATATCATGTCGTTCCCCGAGGTGGCCTACCTGAGCTACAAGGTGGGCAGCATGAGCCAAGACGACATGCGGGCCTCGGACGAACGGCTGAAGGACGTCTATACCGCCGCGGAGATCGTCGAGTATGGCAACAAAGTCCGTACCGATATAATCGCCTTCCTAAATAGCGGCAACACCGAGGCATTTGACCGTGAGGTACCCGCCCACTACGGCGGCGAGGTGACTGTCCTGGAGTTGCTGAACATCATATTGAGCCACAGCACCCACCACCTGAAGCAGGTCTACCACTACATGGAGAACAACCTCGGTATCACCCCGGAAGCCCCGGCCTCCGAAGCCGATTTCGAGGGCATCCAAACTCCAGAAGCATTGTTCTAGGACGCCTGCCCGCACAAGACCGGAGTCCTTCCGCAAGCAGGTGATCTGCCGCGGAAGGACTCTATTATTACCGGAGGGGACATGAAATACGATTACATAGTTCTGGGCGCCGGCTCGGCCGGGTCCATCGTCGCAACCCGGCTTTCCGAAGACCCCGACAAGAATATCCTCCTGTTGGAGGCGGGGCCGGACTATCCGGACTTTGAGCAACTGCCCGAGGAAGTGAAATTCGGCTACGCGACCGAGATCGACATCATGGTCAGCGATCATAACTGGCAGTTCGTCGGCAAGGCCACCGAGACCGCGCCGGAGATGATGGTGCCCCGGGGCAAGGTCACCGGAGGTTCCAGCGCCATCAACGGCCAGGTATTCCTCCGTGGCGTGCCCGAGGACTACGACTCCTGGGCGGAGATGGGCAACACCGAATGGAAATTCCAGGACTGCCTGCCTTATTTTCGAAAGATAGAGACCGACACAGACTTCAGCGATGACTTCCACGG
>Ga0207966_1000362_pt1 | contig 26630 bp, 29 predicted proteins | sample Knorr_S23_td_NAD_FD_185611 | JGI IMG/M metagenome (GOLD analysis project Ga0207966, IMG submission 185611) | Marine microbial communities from Southern Atlantic Ocean transect - Knorr_S23_td_NADW_ad_2500m_LV_B (SPAdes) (version 2) | ecosystem: Environmental > Aquatic > Marine > Oceanic | place...
ACAAACAATGAACTTATGCCTTTTCCGGGGGTTTGTCAAGGAGTGCCCTACTTCCCCACAAACTCGCAATCGGCGGTCAGCAGCGCGCCGACGGCGCCGGGGTTGGTGGTCTGGCGGGTGACGATGACCTTGCCGGCGCGGTAGTAGAGGGAAAAGATTCAGACCTCGAATTCGTCGACGTCGGCGACGGAAATCTGGGTCTCGCTCTTGAACACGATGGGGAGCAACTGTTCGTCGCTGGTCCATTTGACCCGGATGTGGCCGGTGTCGGTGGAGTCTGACAGGAACGTCAGCGTGCCGGTCCCATTCGGCGGTGGGCCGGCGGGATAGAGCTCGGGAGTCCATTTCTCGATATTCGATTTGCCGTTCGGGTCCATATTGACCCGGTGGCCCTTGAGGCTGCCGCAGGTGGCGCGGAAAACGACGTCGGCCCCGGCCGGCGAAGGCGTCCAGGCGAACGCCGAAACGGCGGCGGCAATGACGAATTTCTTCAATCTTCCCATGCCGGAGCATACCCCGTTCGCGGGAAAAGGGGCCGTTAAATTTATTGGTTAAGAGGCGGCCTTAGCCGCCGGTGACGTTCATGTGGCGGGCCAGCGCCGGGCCGCTGTGGTCGCGGTCGATGACGAAGTCGTGGCCCCTGGGCTTACGGGCGATGGCCTCGTCGATGGCGGCGTCGAGCACTGCGTCGGCCTCCGACGCCCTTAAGGGAGCCCGCAGGTCGGCGGCGTCGTCCTGGCCCAGGCACATATAAAGCGTGCCGGTGCAGGTCAGCCGCACCCGGTTGCAGCCCTCGCAGAAATTGTGGGTCAACGGGGTGATGAAGCCAAGCATGCGCCCGGTCTCCTTGACCTCGACATAGCGCGCCGGGCCGCCGGTCTTGTAGTCGAGGTCGGTGAAGGTGAAGGTCTGCTCCAGCCGTTCGCGGACCTCGGACAGGGGTAGGTATTGTTCCACCCGGTCGCCGCCGATGTCGCCCAGCGGCATGGTCTCGATCAGGGTCATGTCGTAGCCCTCGTCGCCGCACCAGCGGATCAGCGGCTCGATCTCGTCGTCGTTGAAGTTGCGCAGCGCGACGACGTTGATCTTGATGGCGAGGCCGGCGTCGCGGGCGGCGCGGATGCCTTCCTGCACCTTGCCCAGATCGCCCCAGCGGGTGAGCTTGCGGAATTTGTCGGCGTCGAGGCTGTCCATGGAGATGTTGATGCGCTTGACGCCGCAATCGACCAGCTCGGAGGCGTATTTTGGCAACTGGCTGCCGTTGCTGGTCAGGGTCAGCTCCTTCAAATCGCCGCTTATCAGGAGCCGGGACAGGTTGCGGAAAAGGCTCATGATGTTGCGGCGGACTAGGGGCTCGCCGCCGGTGAGGCGCAGTTTTTTCACCCCCTTGCGGACGAAGGCGGAGCACAGGCGGTCGAGTTCCTCCAGGCTCAGCACGTCAGCCTTGGGCAGGAAGGTCATGTTTTCCGACATGCAATAGACGCAGCGGAAATCGCAGCGGTCGGTCACCGAAACCCTGAGATAGCTTACCTCGCGCCCGAAGGGGTCAATCATTGGAATCCTCGCCTGATGTTTGTCTGTTTTGCTTTTTTTATAATGTAGGCGAGAGACTCGCCGTTGTCGCCCCTAAAATCGGTGCGGGTTTTCGCGCCGCTCATCCGCCGTCTCCTTCGCCACTGTCGCCGCCGCCGTCGTCAAGGGGTGCCAAGCCCTTTTCCTTCATGTCCTTGGCCGCCATCTGGCGTAGTTCCTCGCGTTCGCGCAGGTAATCGTCGGTGGTCCGGGGTTTCGGCCGGGCGCTGCCGGCGAACGGGTGTTCGTCCTCTTCCGCCAGGGCGAAGATCCGACAATCGTCGCACATCTTCAACCGCTCGGTGCCACCCTTTTCCTGGAACATGGGGTGGCCTTCGAGCTTCTTGAGCATGTTCTCGATGGTCGATCGGGTGCCGAACGGCTTGCCGCAGCGGATGCACTCGAACGGCTCCTCCTCCTTGATCACCTGATATGAGCGTGCCGCCTCCAGGAAACTGAGCCGGGGGACGAGGGTGATGACCTTTTCCGGGCACGTGTTCTTGCACAGGCCGCATTGCACGCAGGCTTCCTCGGCGAAGCTGAGCTGCGGCTTGTCCTCGTTGTCCTTCAGGGCCCCGGTGGGGCACGCGCCGACGCACGCCAGACACAACGTGCAGCCCTCGACGTCGACCTCGAGGGTGCCGAAGGGCGCGCCTTCGGGCAGGTCCAGGGTATCGACCTTGTTGGGGGCGGCCTTGTACAGATCCGCCAGGGCTAGGTTCATCACCGAGCGCTTGCGACCTAGCCCTAAGAAATCGGCGTTGGGCAGGGGGGCCAGCCCATCGAGGCCATAGAGCCGGTCCTCGAGGGCCGCCGGGTCGGTGTAGTCGACGATGGCGAACCTTTCCTTGCCGTAGCCGAGGCCGTCGAGAACCGCCTCGGCGAGGGCTATTTCAGACTCCAGCCCGGCCTTCTCGTCGGCTTGCGCCGGGCCGACCAAAACCAGCACCCGTTCGGCCCCGTAGGCCGAAGCCGAAAGCAGGAAATCGAGGCCCACCTGGGTCACCTGGTTAAGCGCGAACGGCAGCATGTTGGCCGGCAGGCCGCCGCCTCCCCTGGCCATGGCGTCGATCATCTCGGACCCGAAACCCTGGTCATGGACCAGGATCTGCGGTGCCTTGGCTTTCTTGCCGCCGGCCGCCAGGTAGGTGCGCAGCACCGTCCTCAGGCGCTGATAAAGCCCGTCGCCGGCCGGCAGCGTATATTTGGCGGCGCCGGTCGGGCAGACGCTGGCGCAGGTGCCGCAGCCGGCGCAGATATAGGGGTCTAGGGAAACCCGCTCGTTGACCGTATCGGGGGTGATGGCGCCGGTCGGGCAGTGGTCGATGCAGCGCGTGCACCCGGTGATTCCGGCGCTGGAATGGGCGCAGATGCTTTCGTCGTAGTCAATGTATTGGGGCTTGTCGAACTCGCCGACCATGTCGGTGAGCTGCAACAGCGCGTCGCCGATGAGCGCCGGGTTGCCAGGGTCGGGGTTGAAATAGCCGTCGCGCTTTTCCGGTGCCGGGAACAGCGGCGTACCGCCGCGCAGGTCGAGGATCAAATCGCAGACCGAGGTGCCGGTTTCGCCGGTGCCGTCGAAATTGAGGGATTCGCGGGATGATGCCGAGGCCGCCTGGAACGCCTCGATGGTGACCTGGAACTGGCCGAGATGCCCCTCGGCCTGGGTCACACGGCCGGTGAACACCGGCACGTCCATCAACGCCGGCGGCTGGACGCCCGAGCCGGGCTCCAGGACCACGGTGACGTCGAGCCGCGAGGCGACCTTCTTCGCCGCCTCCAGCGCCCGGTCGTCGTTGCCGATCACCAGCAGCACGCCGCCAGAGATCATGGTCACCGAGGTCGCCGCCTCGAGGTCGAGGGCGGCCTCGGCCAGGAGCGCTGCCATCTTCGCCGTCATGTCGGTTTTCCGGGGCGATTTTCCGCTAGCGTCCTTGGACCAGCCGGCCTTTTCGCGGATGTTGATAAATTGGGTGGCCGGGGCGTCTTCGCCCATTTCATCCAGGGTCTCCAGGAACAGGGGCGCTTCCTGGGTGCAGGCGACGAGAAGCTCCGAGCCCTGGCCGGCGAGGCGCTGAAATTCCTCGATCTGGGTGCGGCAGAGGTGGCTGGCGACGCTGAGTTCCTCGGCCTTTTTGCCGCCGCCCTTCTTATCACTGCCCTGGCAGGCCTTGGCCAGCGCCTTGCCGTCAATGGTCATCGTGCCCTCGCAGTTGCATACGAGGACTTCTTTGCCGTTTAGCTTCATCGAGAAGCCTTCCTCCCAGGGGAATGCAGTGGTTGGACCACCGTTCCCAGGTACCGGGGGCCATGCGCCACCCCGGGCCGACCGTCATTCATTACCAGGCTTTATTTAGGCTACCGGGAACCGTTTGTCCCTCTTTTTTTGTCCCTGTCGCGGCAAATGCCGCTCCCCGCCTCTTGATTATTTTGTCTCATGAGAGCAGACCGGCGGGAAAAAACACCGTATACTGCAGGTTTATACAGGCAAGGGGACGTTCGTTGAGCCAATTGATGACCACCCGCGAGGTCGCCGGATACCTGCGCATCAAGGAGCGCAAGGTCTATGACCTGTTGCGCGGCAAACGCATCCCCAGCACCCGGGTCACCGGCAAGTGGTTGTTCCCGAAGCACCTGATCGACCAATGGGTGGCCGACGGCACCGAATTTCCGGACCGGGCCATGCCGTCGCCGCCGCCGGTCTTGGCCGGCAGCCACGACCCGCTTCTCGAATGGAGCCTGAACGAATCCGGTTGCGGGCTGGCGTTGATGCCGGGCGGCAGCCTCGACGGGCTGGAACGGCTGGCGGCGGGGGAAGCGGTGATCTGCGGGCTGCACGTGTTTGACCCCGAAAGCGGCGGCTACAACCGGGCCGCGGTGGAACGCACGTGTAAGGGCCTGGACGTAGTGCTGATCGAATGGGCGTGGCGCAACCAGGGGCTGGTGCTGGCGGCCGGCAACCCGCTCGCTATTACCTCGATCGAGGACCTGAGGGCGAACAAGGCCCGCGTCGTTGCCCGTCAGGCGGAAGCCGGCAGCCGCATCCTGTTCGATCACCTGCTGGCCGAGGCGGGAATGAAGGCGTCGGACCTGGAGATCCTGGAGAAACCGGCCCGCGGCGAAACCGACCTCGCGCTTCGGGTGTCGGAAGGCAAGGCCGACGCCGGGCTCGCCGTCGCCTCGGCGGCGCATACCTTCAAGCTCGATTTCCTGAGCCTGCACCGGGAACGCTTTGACCTGCTGGTGCGCCGCCGCGACTATTTCGAGGACCCGGTGCAGAAGCTGCTGGCGTTTGCCCGTACCGACGCCTTCGAGGCCCGTGCCGCCGACATGGCCGGCTACGAAACTTCCGCCCTGGGGAAAGTCGTCTATAACGGGCCGTAGGTTTTTTTTGGGAGGGTTCCCGTGGCCACGAAAGCGAAAACCGGCGTCCAAGACCGCATCCTCAAGGCCGCCCTCGCCATCGCCGGGGAGGAGGGCTGGGCGTCCGCCGGTTTGAGCGCCGTCGCCGCCCGGGCTAAGGTGCCGGTGTCGGAACTGCGCCGCCATTTCCGGGACACTGACGCCATCGCCGACGCCTGGTTCCGGGTCGGGCTCGACGCCATGCTGGCGCCGCCGCCGAGGGGATTTTCCCGCCGTCCCGCGGCCGCGCGGCTGGAAATCCTGATGCGGCGCTGGTTCGACGCCCTGGCGCCGCACCGCCGGGTGACGGCGGAGATGCTGTCGGCGAAGCTGTGGATCTTCCACCCGCACCATTATGTGCCGATGGTATTCAACCTGTCGCGGCTGATCCAGTGGCTGCGCGACCTGGCCGGGCTCGACGCCGGGGGACGGCGCAAGCAGATCGAGGAAACCGGCCTGACGGCGTTGTTTCTGGCCACCCTCGCGGTATGGTGCCGGGACGACACGGAAAACCAGGAACGGACGCGGGCGTTCCTCAAGCGCCGCCTGGCCCAGGCCGACGGCCTGATGGCGCGGCTGTTCGCGGGCAAGCAATGAAGATCAACGCCGATCTCACCAAACGCGCCGAGGTCCATACCCCGAACATACCCACGGCGGCGGCGAGGAGTTTCTGGTCCTCGACAGCGTCTTTTCCGACGAAGACGGCGATTACCTGGCCGGCACCTACGTCCGCCACCCCGTCGGCACCAGCCATTCGGCCTGGAGCGACGAGGGCCGCGAGATCCTGGTCAAGCTGATGCAGATGGACCCCGCCGACAGCAAGAAGGTTGTCCTCGACACCGACGCCCTTGACTGGCAACCGGGCCCCGAGGCCGGGGTCGACATCAAGCCGCTGCACGAATTCGGCGACGAGAAGGTGATGCTGATGCGCATCCTGGCCGGGACCCGGATAGCGCGCCACCGCCACGAGGCCGGCACCGAGCTGTTCGTCCTCGACGGCACCCTTGCCGATGAAGACGGAACCTATGGCAAAGGCGCCTGGCAGCGCCAGCCGGCGGGCAGTGTCCACGAGCCGTTCTCGGAACAGGGCTGCGTCTTTTACCTCAAGAAGGGTCACTTCGTTTGAGTGCCGCACTATTAAGGAGAATAAAGAATATGGCCGCCTACATCGTCACTCAGATAGAAATCACCGACCCCGAGACCTTCGAGACCTACCGCGCCCAGGTGCCGCCGATCCTGGAAAAATACGGTGGCGAATTCATCGTCCGCGGCGGCGATAGGGAGGTGCTGGAAGGCGACTGGCCGTGGTCCCGGATGGTGATCCTGAAATTCCCCGATAGGGAAGCGGCCAAGGCCTGGCACGCCTCGGCCGAATACCAAGGCCCGAAGGCGCTGCGCCAGGCGGCGTCGAAGGCCAACATGATCGTCGTCGACGGGGTCAAGTTTTGAAGCCCGCCCCGCTGCCCGCAACGGACGGCGGGCCGCTTGTCAGGCCGCTATGGCGCCGATGATATCTTTGTATTCGGCCTCGGCGGCGTACCGCTCAGGACCGTCGGCGGGGCGGGATCGGGGCCGGGTGAATTCAAGGCCCCCGGGGGGGCGCCGTCGCCGCCAATGGCGATCTCTATGTCGCCGACTTCTACAACCAGAGGGTCCAGCGCCTGCGCCCCGACGACACCTTCTTCCGCCAGTGGGGAACGACAGGAAAAGTCGGGATCGGGGCCGGCAATGTCTTCGCCGCCGACTTCTACAATCACCGGGTGCAGAAATTCAACCCCAACGGCGCGTTTTTGACCGCCTTCGGGGACAAGGGTGAAGGGCCCGGGCGGTTTACGTACGCCATGGGCGTGGCGGTGGCCGCCGACGACTCGGTGTTCGTCACCGACTTCGGCAACCACCGGATCACCAAGTGGCTGCCGGGGAAAACCGGCGGCTAAGTCCCCTACCCCCCCGCGTTCGGAAAGAACGCCTGCCGGCCCTCGATCCTGTAGGCCCCGATGGCGGCCTGGCCTTCCGCCCCCAGCACCCAGTCGATGAAGGCTTGCGCCTCCTTTACCTTCACGTGGGGATGCCTCTTCGGGTTGACCAGGATGATGCCGTAATGGTTGAACAGCCGCTTGTCGCCCTCGACGAGGATTTTCAAGGCGCCTTTGTTGCTGAACTTCAGCCACGTCGCCCGGTCGGTCAGGACGTAGGCGTTCATGGCGCTGGCGGTGTTCAGGGTCGCCCCCATGCCGGCCCCCGTCTCCCGGTACCACGAGCCCGAGGCCGCCTTCGGGTCGGCGCCCGACGCCTTCCATAAAAACAGTTCCTTCTTATGCGTGCCGCTGTCGTCGCCCCGCGAGGCAAACGCCGCCTTGGCCCCGGCGATTTTCGAAAGCGCCTCGGCGATGTCCTCCTCCCCGCCGACAACCGCCGGGTCACTCTCCGGCCCCAGCAGGACGAAGTCGTTGACCATGACGTCGAAGCGCCTGATCCCGAAGCCGTCGGCGACGAATTTCTCCTCCGATGCCTTGTGGTGGACGAACAGCACGTCGGCGTCGCCGTTCTTAGCCAGACGAACCGCCTGTCCGGTGCCGACGGCGATGACGCGGACCGTGATACCCGTCTTGGTGGTGAACCGGGGCAGGATGTAGTCGTAGAGGCCTGAGTTCTGGGTCGAGGTGGTCGAGGCGACGGTGATGAACGTTTCCGCCGCCGCCGGACCGGCTCCATGCGCGGCATAAACAAGCGCCCCCAATACCATTGCCATTCCCGTCATCAGCCTTTTCATCGTCATTGCCTTCTCTGTTTGGGCGGTTTTCTTTTCAGATTGTCCCGGCCCCGCTGCCACCATAGAAGCTCACCCTTGAGGAACGCCTGCGCCAAGTCGTTCTCGGGCTCCGAGAAGAACCGTTCGGCGGGGGTCTTTTCTAGCAGCCGCCCGCGGTTGAGGAACATCACCTCGTCGCCGAGCCGCCGCGCCTGGCCGAGGTCGTGGGTGGTCATGACGATGCGGGTGCCGGCGGCGTCGATAGCGTTGATGATCTGCTCGACGGCGTGGGTGGCGGCGGGGTCGAGGCTGGCGGTCGGCTCGTCGAGGAACAACACCTCGGGCTGCAGCGCCCAGGCGCGGGCCAGGGCTAACTTCTGCTGCTCGCCGACGGACAGTACGCGGGCCGGGTTGTCGGCGAGCCGTCGCAGCCCGGTGTGACCCAACGCATCCTCGACGGCAGCGCGGCGCTCGGCCGCCGCCATGCCCCGGAGCTTCAGCGCGTAATCGACGTTGGCGGCGACGGAACGGCGCAGCATCACCGGGCGCTGAAACACCATCGCCTGGGCGTCGGCGGGATCACGGCCCTTGGCGCCCTGCCACAGCACCCGGCCCGTGGTCGGCCGGATGAGGCCGTGGCAGAGCCTGAGAAACAGGCTCTTGCCGGCCCCGTTGGCGCCCAGGATCATGGTCCGGGGGCCGGCCTCCAGCGTGCAGTTAAGGTCCTTGATCAGGCGGATGCCGCCGATCTCGAACGAGACGTCCTGGATGGTGAGCGGAAGGATCATCCGAGCCGCCTTTCCGCCGCTTCCTTCAGCGCGAAGGCGGCACCGTTGACGCCCAGCGATAGCGCCATCAGCACGATGCCGAGCCCCAGTGCCAGCGCCAGGTCGCCCTTCGATACCTCGAGGGCGATCGCCGTCGTCATCACCCGGGTCACGTGGTCGATGTTGCCGCCGACGATCATCACCGCGCCGACCTCGGCCGAGGCGCGGCCGAACCCGGCCAGCACCGCCGTCAACAAGGAATAACGCCCGTCCCACAACAACGCCGGCACGGCGCGCCCCGGTCCGGCGCCGAGCGAACGCAACTGTTCCTCGTATTCCACCCATAGGTCCTCGATCACCTGGCGGGTCAGCGCCGCGATGATCGGCGTCACCAGCAGCATCTGGGCGAAGATCATTGCCGCCGGGGTGAACAACAGCCCGAACACGCCTAACGGCCCGGCGCGGCTTAGAGTCAGATAGACGATCAGCCCGACCACCACCGGCGGCAGCCCCATCAGCGCGTTCATGGCGACCAGCAGCGCCGCGCGGCCGGGAAACCGGTACAGCGCGATCGCCGCGCCGACCGGCAAACCGACGGCGGTGGCGATCGCGACCGCTAGGAAGCTGACGCGGAGCGACAGCCCCACGATCTCGGCCAGGTCGGCGTCGAAGCCGAGCACCAGGCCCAAGGCGGCGCCAAACGCGTCGGAGAAATCGGTCATGTCAGAAAGCCCACAAGATCTCACAAATCGTGTTATTTTTACATAATATTGAAATAAATGGTATTTTAAACATAAAAATAACAAAATTCATAATCATTTTCCTGTTGCTGCTTCTGTGCTGTTTCTCAGCCGCCATCTTTTTTTCAACCCCAAAGACACGCAGCAAAAGGAGCAATGACGGGAGCATTCTTTTTAGCTCCTTGGTATGAGTGGTTCATCTTCTTTTCGCGCCTCTTGTAATCCCCGCCGCCGATATCCATAGTCTTAGTCGCCGGGCCGAGGGGCCGGCTCTCTAATTTCCTGGGAAAAACGAAAATGAGCGACGACGAATTTCTGATCGCGCCCGATCCAAAAGACCCACGCCTGACCGAGCGGGTCGAGGGCGCCGACCAGGACGGCATCCCGATCACCACCTCGGTGGTCGTCGAGCGCCCGTTGACGCTCTACCTCAATAGCCAGGAAATCGTCACCATGATGTCGATCTGCGACTATCCGGAATACCTGGCCCTCGGTTACCTGGTGAACCAGAACATGATCCAGCTCGGCGACGAAATCACCGGCTTCGATTACGAGGAAGACATCGACACCATCGTCGTCCGCACCCCCGGCAAGACCGACTTCGAGGACAAGCTGAAGAAAAAGACCCTGACCTCCGGCTGCGCCCAGGGGACGGTATTCGGTGACGTCATGGAGAGTTTCGAAAACGTGGTCCTGCCCAAGGACGCGATCATCAAAACGTCCTGGCTCTATACCCTGATGAAGAAGATCAACACCCAGCCCAGCCTGTACCTGGAGGCCGGCGCCATTCATGGCTGCGTGCTGTGCCAACAGGACCGGCCGCTGTTGTATATGGAAGACGTCGGGCGCCACAACGCCATCGACAAGATCGCCGGCTACATGTTCATGAACAACATCGAAGGCGGCGACAAGATCTTCTACACCACCGGGCGACTGACCAGCGAGATGGTCATCAAGGCGGTACAGATGGGGGTTCCGATCCTGGCGTCGCGGTCCGGTTTCACCGCCTGGGGCGTCGAACTGGCGCGCCAGGTCAACATGACCCTGATCGGCCGCGCCCGGGGCAAGCGCTTTGTTGTCCTCGCCGGTCATGACCGCATCGAATACGACGCCGACGCCGCCGACGCCGAGGATGAGCCGCCGGCCCTGAAACGCAAGGGAGCGGCGGAATGACGGCAACCGTCGCCGGAGTGCTGCTGGCCGGCGGCCGGGCCAAGCGCATGGGCGGCGGCGATAAGGGCCTTCGCACTCTCGGCGGACGGACGATCATGGACTACATCGTGGAACGCGTCCGGCCGCAAGTCGCGGTGCTGTTGATCAACGCCAACGGCGACCCGGGACGGTTCTCGGGCTACGGCCTGCCGGTCATCGCGGACGTGATAAGTGACGAGTCCGGGGGCTTCGCCGGGCCGTTGGCCGGCGTGCTCACGGGGATGGAGTGGGCGGCGGCGAACCAGCCCCAGTGCTCGTGGGTGGCGACCTTCGCCTGCGATGCGCCTTTCGCGCCGAGCGACCTGGTGGCGCGGTTTGTGGCGGCGGTGGAAGAAGAAGGCGCCGCCATGGCCTGTGCCGCGTCCCGGGGCCGGGCGCACCCGGTGTTCGGGTTATGGCCGGTGGCCTTGGCGGCGGAACTCCGCCAGGCGATGAGCGAAGAGGACATACGCAAAATCGACCGCTGGACGGCGCGCTACAACCTTATCGAGGTAGACTTCGCCGCCGATCCGTTCGATCCTTTCTTCAACATCAACGCGCCGGAGAATTTGACCGAAGCCGAGAGGCTTCTAAGCACCGAAAGGGGAGCCGCATGAGCGCCGAAGACAGCATCCCGGTCGGCGTTGTCGTCGAACGGCGCGAAATCGATAACCCGTGGGAGGACTATACCTGGGCGCCGGTGGCCATCATTCCGGGGGCGCCGCCCATGGAAACGACGGACGAGTGGAAGGAGCTCCAGCACGGCGACGGCTGGGTCCATTACCACGCCGGGACCCTGAAACTGGAATTGTTAAGCGGTGAAACCGACGGCTACCGCACCAATCTTTCGAACCTGCAGCCCTACGTCTACATCGTGATGACTCCGGGCGAGGAGGACGACGCGGCCGAAATCGTGCCGTTTCTTGTCACCGCCAGCCCCCATGAGGCCGAGGGCTACACCGAGGACTCTGAGCAGATCGTCGAAGGCGTGCCGATGCCGCCGGAAATGGTCGCCTGGGTGAAAGAATTCATCGCCAAGCATCATGTCGAGGTGGCGTTCAAGAAACGCAAGCGTAAGCCTTATGATCCTCGAAAAAGCGGTTTTCACGGCCCCAAAGGACCACTCCAATGAGCGAAGATTCGGGAAGCAGGCCCGAGGGAAGACTGGGGCGCTGGTCGCGACTGAAAAGCCGGGGCGCAGACGCCGCGCCCGAGCCGGAGACGCCGGAAAATCCCAAAAAGAGAGGCGCCGCGGCGCCGGTAGCCGATCGCCGGTTCGTCCCCGTGATGCCGCCGCTGGCCGAACCGGAGGAAGGCGAGATAGAGATGGAAGCGGCGCCGCCCGAGGCGCTGGCCCTCAAGACCCAGTTGGAAGCTGAAGAGGCGGCAAGGGAGGAAGAGGAGGCAGAGGAAGAACGGGAATTGACTCCCGAGGAGGAAAATGTGGTCAAGGATCTGCCGCCCATCGACAGCCTGACCAAGGATTCCGACTTCAAGCCGTTTTTCGCCCAAAACGTGCCCGATTTCCTGAAGCGCCAGGCCTACAGGGTGCTGTGGCGGAGCAACCCGATTTTCAATTTCCGCGACGGCCTCGACGACTACGACGAGGACTTTAGCCTCGCCAGGTTGGTTGGGAAAATTGTCAGCGAGGGCGCGTCCAAGCCCGGCCAAGCCCGTGCCAACGATGAGACCGCAAAGACCGCCGCACCTGAAAAAGGCGTCGATGCTGACAACAAGCGAACCGCCGATGCCGATGCCGAAGCCGAGGACGACGACGTCGGCGATGGCGAGGACGGGGAGGAAACCGCCGAGGGTGATGAAAGAAAACGAAAAAAGCCCCGGAAAAGCGACGTCCGTCCGCCCGACGACGCGGTATGAAAAAAACTTCCCCCCCCCTCCACGCCTGATAAGCATAAGCGCGATCCGATTTTGTTTTTATTTCGAACATTAGATTTGTCGAACGTTCGTCGGGCCGCTAGTCGAAAGCCCGTGAAAAACATGGGGTTTTAGGAAAATAATTTTCCTGAATCGGCCATGAATCCGTTGACACTCTGGGCTATTTAGCTTTCACTGAGGGAGGTAACGAAGGCCCGGGGGCAACGACCCCGAAAAGGCGAAAAAAAGCCACGCACGGGCCTACGGTTTGGGAGGGTTCCGCGGCGACGCGGCAATATTAAAGGAATAATTTAGGTGGAGGCGACCCTTTCCATGGGGAGGAATGGAGAAGAAGGCCTAAAGGGGCCCGAACTCCTTGATAATCCGACAGAACAAAGCGACCGCGCTATTGCCGAAGAGGATTTGGAGCGCGCGCATCTCTACGCCTTGTTGGCCCGCGTTCTGGCCGAGCCGATGGGCGACGAGACCCTGGAGGTCGTTCGTGCCATCGAAGGGAAAAGCGACGGAAACGAACTCGGCGGTGCCTTCGCCGCCCTCGGCACCGTCGCCGTCAGGACCCCCCGGGGGAGCGCCGAAGACGAGTACTCGGCCCTGTTTTACGGCGACGGCGCGCGCGGTGAATTGCTGCCCTACGCGTCTTATTATCTGACCGGATTCCTGCTCGAAAAGCCGCTCGCGAATTTGCGCGGCGACATGGCGGCGCTCGGCATTCAGACTTCCGGCATCTCCAAGGAGCCAGAGGACCACATCGCATGCCTTTGTGAAATTATGCATGGGTTGATCACCGGCGCGTTCAACGAGCCCGCCTCCCTGGAAACCCAGAAAAAATTTTTCATGACCCACATGGCGCCGTGGGCGGGGCAGTTCTTCACTGACCTGGAAGGCGCCGAATCGGCCACGCTCTATATGCCGGTCGGAACCATCGGCAGACTGTTCATGGCCATTGAGGCCCAAGCGTTCGAATTAGCGGCCTGACTTGGCCGCCGAAACGACCGGCGATTCGATTGAATCGCCATTTGGTGAAGCAATTGTGGAAACTAAAAAGGAGAGGCAAATGACCAAAACCAAAAAATCCCGCCGTGACTTCCTTAAGGCCGCCGGTGTGACCGGTGGTGTCGCCGCCGTGGCGGCCGTGGCCTTGAGTTCGAAGTCGGTAAAGGCGGCGGTTCCTGAAAGCGGGAAAAGTGCCGGCTATCGGGAAACCGAGCATGTGAAGAAATACTATGAACTGGCAAGGTTTTAACTAAACCAAACAGGAGACATCTTATGCTCACCAAAACGAGCGGCGGGGTAGCGAATGGCCCCCGTTTAAAGAAGGCGCTGGCCGGCGTGATCGGTGGTTCCATAGACCGCCGGGCATTCCTAAAGCGTTCAGGAGTGGCAGCAGGCGGTGTCGCTCTCGCTTCGGTCCTGCCCACGGGCATGGCCAAGGAGGCGAAGGCGGCCGCGCCCATGCAACTCAAACAGATCAAGACGGTCTGTACTCACTGTGCCGTCGGCTGCACGGTGATTGCCGAAGTCGACAAAGGCGTCTGGATTGGCCAGGAACCTGGGTGGGACAGCCCCTTGAACCTTGGTGCCCACTGCGCCAAGGGCGCGACTGTCCGCGATTTCGCCCATGGCGAACGCCGCCTGAAGTATCCGATGAAGCAGGTTGGCGGCAAGTGGATCAAGCTTTCGTGGGATCAGGCCATCAACGAGATCGGTGACAAACTTCTTGCCATCCGCAAGCAGTCTGGTCCCGACGCCACCTACTGGCTCGGTTCGGCGAAGTTCTCGAACGAGCAGTCGTACCTGTTCCGGAAGTTCTACGCCTTCTGGGGCTCCAACAACGGCGACCACCAGGCACGTATCTGCCACTCGACCACGGTCGCCGGTGTGGCCAACACATGGGGCTACGGCGCCATGACCAACTCAATGCCCGACATGCACCACTCGCGAGCGATCTTCATGATCGGCTCCAACGCGGCGGAAGCTCACCCGGTGGCCATGCAGCACATCCTCAAGGCCAAGGAGCAGAACAACGCCGCCGTGATCGTCTGCGATCCGCGGTTCACACGCACGGCGGCCCACGCCGATGAATACGTGCGGCTCCGTCCGGGCACCGACGTGGCGTTGATCTGGGGCATTCTCTGGCACGTGTTTGAGAACGGCTGGGAAGACAAGGAGTTCATCAAGCAACGCGTCTACGGCATGGATCAGATCAGATCCGAAGTGAAGAAGTGGAACCCAGCCGAGACCGAGCATGTCACCGGCGTTCCCGGCAAGCAATTGCGGCGCGTCGCCAGGACGTTGGCCAACAACCGCCCCGGCACCATCATCTGGTGCATGGGCGGCACCCAGCACACGACGGGCAACAACAACACACGTGCGTACTGCGTCATGCAGTTGGCCCTTGGCAACATGGGCGTGTCCGGCGGCGGCGCCAACATCTTCCGCGGCCACGACAACGTGCAGGGTGCGACCGACTTCTGCATCCTCAGCCACTCGCTGCCCGGCTACTACGGCCTGAAGACCGGCTCGTGGAAGCACTGGTGCCGTGTTTGGGACGTTGACTACAAGTATGTCCTTGGTCGCTTCAAGTCGAAGAAGCTGATGGAGACGAAGGGCTATCCGGTGTCGCGCTGGATCGACGGCGTGCTGTTGGCCAAGAACGAAATCGCCCTGCAAGACACCAACACCCGGGCGATGGTGTTCTGGGGACACGCGCCCAACTCGCAGACCCGCCTGAAGGAGATGCGGACGGCCCTGGAGAAATTGGACCTGCTGTTGATCATCGACCCTCATCCCAACCTTGCCTCGGTGCTTTCCAACCGCAAGGACGGGACGTACCTGCTTCCGGCGTGCTCGCAGTTCGAGACCTACGGCTCGGTCACTGCGTCAAACCGTAACCTGCAGTGGCGCGACAAGGTGTTCGAGCCCTACTTCGAAGCGAAGCCGGATCAGGACATCATGTTCCTGCTGGCCAAGAAGCTGGGCTTCGCGAAGCAGATGTTCAAAAACATCAAGGTCAACGGGGAAGCCCCGCTGGTCGAGGATCTGACTCGCGAGTTCAACAAAGGCATGTGGACCATCGGCTACACCGGCCAATCGCCGGAACGGCTGAAGATGCACATGAAGTACCAGCACACCTTCGACAAGTCGACGCTTCGGGCCAAGGGTGGCCCCGCCGATGGCGAGTTCTACGGCCTGCCGTGGCCGTGCTGGGGGACGCCCGAGTTAAAGCACCCGGGAACGCAAGTCCTTTACGACACCTCCATGCCGGTGGCCGAGGGCGGACTTTGCTTCCGCGCCCGGTTCGGCGTCCAACGCAACGGCGTAAACCTCCTTGCCGAGGGCTCCTATCCAGTCGGCTCCGAGATCAAGGACGGCTATCCCCAGTTCGACATGAAGTTGCTTAAGAAACTGGGCTGGGACAAAGACCTGACGGCCAAGGAGATGGCGTCCATCAAGAAGGTCGCCGGCGACAAGACCAACTGGAAGACCGACCTTTCCGGCGGTATCCAGCGGGTCGCCATCAAGCACGGTTGCGCGCCCTTTGGCAACGCCAAGGCGCGGGCGGTCGTGTGGACGTTCCCGGATCCGGTGCCCTTGCACCGCGAACCGCTCTATACGCCTAGGCGTGACCTGATACCGAAGTACAGGACCTACGACGACTTCAAGTCGAGCGGCAAGACCTATCGCCTGCCGGTCAAGTACTGGTCGATCCAGAAGAATGACTTCTCCAAGAAGTTCCCGACCATCCTTACGCAGGGACGTCTGGTGGAGTATCAGGGCGGTGGTGACGAAACCCGGTCCAACCCGTGGCTGGCCGAGCTGCAGCAAGAAATGTTCGCAGAGGTCAATCCCTTGGATGCCAACAACTCCGACATCCGCGACGGAGCGGACATTTGGATACACTCTCCGGAAGGCGCCAAGGTGATGGTCAAGGCCATGCTCACCGAACGTGTCGCGCCGGGTGTGATCTTCATGCCGTTCCACTTTGGTGGACGTTGGGAAGGCAAGAGCCTTCGCGACAAATATCCGCAGGGAACCGATCCGTACGTCATCGGTGATTCGTCCAATACTTGCGGCACCTACGGCTATGACTCGGTAACTCAGATGCAGGAAACCAAGGTTACCCTGTGTCGCATTGAAGCAGCGTAAGGCTGAGGAGGTAAAAAATGGCACGTATGAAGTTCCTGTGTGACGCCGAGCGCTGCATCGAGTGCGAGGCGTGTGTCACAGCGTGCAAAAACGAGCACGAGGTGCCTTGGGGCATCAACCGGCGCCGGGTGGTGACCATCAACGATGGCAAGCCCGGTGAGCGGTCTATTTCGGTGGCCTGCATGCACTGCTCTGACGCGCCGTGCATCGCGGTCTGCCCGGTAGACTGCATCTACCAAACCGAAGAAGGCGTGGTCCTGCATTCCAAGGACCTGTGCATCGGTTGCGGATATTGCTTCTTCGCGTGTCCCTTCGGGGCACCGCAATACCCGCAGGCCGGTAACTTCGGAAGCCGCGGAAAGATGGACAAGTGCACCTTCTGCGCTGGTGGTCCGGACGAAGACAATTCGTCTGCGGAGTTCCAGAAGTACGGCCGCAACCGTCTCGCGGAGGGCAAGCTGCCGCTTTGCGCCGAGATGTGCTCGACGAAGGCACTCTTGGGCGGAGACGGCAACATGGTCTCCAATATCTATCGCGAGCGTGTTGTTGCCCGTGGCTTCGGCTCCGGGGCTTGGGGTTGGGGTACTGCCTATCAATTGAAGGCCGGTTCCTAAACCTTGAGTCGGTAATCTGAGGGTTGGCGGCGTCGTGGATTTTACGGCGCCGCCTCCCTCGTTTTCCCGTTCGAGGGAAAACAAGCCGCAGGCCAAGTGGGAGGATACTCATGACGACCCGAAAATTTATTTCATTTTTTGGCGTGATTGCGGTTTCCGCCGTGGTTCTGGCCGGCTGCCGGGCCGAGGAACAGGGCCGGATCACGCAATACCAGCCGGGCGTTTATCTCGGCAAGAAGGACACCAAACTCAACAGCGAACAAGTACGCCAACTGCGCCTCCGCGGCGCCATGCAGAGCAGCGCGGTTTACCGTTCGGGCGGCGGCGCCCGCAAGACCGATGTCCGGCGACCGGCGTCAGGCGCACGGACCAATAAGCAAGGCAACCCCTGATAAGGCGGTGAAGCCTATGGGGGTGAATTCAACCGAACAACCGAGACAGGGAATAGTTTAATGATTTGGTCAAATTTCCGTCGTTTTCTGGGCACCTTATCGTTGGTTCTGGCCGTCGCCTACGGGGCAACGGCGGGGCTGACGGGGTCGCTCGTTCTCGATGCCCCGGCCGCCGCGCAGATGGGCGGGGAGGTGCCGGGCAACTGGTCCGGCAGTGCCAGCGATGCCGAATTATGGCGCGCCATTCGCAAGGGGGTCCAGGGCACCGTCAACATCCCCGACAAGATGGCCGGCGTCATGGTGCAGTCCGACGGCGAAAATTGGCGGGCGTTCCGCAACGGCCCGTTGTCGCAATTCGGCGGCTGGATGCTTCTGGCCGTGATCGTGGTGCTGGCGCTTTTCCGGGTCGTCCGCGGCCAGATCAAGATCGACGCCGGGCCTTCGGGACAGACCATCGAACGCTTCAACGCCCTTGAGCGCGCTACCCATTGGCTGACGGCGTCGAGCTTCATCGTCCTAGCGCTGACCGGACTCAACGTCATGTACGGCAAATACTTCCTGTTGCCGCTCATCGGCCAGGGCGCCTTCGCCTCGCTGACCTATTACGGCAAGGTCGCCCACAACTACATCGCCTTCGCCTTCATGCTGGGGGTCGTGATGATGTTCGTTTTGTGGGTCAGGCACAACATCATCGACGGCACCGACTTCAACTGGATCGCCAAGGGCGGCGGCATGTTCTCCAAGGGCGTCCACCCGCCGGCGAAAAGATTCAATTTCGGCCAAAAGATAATCTTCTGGTTCGTCGTCCTGGGCGGTTTGACAATCTCGGTTTCGGGCTTGGCGTTACTGTTCCCGTTCGAAATCTCGCCGTGGGCGGAGACCTTCGCCGTCATGAACATCTTCGGCTTCGGCCTGCCGACGGATTTGACGCTGTTGCAGGAAACCCAGTTATCGGTTCTTTGGCATGGGGTGGTGGGCTTGATCATGATCACCATCATTATCGGCCATATCTATATCGGCACCCCCGTCGGCATGGAAGGCGCTATCGGCGCCGTCGGCTCGGGGCAGGTGGATGTGAACTGGGCCAGGGAGCACCACAGCCTGTGGGCCGCCGAAATGGAAGGCGAGGCGCCCCCGCAACCGCAAGCAAGCGAACAACCAGCGGAATAAACTACCCGCTCAATGGTTTCACTTAAACGATCAAGGCGGCCTCCCGGAAAACGGGGGCCGCCTTTATCTTGTCTTTTTTCCCGCGACGGCGATGTGTTCGCTTTTCGGGTCGCTCCGGCACACGACGATTGGTCGGCATCGAATTGCGCGTGGCGTGGGGTGAACAATGAAGCGCAAAAAGCGACGCCACAAGGCGCAGAAAAAGACCCGTCGAACCAAAACCCGTTGCGCACCAACGGGTGGAAGGCGGGCTTTGCCCTCATACGTACCCGAGAGCGGGGTGCCCGCAGGCGCGGCTGGTGCACACATATCCAGCCCTGCGGTTCTACGGCAGGCGCTCGCATTCCTTCAAGCCGGCCGCCCACAGGAAGCGCTGCGGTTGTACCGGCAAATCCTCACCGCCCAACCAGACCACACGGATGCCCTCAATCTAGGCGGCGTAGCCGCTTTCCAGTCCGGCGACGTCAACCAAGGGCTCAAGTTGCTGCAAGGGGCGGTGGCTCGTAGGCCTGACTACGTCGATGCGCACAACAACCTGGGCAACATGCTAAAAGCGTTGGGCAGGTTCGATGAGGCCGAGGCTGCCTACCGGCGCGCCCTTAAAATCAAGCCCGACCACTTCGACGCCCACTACAACCTCGGCATCGTGCTGGAAGCGTCGGCAAGGTTCAATGAAGCCGAGGCCTCCTACGGTTGTGCCCTTGAAATCAACCCGGGCTTTGCGGAGGCGCACTTCAATCTCGGCAACGCGCTGAAAGCGTTGGGCAAGCTCGATGAAGCCGTGGGCGCCTACGGTCGTGCGCTTAAAATCAAGCCCGACCACGCCGACGCGCACACCAATCTTGGCAGCGTGCTATGGGAACTGGGGAAGTTCGATGAGGCTGAGGCCGCCTACGGTTGCGCGCTTGAAATCAAGCCCGACCACGCCGAGGCCCACTACAACCACGGCATCGTTTTGCAGGAACGGGGGAGGTTCGATGAAGCTATCGCGGCCTACCACAGGGCTCTCGACATCAAACCGGACTATACCGAAGCGCACGTCAACCTAGGATACGCGCTGAAGGAATTGGGCAGACTCGATGAGGCCGAGGCCGCCTACCGGCGCGCCATCGCCATCGAGCCGGACCATGCCCCGGCCCATGCCAACCTCGGCGACGTCCTGTTGGAACAGGGTGATCCGCAGGCGGCGGTGGACGTGTGCGACGCGTATCTCAAGGTCCATCCCTGCAACAGTTGCGTGCTTGCCTTCAAGGCCATTGCCCTCGACGAACTCGGCCAGCGGGATGCGGTGCGCTTCCTAGTCGACTTCGATCGCTTCATCCGGCCCGTACGCTTTACGGCCCCGGCTGGATTCACCAGCCAGGCCGACTTCAACGCGGCGCTGGCGCGCCACGTCTGCGCCCACCCAACCCTGGTTTTCGCACCCGCCAGTCACGCAACCCGTTTGGGAAAGCACTCGGGCGAGCTCCTGGTTGAGCCGAAAGGGCCGGTCGCGGTCTTGGAAGGGATGATACGCGGGGCGGCCGAAGACTACTTGCACTCGCTGCCGGCGGACCCGGCGCATCCGTTTCTCGCCAACCGACCGCAGGGTTTGTGGCTGACCGCCTGGAGCATTGTGCTAGAAGCGCAAGGGCATCAACTACCCCATATCCACCCGACCGCGTGGCTGAGTGGCGTCTACTACGTTGAATTGCCGGATATTATCAAAATCCCCGAACAAGGGCAGGCCGGTTGGATCGAATTCGGTCGCCCCTCGTCGCACTTCCACTGCAGAGTGGAGTCCGAGGTAAGGGCGTTTCAGCCCGAGGAAGGGCTGATGCTGTTGTTTCCTTCCTACTTCTACCACCGGACCGTGCCATTCGAGAGCGCGGGAAAGCGTATCAGCATCTCCTTCGACGTACGACCCGTGAACTGAGCCGCGCTTAATGTTGTACTGACTGCCTGCACCCGAAGCCGGCCTGGAATGCCGACAGGGACACGGCGACGCTGTTGACATATCCCCTTCATCGCCGGTTTGATGGCGATGGACAAGGTTTTTCCTTAAGCCATGGGAACCTCCAGGAAACCGCGGCCACGGGTCCGCATCCTCATCGGCGCGGCCACCGCCCTCGGCCCGAACAAGGTGGACTTGTTTGAGGCCATCGCCGAAACCGGGTCGATTTCGGCCGCCGCGCGGGCCATGGGCATGTCCTACCGCCGGGCCTGGCTGCTGGTGTACACCATGAACCGGTGTTTTCACGGGAATTTGGTGACCACCGTCACTGGGGCGTGCGGCGCGGCGCCGAGGTCACTGACCTCGGCCTGGAGGTCATCGAACGCTATCGGAAAATGGAGACGAAAGCCGCGCGCATCGTGGACAGGGACATGGCGTCCTTCGCCAACCTGCTCACGGAACACGCCTGTAAGAACTGATCCGCGACCGCGGGAGCGGCCCGGTCAAAAGGCGGCAATGCGGCTGGTACCTAGAGGCGGGTGTTAGCCGAAGAATACCTCTCGCCCGTCGTCATTCCGCTGCCCGACAGGACGACGCCGGCGACGACGGCGATAATGACGGCGGCGATAGAGCCGAACCAAAACGATTTCATGATGTTTTCCCCTCCCAAGTCTAATGCCCGACCGAACCGGACAGGGCCATTGTAAAGCAACAAAAAAACGTTACAACCGGCACCTTGACCTCGCCGCTGACCGTCGTTTTTCAAGGCCTTGCCATGACAGGGCGGGCCGAGGCCGGTATACTGAAGACGAAAATAACAGGGGGAAAGCATGTCCGATCAAGACGGCAAGGACCAAGGCCCGGAACCGGCCCCCGAGGGGGCCAAGGCTCATCAGGTGTTTCTCGACCTGTTGGAGGAATCGGGCTTTTTCCAGCAGATCAACAACCTGGAAGAAAGCCTGAAAGCGATCACCGCCGAGCTTCAGTCGTTCGGCGAAAACGCCAAGGAGCGCATGGAGGAAACTGAAAACCTGTCCGCCCATGTGCTGGTGTGTGAATCGATCCTGGCCGTAATGCTGAAGAAATATCCCATCGACGCGGGAGACCTGAAAGCCGAAATCAAGGATCGTAGCCCCACCGTGCAGGCGCTGGCGTTGAATTTGGTCGAAAAAGCCGGGAAATGATTCTAAAATCTACTCAGGTGGCCCGGCTTCCCATGGCGGGTGCGTCCGCGCTCTTGGCTCGCCACATTAGCGGCGGCCCCCAGTTGGGGGCTTCTCAAGCCACAATAACCAGGTCATTTTGGCTTTCGTAACTATTCCGCGGCGCCGCCGACGCGGCCCGCGCTTTCGACCTTGACGGCGCAGAACTTGAAGTCGGGAATCTTGCCGATGGGGTCGAGGGCCGGGTTGGTGAGCAGGTTGGCCGAGGCCTCGACGAAGCAAAAGGCGATGAAGACGACGCCGCGGGGGACGGCGACGTCGGCCCGGGCCTTCATCTCGATGGCGCCGCGCCGGGTCATGACCCGGATCATGTCACCGGGCTCGACACCGATTTCGCCGAGATCGTCGGGGTTGACAGAGGCCACGGCGTCGGGCTCGAGGGCGTCGAGCACCAGGGAACGGCGGCTCATGGCGCCCGTGTGCCAGTGCTCGAGATGGGTCCCCGTGGTCAGGATCATGGGGTATTCATCGTCGGGCATCTCGTCGGCGGGGAGAATCTCAGCCGGCACCAGCTTGCCCCGCGTGCTCGGGGTCGGGAATCCGTCGCCGAAGACGATGTCGCTGCCGGGCTCGTCCGGGGCCGGGCAGGGATAGGTGACGGAGCTTTCCCGATCCACCCGCTCCCAGGTGATGTTGGCAAGCGACGGCATGACGGCGGCCATCTCGGCGAACACGTCCCGGGGATGGCCGTAGTTCCAATCGAGGCCGATGCCGCGGGCGATTTCCTGGATGATCCACCAGTCCTGGCGCGCGTCGCCGGGCATCTCGAGGGCCTTGCGGCCCATCTGGACCTGGCGGTTGGTGTTGGTAACAGTGCCGTCCTTTTCCGGCCAAGCGGAGGCCGGCAGCACCACATCGGCGAAACACGCGGTTTCGGTTAGGAATAAGTCCTGGACCACCAGGTGCTCGAGCTTGGCTAGGGCCTCCTGGGCGTGGCCGGCGTCCGGGTCCGACATGGCCGGATTCTCGCCCATGATGTACATGCCCTTGATGCGCCCGGCATGGACGGCGTCCATGATCTCGACCACGGTCAGGCCCTTCTCGGGGTCGAGCGGCGTGCCCCAGAAGTCCTCGAAGCGGGCGCGGATGTCGGGGTCCTCCACCGACTGGTAGTCTGGAAAGACCATGGGGATGAGCCCGACGTCGGACGCACCCTGGACGTTGTTCTGGCCGCGCAGGGGGTGGAGGCCCGTGCCCGGCCGGCCCACTTGGCCGGTAATCAGCGCTAGGCTGATCAGGCAGCGGGCGTTGTCGGTGCCGTGGACGCTCTGGGATATGCCCATGCCCCAGAAGATGATCCCCGCCTTGGCGCCGGCGTAAAGACGGGCCACGGTTCTGAGGGTGTCGGCCGGGATACCGCAGACCGCTTCCATGACTTCGGGCGTGAAGGGCTTGATCTGCTCCTTCAGGGCCTCGAAGCCTTCGGTGTGGGCGGCCACGTACTGCTTGTCGGTGAGTCCTTCCCCAATGATCACGTTGATGAGGGCGTTGAGCAGGGCCACGTCGGTTCCAGACTTGAACTGGAGCATGTGGGTGGCGTGGCGCGACAGGGCCTGTCCCCTGGGGTCCATGACGATCAGGGTCTTGCCCGCTTTCGCGGCATTCTTGAAGAAGGTGGCCGCAACGGGATGGTTTTCTGTGGGATTGGCGCCGATGACGATGATCACGTCGGAATCGGATGCCGCCATGAAAGGCGCCGTCACCGCCGCCGAGCCGATGGTTTCCAAGAGCGCCATCACGGATGAGGCGTGGCAGAGCCGGGTGCAGTGATCGACGGTGTTGGTGCCGAATCCGGTGCGCACCAGCTTCTGGAACATGTAGGCTTCCTCGTTGGAACCCTTGGCTGAGCCGAAGCCGGCCATGGCCTTGCCGCCATCGCGCTCGATGATGGTCTTCAGGCCGCTAGACGCCCGGGCCAGGGCCTCTTCCCAGGTGGCTTCGCGGAAATGGCTTTCGGGGCGGGCGGGGTCGATGCCGTGATCGACGGCCTTGGGCGCGTCGTCCCGGCGGATCAGGGGCACCGTCAGCCGGTGGGGATGGGTCACGTAGTCGAAGCCGAAGCGGCCCTTGACGCAGAGCCGGTTCAGGTTGGAAGGCCCGGCCCGGCCCTTGACGGCGGCGATTTCGCCGGAGCTGATCCGGTAGGTCATCTGGCAGCCGACGCCGCAATAGGGGCAGACGCTGTGCACCTCGTCCAGGTCATCGGTCAGGCCGACGCCCCGATCATCGAGCAGGGTGGTTTCCATGAGGGCGCCGGTGGGGCACGCCTGCACGCATTCGCCGCAGGCGACGCAGGTGCTCATCCCCATGGGGTCGTCGAAATCAAAGACGATCTTGGATTCCGCGCCGCGCCCGGCCATGCCGATGACGTCGTTGACCTGGACCTCGCGGCAGGCGCGGACGCAAAGGGTGCAATGGATGCAGGCGTCCAGGTTGACCGTCATGGCGGGATGGCTGGCGTCCGTCACCGGGGCGGCACGGGCCGGGAAGCGGCTTTCCATGACGCCCATCTTTCCGGCCCAGTCCCAGAACAGGGAACCCGGCTCGTGCGCCGCGTCGGGCGGCGGCTGGTCGGCGAGCAGCATTTCGAACACCATGTCGCGGGCCGATATGGCGCGTTCGGACGCGGTCAGGACGGTCATGCCTTCGGTGGGCATGCGGATGCAGCTTGCCGCCAGCACCCGTTCGCCCTCGATTTCGACCATGCAGGCGCGGCAGTTGCCATCGGCCCGGTAGCCGGGCTTCGGCGAATAACAAAGATGCGGAATCTCCACGCCCTGGCGCTTGGCTACCTGCCAGATGGTCTCGTCGGGGGCCGCCTCGACCTCGCTGCCGTTCAGGGTAAATTTGATTTTATCGCTCATATCGGTATCCAGGGTTTGGCGTTACTTACAAATAATATCATCGGTGAAGTGCGCCAACACCATTTTCAACGGATTCGCCGCCGCCTGGCCGAGCCCGCAAATGGACGCGTCGGTCATCGCCTGGCTGAGTTCGTTGAGCAGCTTTTCGTCCCATTCGGCCTCGGACATAAGTTTCACCGCCTTTTCGCAGCCGACCCGGCACGGCGTGCATTGGCCGCAGCTTTCGTCCTCGAAAAACCGCATCAGGTTAAGGGCCGCGTCCCTGGCACTGTCCTTGTTCGACAGGATGACAACCGCTGCCGAGCCGATGAAGCAGCCGAACTCCTCGAGCGTGCCGAAATCGAGCGGGATGTCGCCCATGGATGCCGGCAAGATGCCGCCCGACGCGCCCCCCGGAAGATAACCCTTGAATTCGTGGCCGTCGGCCATGCCGCCGCAGAATTCGTCGATCAGCTCCTTGATCGTGATCCCGGCCGGGGCCAGCTTGACCCCCGGTTCCTTGACGCGTCCGGAAACCGAGAAACTGCGCAGGCCTTGTCTCCCGTTGCGGCCTTCGCCGGAAAACCATTCCGGTCCACGATCGACGATGTCGCGAATCCAATGAAGCGTCTCGACGTTCTGAACCAGCGTCGGGCGCCCGAACACCCCGACCTCGGCCACATAGGGCGGTCGGTGGCGGGGCAGGCCGCGCTTGCCCTCGATGCTTTCAATCATCGCCGCTTCCTCGCCACAGATGTAGGCCCCGGCACCGCGGCGCAGGTGGATGGCGGTGGCCTTGTTCAGCCCCGCCGCCTCGACCTTGGCAATTTCTTCCAACAGCATTTCCCTTAAACCCGGGTATTCGTCGCGCAGGTAGATGTAAACGTCGGTCGCTTCGACCACCCAGGCGGCGACCAACATGCCTTCCAGAAACCGGTGCGGGTCCGTTTCCATGTAGAATCGGTCCTTGAAGGTGCCGGGCTCGCCTTCGTCGGCGTTGACCGCCATCAGCCGCGGGGCGGTATAACCGCGGACGATTTTCCATTTCTGCCCGGCCGGGAAGCCGGCCCCGCCGAGGCCGCGCAGGCCGGATTCGCTCATCAACTCGATCAAGTCATCGGCGGAACGCTTTTCCGCCAGGCAGTCCCTCAGCAGTTTATAGCCGCCGTCGGCCGCATAGGCATCGAAATCCGTATAGGCCGGGTTGACCGGATGGGTATGGCCGCCGTCGGCCGCTTCGGCGACCGTAACCACTGTCGCCCCGGTGACGTGGTAGTGGCCGACCTCGGCCACCGGCGCCGTCTCGCAGCGGCCCATGCAAGGGGCGCGGACGACCCGGACCTTGTCGCTCATCTTCTTTTGCAGGCCGTCCAAAAGGTTCCGCGCCCCCATCATTTCGCAGGTCAGGCTGTCGCAGACGCGGATAGTCAATGCCGGCGGCGGGGTCTCGTCCTCCATGACGACGTCGAAGTGGGCGTAGAAGGTGGCGACCTCGTAGACCTCGGTCATCGCCAGTTTCATTTCCTCGGCCAGGGCGGCCAGGTGGCGGGCCGAAAGGTGGCCGTAACGGTCCTGGATCAGGTGCAGGTGCTCGATCAACAGGTCGCGCCGGCGGGGAAGATCGGCCAAAAGGTCCCGCACCTCGTCCAGGGCTAGCGGATCGACCTGGCGGCCCTTAGGGAAAAACAGCGAACGCTTGGAACTGCCGCGGATAATGCTGGCGTTTGTTACAGACATCAGGACCGTGGACTCCTGGGCTTGCCAAGGCCGTTGTTGAAATTTTTTCAGGGCTTTGCCCAAAGGAAGACGGGCCAATGGCCCGCTTGGCCGTCCTTGTTGGCAGGAAGACGCCCGTCTGGAATTACGTATACCACTACCACCAGGTCGCCGAAAGCAAGGAATAGGAAGTGCGGCCGCATTTCGCTATCTTAAGCTCATTCCCGGTTGCCGCCGGGAACTGGCCGACCGCTCCCTGGTGCGTCGGCGGGT